>MDSV01097000.1_pt1 | contig 12987 bp, 7 predicted proteins | sample 810851 | NCBI WGS metagenome assembly MDSV01 (sample SAMN05326640, study PRJNA326480) | marine metagenome | isolation source: seawater | place: Atlantic Ocean: North East | collected 2012 | reverse complement strand
GTGACCCCAGAATCTGGTTGGGGTTAGAGGCGTAAAGTTGCTCCAGCTTTTCGTTGGCGGCGTCCAGATCGCCGCTTTGTAGCGCCTCCAGCGCCTGCTGGAACTCCACTTCCAGCTCCTGGGCCTTGGGATTGGCTTCGGCAATCAACTTGGAATACACCATGGCCTCGGCGGAGCGACCCTGGCGGGACAGGGTCGCCACCATGGCTTTGAGAATCTGCAGCCGCTGCAACGTCATGCCATCGGCGCTGGGAAGCTGGAACAGTGCCTGGGATAACAGGTCCTCGGCAGATTCCAGCTGATCGTGATTGAAGTGGTAGCGGGCCAGCATCACCAGGGCGTCAATGTTGCCCTCATCCAGTTTCACGGCCCGCTCCAGGGCGGCCAACTGCTGCTTATCCTCATTCTTTTTCGCCGCCAGCATGGCTTTGGTAAGCTCCACTTCGGCCAGTTCCTGAGGCGGCTTGGCACGGGTCGCCAGTTTGCCGAGTAAATTCTCCGCCGCGGTCAGATCATTGGTGATCACCAATGCCTTGGCTTCCAGTGTTTGTGCTGCGATCGAATCCGTGAGTTTGTTGTCGGCATAGGCAGCCCGTAAGGTACTGAGGGCGGAATTGGCCTTGCCCAGCGCCATATGATTACGCGCCAGCAGCAGGTCCGATTCGGCATTGGTGGTGGGTAAGGACTCCAATACCCCGATGGAGGCACGGTGGTTGCCTTGTTGGAAATAGATATCCGCCAGCAGATTGTAGGCCGCCAGGTTACCCGGATCTTCCTGCAGGGCATTCTTCACTTCAATAATGGCAACCTTGTACTGGGCCTGCTGAAAATAACTTTCCGCCCGCGCCAGGAATTCAGCGGACTTCTCCGGGCTTTGTTCCGCGGACTGGTCGGAGCAGGCCAGGACAGACAGGCTGAGCAGGATCAGACAAAGAGTGTGGCGAGTAACCGATAACATGTGTGGTTCCTATAGTATTAACTTTCCTGAATGTGTATACCGTATTTTTTGATCAGGTCGTAAAGGGTGGGGCGGCTCACCCCCAGCAGCTTGGCCGCGGCGGATATGTTGCCATCGGAAATGGTGATCGCGCGAATGATCGCTGCCTGTTCCGCCTCCTGTCGTACCGTCCGCAGGTTCAGTGACAAATCGTCCTGCTCCGGCAGGCCCAGATCGGCAACCGCGATATTTTTCTGGTCACACATGATCACGGCCCGCTTCAGTTTGTTTTCCATTTCCCGGATATTGCCGGGCCACTCGTAACTTTCAATGGCGTTAATGGACTCCGGCGTGAATCCCTTGATGTTCTTGTCCAGCTGTTCACAGAATTTCTGCAACAGATGGCGCGCCAGCAACGCTTTATCACCACCCCGTTCCCGCAGTGGCGGCAGATCCACTGCCATTTCGCTGATGCGATAGTAGAGATCTTCGCGGAAAGTGCCTTCGCTGACCATTTCCACCAGGTTTTTATTGGTGGCGCATATCACCCTGACATCCACCGGAATTTCTTCCCGGCCCCCCAGCCGCTCCACCACGCGCTCTTGCAGAAAGCGTAACAGTTTGGCTTGCAGGGCCAGGGGCATGTCGCCGATTTCATCGAGAAACAGGGTGCCACCGCTGGCCACTTCCACTTTCCCCAGGGTACGTTTGCTGGCCCCGGTAAACGCCCCTTTCTCGTAACCGAACAGCTCGCTTTCCATCAGGTTTTCCGGTACTGCGGCACAATTGATGGCCACGAAGCGGCGTTCAATGCGTTTGCTGAGGTTATGCACCGCCCGGGCAACGACCTCTTTACCGGTACCCGATTCACCCAGGATCAGGCAGGTGACATCGGTGGGAGCAATTTTTTGCACGATGCGGCACACGGACGCCATCCGTTCGTCGGCGGCGATCACCCCGGGCAGGGGGCTTTGTGTGGTTTCCTGCAGGCGTCGGTTTTCCTGCTCCAACTGCCACATCTGCTGGGCCCGTTGCACGATCAGGTCCAGGGTGTCGGTATTAACCGGTTTTTGATAAAAGTCGTAAGCACCCATGGCCACGGCCCGCAGGGCATTGGAATAGTCGTGGTAGCCGGTGACCACGATGATTTTGGTGTTGGGGGCAATGCGCAGCGTTTCCTGGATGGTGGCGAAACCTTCTTCCACTCCTTCCTCGTCGGGGGGCAGCCCCAGATCCTGCAGAACTACCGCAGGTTCGTGCATGCGAATGGCGGCAATGGCACTGTTGCGATCATGGGCCGCGATCACTTCGTGCTTATCAAAATGCCAACGCAACTGACTTTGCAGACCCAGGTCATCCTCGACAATCAGTAGTACCGGTTTGTTATCGGTCATGCTGTTCCAACTTTTTCGCTATCGGTTTGCTGCACGTTAACAGGAATGGAAATAGTGAATGTGGTGCCTACTCCCGGTTCACTGCGCACCAGGACCTCGCCCCCAAGGTTGCGGATGAACTCCCGCGTCTGATACACACCGATACCCATGCCTTTGCCGGATTTGGTGGTATCAAAGGGTCTGAACAGACGGTTCTTGAGGAAATCACTGTCCATGCCGCAGCCGTTGTCTTCAACTTCCATTACGGCCATGCCATTCTCACTGCGCAGGGTCACATCCACGTAGCCATCCGCCGGCGTCGCTTCCTGCGCGTTTTTTATAATATGGGTAACGATCATTTCCAGATTATCTTCGTCGGCCACCACTTTAAGCGAATCGTCGAGGATTCTCAACGTAGGGGGCGGCATACGGTCCTGGCATTTCTTCACCGAATTGACGACAACCTGTTTCAGCTCCAACGGCCTGCCATTGGTGGGCTGTGTGTGCTGAAGCTTCTTCAATAGATTGCTCATTCTTTGTACTGAGTTGTCAATGGTGCGGATCATATCCTCGATAAAGGCGGGATTCTCTTTGTGCTTGGCGGCGTTCTCCACCACCAGTGCCTGCTGGGCAATGAGGTTTTTAAGGTCGTGCATCACAAACGCCGACAATTTGTTATAGGCATCGAACTGCTTCGACTGCGCCAGCAATTCAGCGGCCTCGTTGCGTGACAGGTAACTTGCCACCTCCCGGCCTACGGTTTTGAACAGGTCCAGATCCTCCCAGGTCAGGGTAAAGTCCTTGGGGGGGCTGTTCAGCAGCATAAAGCCCACCAGGTCACTGTCCACCAGCATGGGAATCACCAGCCACAGATCGTCGATTTGCCGGGTCCAGTCCGGCAGATATTCGTTGAAGTTACTCAGTTCGTGATGGCCGGGGGAAGAGGGCGAAAAGATCCATTCCTGCTCCCGCAGGATGCGACAGAATTCGCTGTCTGCCGGCTCCTCGGTATCCATGGCGGGCATGTTCATTTTCAGGGTGGCCACCGGCAGGTAGCGGCCAAACTGATTGTCCAGCCACAACATGCCACCGGTACTTTTCGCCACATTGGCCATCACCCGGATGGCTTTCTGGTGGGGATCCTCTTCCGAGTCGGGGCTGGCGGTGAGGCTGTGAATCAGACTCAGCCATTGCGATCGGTAGTCGTACTTGTGGACGAAGAAATGCTTGTCGATATAGACACTGAGATTGGCGCGGGCCGATTCGGAAAAGAACATCACCCCGATGCTGATGAGGGCACTGAATATCAGTGTCACCTGGATCACCGTGCCCCAGTTACCCCCGTACAGTTTAATGTAATAGCCGCCAGCGGCCATCAGCGCCAGAAAAAAACCGGCGGTGGTGAGGCCGGTGGTATAAAAGGCCACGGGGCGGGAAATGGCCACCCGATTCTGCTGGGGATAGTTCTGGGCGCTGACCGCCAGCAGGGCAAAGCTGAGGAAAATGGCCGCGGCGCCATTGACGGCCCCGCGCGCACGCCAGATTTCCGCATCCAGTTGGCCAAACAGCAGTGCATAGGAAAACAGATAAAGGTCATAGAGCAGAATACCGGCCAACCCCAGGCTGTACACTTTATTAATGCGGTTGTGGGGTGAATTGCGGAATAACTGCTCCACCGCCACGATACACAGGATGGTGAATAGCAGGCTGGACCATACATACAGCCGGAACGCCTGATCCTTGTTGTCGATGGCGGGCGGCAGGATTACCACGAACAGGATGGCGCCCAGGGTCCACAACAGGTAGAGCAATAAAAACGGCCCCTGCTGGATTTTACGGCTGCGGTTACTGAATTTAAGCTGCTGCAGGATAGCCAGTATCAGAGCCCCAAAGCGCAGGGTTTCGCAGAGTATCAGCTCCTGTACAGTCAGACTGGGTGCGTAGGAGTCCCAGGCCAGTACCACGCTCCAGCCGGCGGCAACCACCGCCGCCAGGGCCATGGAAAAAGCGATATGGCGCTTGAGGAACAAGTAGCCGGAGGTGAGGGCAAAGGCAGTGAGCAGCAACGCACCGCCCATGAAGCTGGTAAAGGTTACATTTTCCAGTAGCATTCAGATTGCGGTGGGTCTGGGTTACCCGGCCAGTTGCTTGAGTTTGTCTGTGATATTACCCATTGCCCGATCAAAAAGCACCCCATTTTCCAGCAGTTTCACGTACCCTCGTTGCAGGTCGTGAGCGAACTCCTGGAGCTTTTTTTCGAACACGCGCAGGCCGTAGCGATTGACGAAGACGTAGGAATGACCCGGATCAGTGATCATGGCCAGTTTGCAGCGAAAGGTTTTAGAGCTGTTGGGCGGGGAGTAATCCATCCAGGTACCGGGACGAACTTTCTCCGCCTTGGCGATGTATTCTTTGGCGGCCGCCTGTAATTTCAACTGCTGCCGCTGCACCGCGGTCATGGTATCCCAATCCTCCGGCCCCTCGCCCTGGCCCTGACCCAGGGCGGCCAGGTGGGCCGGCTGGATCGAAATCAGGCTGGATGGGTCCAGGCGCTGGGTAATCACTTCCTCAAAGGTTTGCTGGGCCACGCTCAACAGGTTGAGGATCTGTTCGCGGGGAGTATTCACCAACTCCAGGCCGTGGGATATTTTGTTGATCAACTCGTCTTTGATTTTTTCCAACCGGTTCAGAGAGCGCTGATCCTCGTGGGGGCGAAATGCCCACACCAGCTGTTCCACCACCTGCCTGGCCTCCAGCCACTCGGTGCTTTCAACACCCTGTTTCAGGTGCACATACAGCAGCACCTTCTGCCAGTCTTTTACCAGAAAGTTGAGCATGGACTCCGGCATGGTGGCATCTTTCAGGCGGTTGTAGAGCACCTCGTTGGCCTCGTGGCGGGCGTGTTCCGCCTTGGCCTTGCCCTGGGCCGCTTCCTGGGTGCGTTTCTCCAGCACCGTGGCTTTGTTGCGGTCCAGTTTGGTGACATTCTGGAACTTGGCCAGGGCCTGCTCAAAAATAGCGGTGTCGCCGGTGAAGTTCTCAATAATGAAATGCACCAGTCGGTTGACTTCCTTATACAGGGCGTCCTGGGTGGTTTCGCTGCTCTCATCCCAGCCCACGGCAGAGGCGGCGATCTCATTGATCAGGCGCCGGGCCGGATGATCGCTGTGGCTGAAGAACTTCTTATCCTTCAGCGCCACTTTCAGAATGGGAATCTGCAGCCGACTGATCAGCGCCTGGAAGGGAACCGGCAGGTTGCGGTCATCCAGCACAAAATCAAAGAACATAGCCACCAGGTTGATGATGTCCTCATCGGACTGATCAAGCGCATCTTCTTTGCCGGATTTCTTGTTTTCATCAAGAATCTGGCCCACCACGGAACGTACGTCAAATCGCTGCGGCGTCTGTAAATATTCCGAGGACAGCTGCATGGTGGTCAGGGCGTCCAGCAGGTTTTGCTGGGAAATGGGTTGCGAGCTGCCACGGGGCGGCCGGGATAGCGCGTTGGGCAGGGAAATGCCGCTGTCCCGTAACTGATCGAAGATATTGAGCACCTGGCCCAGGGTGACCCCGGAATTCCCCATGGGGGTTTCCGTGGCCAGTCCGGCGGCGCCTGATGACGGCTGGCCGCCGAGACCGGCGAAGGGGTCGGGGCTGCCACCCGCACCCTGGGTTTCCAGAGCCGGACCCGTTTCGGCATTCGCGGCGCTGGCGGCGGCCCCAGCGCTGCTGGCAGATACCGGGGATTTGTTCTTACGCACGTCAAAGTGGATCTGCGGCAATACGCCGGCGCTCACCAGCAATTCATTCACCAGGGAATAGATATTTCTCAGCTCGACAATCACCGTGCGGTCCAGATGCTTGAGCAGAATCACCTTGCACTTGATGTCCAGTTCCATGGCTTTCAGCGACTCGGTGACGGCGGCACAGATCTGCGCCGGGTCCAGCGGGTTATTGCCCTCGTTGATCCGCACATCCGGCATCAGATAATCGAAACGGCAATTCAGTTGATACAACAGATCCTGGTTTTCAATGCGCGCCCGGTTGACGATGCCGGTCACCGCAACGTCCTGCTCCATGTCTTCTTTATCCACCAGGCCGATGGATTCCAGACTGAACTGATCGTTACCGGCCTCGGCACGGGGTTGGATCCGTTCCCGGGTCATGGCCCGGAAGTTGTCTTCGTATTTTTGCTTGAACAGAGACCACACCTGTGGCTTCTTGATGCGCACCTCGCGCATGGAATCGAAGTAGAGGTTCTGTTCGTTGTTGCTGCCGGCTTTGGATGCCAGATCGAAGAACAGATCATCACAGCTGCTGAAGAACTGACTGAAGTTATTGGACAGGATGGAAAAGGCGTTTTCCTTGACCTGCTTGATCAGCGTCGGCATGGTCGTTGAGACGTTGGATGTCGGTTTGTGGCGTGGTTCTGAATCGCTCGTCATAGGTGCCCTTCCGAAGCCTTGAATGCCGCTGCTAGTTCACATTTTGTACTAAGCACGACGCAGCCTCAACGTAAAAAAGTCACGCTTTGTTAGAATTATATAGCTCAAAAGTAACCTGATTGTGTCCCCCTTCAAATTGCAGTGTGATCCAGTTCCCATTCCTAAGCAAGTTAGAAGGCATCCACGATACGGTGCGCAGCCAGATAGGGCGTGGTTTCCCCCCGGGTGACCCTGGTCTGCATCTCGTTGCACAACTGCCTGGCGGCCGGATCCCGTTTCAGGCGGATTTCAATCAGCTCATGCACCAGGCGCCACATCCATTCTTTGTTCTGGGCGGCACGGTTGCGCTGAAAATGACCATTTTCCCGGGCCTGCTGTTCGAAACTGCGGATAATATCCCAGATTTCGTGAATATTCTGGCCCTCCAGTGCGGAGCAAAGCACCACTTCCGGCTCCCAAAAACTGTGGTGTTGGAGTATGGCCAGGGCATTCTGGTAATGGCGCTGAGTGTGCTCCGCCGCCAGCCGGTTGTCGCCGTCGGCCTTGTTCACCGCAATGGTGTCCGCCAGCTCCAGAATGCCTTTTTTGATCCCCTGCAGCTCATCGCCGGCATTGGGCAGCATCAGCACCAGGAAAAAGTCCACCATGCCCGCCACTTCGTATTCGGACTGGCCCACCCCCACGGTTTCCACCAGGATGACATCGTAGCCGGCGGCTTCGCACAGCAACATGGCTTCCCGGGTTTTCTGCGCTACCCCTCCCAGGGCGCCGCCACTGGGAGAGGGGCGGATAAAGGCATTGTCCTGCTGTGACAGCACCTCCATCCGGGTTTTGTCCCCCAGGATGCTGCCCCCGGTAAGAGGCGAACTGGGATCCACCGCCAATACCGCCACCTTGTGGCCCTGCTTGATCAGGTGCAGACCGAAGGCCTCAATGAAGGTGGACTTGCCCACCCCGGGGGTACCGGTAATGCCCACGCGAATGCTGTTGCCGGAGTGGGGCAATATCCGCTCCAGCAGCAACTGGGCCTCATCCCGGTGCTGGGCCCGGCGGCTTTCGGTGAGGGTGATGGCCTTGGCCAGTGCCCGCCGGTTACCCTGCAACAGCTTGTCGGTATCCACTGCCATGGAAATCAGGCCACCTGGCTGATTTCGTCCAGCACCTTACGGGCGGACACCGGAATCTTGGTGCCGGGGCCGAAGATGGCTTTTACCCCACATTCATACAGGAAATCGTAATCCTGGCGCGGGATAACCCCGCCCACCACCACGATGATGTCGCTGGCGTCCTGCTTTTTCAGTGCCTCCAGCAGGGCCGGTACCAGAGTCTTGTGGCCGGCCGCCTGGGAGGACACGCCAATCACGTGGACATCGTTCTCCACCGCCTGCTTGGCCACTTCATCCGGGGTAGAGAAAAGCGGCGACAGGTCGATATCAAAACCCACATCGGCAAAGGCCGTAGCAATCACCTTGGCGCCGCGGTCGTGACCATCCTGGCCCATTTTTGCCACCAGCATCCGGGGTCGACGGCCGTGCTCCTGCTCGAAAGCCTCGATGTCTTTCTGCATCCGCTGCCAGTCGGAGTCGGTTTCGTAGGAACTGCCATAGACGCCGGATACCGTGCGGGCGCTGGCGTTGAAGCGGCCCCAGACTTTTTCGATGGCATCACTGATTTCACCCACGGTGGCCCGCTGGCGGGAGGCCTTGATGGCCAGATCCAGGCCGTTCCCCGCGCCGGTTTCCGCCCACCGGGTAAGTTCCGCCAGGGCCGCGTCACAGGCGGCCTGATCCCGGCCGGCCCGCAGTTTCTGCAGATGGGCCACCTGGCTCTCCCGGACCCGGGTGTTGTCAATGTTAAGGGCATCGATGGGGTCTTCATCCTCCAGGATATATTTGTTGACCCCCACGATCACATCCTCGCCCCGGTCGATGCGGGCCTGCTTGCGGGCCGCCGCCTCTTCGATGCGCAGTTTCGGTTCCCCCTGTTCGATGGCTTTGGCCATGCCGCCGCGGGCCTGAATGTCCTCGATGATTTCCCAGGCTTTTTCCGCAATATCCTTGGTCAGGGACTCCATCAGATAGGAGCCGCCCCAGGGATCCACCACTTTGGTGATGCCGGTTTCCTCCTGAATGATGATCTGGGTATTACGGGCAATGCGGGCCGAGAATTCCGTGGGCAGGGCAATGGCCTCGTCGAAGGCGTTGGTGTGCAGAGACTGGGTGCCGCCGAACACCGCTGCCATGGCTTCGACGGTGGTGCGCACGATATTGTTATACGGGTCCTGCTCGGTGAGAGACCAGCCGGAAGTCTGACAGTGGGTACGCAGCATGCGGGACTTGGGGTTCTTGGGATTATACTGCCCCACAATGCGGTCCCACAGCAGGCGCGCTGCCCGTAGCTTGGCGATTTCCATATAGAAATTCATACCGATACCGAAGAAGAACGACAGTCGCGGGGCGAACTGGTCGATTTGCAGGCCTGTGGCCAGCGCGGTGTCGATATATTCCTTACCGTCCGCCAGGGTGTAGGCCAGCTCCAGAGCCGCGTCGGCGCCGGCCTCCTGAATATGGTAGCCGGAGATGGAAATGGAGTTGTAACGGGGCATATGCTCCGCGGTATAGCCGATGATATCGGCAATAATGCGTATGGAGCCTTCCGGCGGATAGATATAGGTATTGCGCACCATGAATTCCTTGAGGATATCGTTCTGAATGGTGCCGGAGAGCTTCTCCTGTGCCACCCCCTGTTCCTCGGCGGCGACAATATACATGGCCAGCACCGGCAGCACCGCGCCGTTCATGGTCATGGACACGGACACATGGTCCAGGGGAATGCCGTCGAACAGGACTTTCATGTCCTCCACCGAATCAATGGCCACCCCGGCCTTGCCCACATCGCCGGTTACCCGGGGATGATCCGAGTCGTAGCCCCGGTGGGTGGCCAGGTCAAAGGCCACTGAGGCGCCCTGTTGCCCGGCCGCCAGGTTCTTGCGGTAAAAGGCGTTGGACTCCTCGGCGGTGGAGAACCCGGCATACTGACGGATGGTCCAGGGCCGGCCCGCATACATGGTGGCTTTGGGGCCGCGCACAAAAGGCGCCAGCCCCGGCATGGTGTCGGCGCTGGTGAGGTGGGCGGTGTCTTCGCTGGTATAGAGGGGTTTGACATCAATGCCTTCCGGGGTATGCCAGGTCAGTTCGTCCGGGGAGCGCCCTTTGAGTTCCTTGGTGGCCAGTTCGGTCCATTGTGCCTTGGAAGGCTTATTGTTCTCTGTGCTCATACATACCTCGCGCTTATGGTTTCGACCCCGTGGTCATTCTGGTTTCGTCGGGGGTCCTGGCGCCTTGCAGTGCCGAAAGGAATAAGGAGCCACAACGAAAAAACTTGGATTGGAGGCGGGGAGTCCCCGTAAAGTGGCAGGTAGACTACCCAAATTCGGAGAAAAATTCACCCCAAAAAGCGTTTCAAGGCTTGTCCTCCGGTAGCAGCCGGTCTGGCTTAGCAGCGATGGGCAATCTCATGGATCCGGTCCCAGTTGCCCGCTGTCACCAGACTGCCCGGGGTCAGCCAGCTGCCACCGGCGCAGACCACGTTGGGCAGGGCCAGATACTGATCCACGTTATCCTCCGAAATTCCCCCGGTGGGAAAAAAGCCGATCCCGGGAAACACCGCGCCCATGGCTTTGATAAAGTCCACGCCACCCGCCAGAGAGGCCGGAAACAGTTTCACGGTGTCCAGCCCCAGATTCTCGGCGGTCATGATTTCCGAAGGAGTCATCACCCCCGGCACCACCGGCACTCCCCTGGCCGCGGCGCCCTGGATCAGCTCGGGACTGGTGCCCGGGCTGACGATAAACTGTGAACCACTGTCCAGTGCCGCCCGCAGCTGGCCCGGGTTTTTGACCGTCCCCGCACCCACCACCAGCTCCGGCCGGGCCTGTCGCAGTTGGGCGATGGCTTCCAGGGCACAGTCGGTACGCAGGGTGATTTCCAGGGTGGTGAAGCCGGCGGCACTGAGGGTGTCCGCCAGGGGCAGGGCACTGTCCAGGTTGGGCAGCACAATCACCGGAACAATGGATTTACGGCCTTCCATCAGGCTGCGAAAACTGTTGCTCAAGGGGCTCTCCTCATTGGGCTCTCCTCATTCTGCCTCTTACGCTTGGTGCTACCTGTTACCGCTCGCAGGCCGCGAGCACAAAGCTGGCGCCGTGGTTGGCGGGGCTGACCTGGTGACGGGCGTGAGCAAACAACAGGCGGCCCAGAGTGTGCTCCGAGGGCGGCGCGGCGGCGGTGGGTCGCTGTTCAAGGGTCGCGTTGTCCAGGTCCACCACCAGGCGGTCATTGCTCCAGTCCAGAGTCATCATATCACCATCCTGCAGTTTACCGATCATACCACCCTTGGCCGCTTCCGGCGTCAGGTGAATGGCGGCGGGGAATTTGCCGGAGGCGCCGGACAACCGGCCGTCAGTGACCAGGGCCACCCGATAACCCCGATTCTGCAGGGAGGTGAGGGCGGGAGTCAGTTTGTGCAGCTCCGGCATCCCATTGGCGGCCGGGCCCTGGGCCCGCAGCACTGCCACGAAATCCCGATTCAGAGCGCCCGCTTTATATTGCTCCAGCAGAGCCTCCTGGGTCTCGAACACCACCGCCGGCGCGGTGAGTGTGGTGGGCATATCCTCCGGCAGCGCCGAGACCTTGATGATGGCCTGACCCAGATTACCGGTCATCAGTTTAACGCCGCCGCTGGGGGAAAACGGCTCGCCGGTATCGCGCATCACCGCCGGATCTTTGCCCATGGCGCTCACCGGTTGCCAGTCCGGCTGGTTGTCCTCCAGCTGCGGAAACCGACGGGCCTGCTCGAAGGGCCAGCCATAGGCGGTCTGTATATCAGGGAACACTTTACCAGCCTGCCACAGGGCATCAATTACCGCCGGAGTCCCGCCATTGGCATGAAAGGCGTTCACATCCGCCGAGCCATTGGGGTATAGCCGGGTAAGCAGGGGCACTGTCGCCGATAACTCGGCGATGTCCTCCCAGGTGAGCTCCCAGCCGCAGGCCCGGCCAATGGCCAGCAAATGCAGGGTATGGTTGGTGGAGCCACCGGTGGCCAGCAGGCCGATCACTCCGTTGAGCAGGTTTTCCGCCTCCAGAATATAACCCAGGCCCCGCCCCGGGGTGAGAGTGGACTTCAGCAGCTGGCGCACCGCCGACTCGGACAAGGCATCCCGCAGCGGAGTGCCAGGGTTGACGAAGGCGCTGCCCGGCAGCTGCAGGCCCATCATTTCCAACAGCATCTGGTTGGAGTTGGCGGTGCCGTAGAAGGTGCAGGTGCCGGCGGAATGGTAGGACTTCTCCTCGGATTCCAGCAGGGCATCGGCATCCACGGCGCCTTCGGCGTAAGCCACCCGGACCTTGGCCTTTTCCTCGTTACTGATGCCGCTGGGCATGGGCCCGGCGGGTACAAAGATACCGGGCAGGTGGCCGAAAGACAGCGCCCCCATCAGCAGTCCCGGCACAATCTTGTCGCATATCCCAAGATACAGGCCGCCGTCGAAGGTATTGTGCGACAGGGCCACGGCAGTGGCCAGGGCAATCACATCGCGGCTGAACAACGACAACTCCATCCCCGGCTGGCCCTGAGTGACGCCATCGCACATGGCCGGCGTGCCACCGGCCACCTGGGCGGTGGCACCGTGGCGCAGGGCAAACGCCTTCAGCTTTTCCGGATAACGGTAATAGGGCTGATGGGCCGACAGCATATCGTTGTAGGCGGTGACAATGGCCAGGTTGGGTGTGGTTTGGGTTTGGCGCAGCAGATGTTTTTCCGATGCCTCGGCGGCGGCGTAGCTGTGAGCCAGGTTAGTGCAACCGAGACTGGAGCGGGAGGGTGTCTCCGACGCCATCTGATCACACAGAGCCAGATAACGCTGGCGACTGGCCTGGCTGCGCAGTTGTAATTTTTCCAGTACCTGTAGCAGAACCGTATCGGTCATGGGTCAATCCTCGCTGCTGAAAACGTCCAGTGTTGCCAGTGCCTGATCCAGGGGCTGCAACGGGCTTACCGGCTGCGGCTCCGCCAGTATCTGGCGCAGGCGCTGCAGCTTTTCCGGGCCCGGAATGTACAGCGTGGGGTGACGGGTGGCGGCCAGCCAGTCAAAGCTCATGGAAATTCGGGGGTGGGGCGCGGTGGTTGGATGCACCGGCACATAGCGGTTCCGGGAGGCCATGGCGGCGGG
>MDSV01209151.1_pt1 | contig 12989 bp, 6 predicted proteins | sample 810851 | NCBI WGS metagenome assembly MDSV01 (sample SAMN05326640, study PRJNA326480) | marine metagenome | isolation source: seawater | place: Atlantic Ocean: North East | collected 2012 | reverse complement strand
TTTCTTGGGCCTCTAATACTTGTTCTTTTGTAATCATATTTATTTAATTTAGGTTTTATATTTAATTTTTAGTCACTTCCCCGATAGTATTCTTATAAGTTTTTTTTAAACTCAGGTCTGTATTGTATATCAGTCCCAGCTGCAAAAAAGTTTTGGCCGCCGATTGCACCTCTTGTCTTAAAATACCCAGCTGAAAATGAATGTTACTAGCATATTGATACCCTAGACCTGCATAAAGCCTATTGCGATCAAAAAAGCGAGCTTTGTCATTGATAAACAATTCGTCGTAAATCCCTAAATACAAACTCCCCTCTTCAAGGTTTGGACGGTTTATAGGTACAAATAACATCAAGCGGTAACGAAAACGGATTTTAAAAGCTGATTCGATAAATCGCTCTTCCAAGCGGTAGCGGTGTTCAAATTTTACGCGCCCTATCTCATTAGTAGTTAGAAACTGTTGCCAAATCCGATGTTCTTCACTTTCTGGACTTTTTCGATCGGATTCATACAAGTGGTTTCCAATATGTGCATAACCAAAAGTTACAGAGGCATTAGGTTTTAAATGGTAATTAAGTCCTGTTCTAAGCAACAATTGTTCGACATTTGTGGGACTGATGGTATGGTTCCTGTACTGAACCTCGGAGTGAATACTAAATTTTTCACTTATTTTATTTGTTCCAAAATACATCAACCAATTTCCTGTATCGTTTTGTGCGTAAATTGATAAGGAAGCAATCAAAAACAATGCAATACAATATTTTAATTTTCTATTTAGCATTTATGCTTTTGGTTCCAATTTGAGTTTAAAGAATTTAATAAAGCTATCAGGGTTTTTAACATTTCCTCTTTCAGAAATTAAGTGAATATCAATTTTCCGATTTTTCGCTTTCAAAGCGAAGTCATCTAGAATTTCTATAATATCATTATCAAGGTAACGAGTCTTACGAACATCAAGCTCTAAATTTGTTTTTTCAGGCAATTTATCTAATTCATTTAGTATAGCACCTTTGTTAAAAAAAGTCACCTCTTCAGCTAAAGTCATTTTAACTTTCGGAGTTTTACCTTTATCTTTTTCTATATTTAGGAAGTGAGAATTTTGGTAACTTTTTATTAAAATTATTACAATTGCAATTGCTAAACCCATCCCAATACCTTTAAGTAAATCAGTAGCAACAATTCCAATAACTGTGATAACAAAAGGAATAAATTGTTTCCATCCAAGATTATACATTTTAATAAATAGCTCTGGTTTTGCTAATTTGTAGCCAACAATAAATAGAACAGAGGCTAAAACTGCCAAGGGAATATTATTTAAAATATCAGGTATTAATATTACAAAAACTAATAGGAAAATTCCATGAATAATAGCTGATACCTTGGTTCTCCCTCCAGAATTTATGTTAGCTGAACTGCGTACTATTACTTGAGTTATAGGTAAACCACCAATTAGACCAGACAAGATGTTACCAGTTCCTTGTGCAAACAATTCTCTGTTAGTTGGAGTTGTATTTTTGTGTGGATCTAATTTATCTGTAGCTTCTACACACAAGAGAGTTTCTAAACTAGCAACTAAGCCTATTGTGAATGCAGTAATTAGTACCTCTGGTTTAAAGATAGCACTGAAATTAGGATAGTTCATTCGTGTTTTGAAATCTTCAAAACTTTCAAATATTGGTACATCAACCATATTTGGAGAGGCTATTTCAAAAGTACCACCCTTTGTTAGCATATAATATATTATTCCAGCAGTGACTGCAACAATTGGGCCTTGAACAATCTGAAAAATTTTTCCTTTTTTTGATAGGATAGAACTCCAAATCAAAAGGATAGAGAGCCCAATAGCACCAATGATAATGGAGGATAATTCAACTTTTTCAAAACTTTTCAAAAAGTCCATTAAACCAAATCCTTTCACTTTCGCATCTACATGTCCGAAAAAGAAGGGTATTTGCTTAATAAAGATTATAATTCCTATACCAGTGAGCATTCCTTTAATAACAGATGAAGGAAAATAGTAACCAATGATTCCAGCGCGAAGAATTCCAAGAATCAATTGAAAAACACCTGCAAGGACAACTGCCATTAAAAAGTCTTGCATTCCAAGGTCCTGAATTGCTAAGTATACAATTGCAGCTAAACCAGCGGCAGGGCCACTAACACCAATTTTAGATCCACTTATGGATCCAACTATTATACCTCCAATAATACCGGCAATCAAGCCAGAAAATAGTGGTGCCCCAGATGCTAAAGCAATACCCAAACACAAAGGCAGAGCGACGAAAAATACTACTATACTAGCTGGTAAATCAGCTTTTAGATGTTTGAAATAATTTGGAGTTTTCATGATTTATTTAGTTGAATGAAATTGACTTTAATATTTGTTATTTATCGTTTTAAGTATAGGCTGTTTTATTTCAGTTAGTGTGAAATAAGAGTTTTTTCAATCTTTACAAACGTTTTATTCATTTTAAAGCGTTAAAAACAAGGTTGGTATAAAATCTAATGATATTGTTTTCGCCTTCTTTAAAGTCGGTTAATGATGGAAGGTGATCCGCAAAAAATCTTTGATTGTGAGCACCCTCAATTACCGTTGATACCAGCATATGAGGAAATTCAAACTTTGGATTATAATCTGTAATGAATCCACTGACCCTATGAACAAGCTGTTTATAGGTCTTGAAAAAACCTTTTTCATTTTCAATATCAATGTCTTTATTGTGGTAGGCCTTAGAGGATTCCATGATTATGATTTTATTCAATAATACTTCATTAATAAAAGAAAAATCACTGTCCTGCTTTACGTCAGCTGACAATAACTCTATAGCAGTTTTGATTTTTATTTTAGGGTCATCAATATTGTTAGTATACCACAAAATTTTATAGTCCATCCAACTCCAGTACCAATTGACTAAGTAAATTAGTAGAGTGTGTTTGTTGGAAAAATAGCGATACACGGAGCTTTCATTTGATCCAATAGCATCTCCTAACTTTTTGAAGTTGAAGGCTTCAAAACCTAATTGGTTAATCATTTCGATACTTTTAGAAATAATATCTTTCCCTAGTTCAGAAGACTCGGGGTCTTTGGAATAGAGTGATGGACTTATATTGATTCGAATGTTTAATTTTTCCATAGTACAATTTTCAAATATAATAGTATTACTATTAATTCATAAAAAAATAATCTTAAAATATATATAAATTTTAGTTTCCGTTTGTTGAACCTTACAGTTGTTTATCAAATAGTTTTTTTTACATTATGCTTGTGTGTATTATTACATCATAAATTAATTATTGTTAAAAGTTTACTTGATTAACTTGGTAAAGCATCGCTCAACGCAATACTTTACTGTTTTTATAGATTACATAAATTTTTTTATTTGTAGATTAATTGTTTAGTTTAAGTCAAACGGACATTTTTTATTTTTTTATTTAATAAACTATATTTAAGCAGTTATTATTAAAAATTACTTTTAAAATTTTCCTTCGAAAATATGTTAATATATTAATTGTATAGGTCTTTTTTTTAAATGTAGTACTAATTACATTAAAAAATTTGTACTTTGCATCATCTGCATGGTACTTTGTTAGCCAAACACCTCAGTGTAATTTCTTATTTACGGAGGTTTAATTAGGTGCTGTAAAGCCTCCCAGTAATTATTTAATTTACCGATGAAACTTTTTCAATTTTTGTTTGCTATTTCTTTAGTCACTATGGCCGTTGCGCAAGAGTATCCTTCTGTGATGTCTTTCGCTCCAGAAAAATACGGAGCCGAGAACCAAAACTGGGATATAACACAAACAGACAATCAATTCATGTACTTCGCCAACAATGCAGGGCTCTTGGAATTCAATGGTTCAAAATGGACTCTATATCCGGTTCCAGACAATCATATCAATAATTCTATTGTTAGGTCTGTTAAAGCCGCTGGCGATAAGATTTACACTGGAAGTTACATGGACTTTGGACTTTGGCAAAAAAATGAGTCAGGCTTTTTACAATACAAATCTATTCCTAAAAAGCTTGGAATTGAAGTAAAAGAAGAGGAGCAATTTTGGAATATTCAAACGGTAGATCATTGGATTATTTTTCAGTCGCTCTCTAGAATTTACCTCATAGATTTAAAGCACTCTACTGTCAAGATAATAGAGTCTGATCAGGAAATATGGAACACTTTTAATGTTGATGGAGTTGTTTATTTCGCAAAGAAAAATACGGGGATTTATAAAATCGTAAACGGTGATGTTGTTTTGGTTAGTCAAGACCCCAGACTGGTATCTTCAAAACTCGTTGGAATTTCAAAGTTTAATAAGCACCATTTATTTATTACAAGAAATAATGGTGTCTTTTACATTGAAAATGAGGATGTGAAAGAGAGGATATTAAGCCCAGAGTTAAATTTAAACAATATTGCTATTTACAGTACTGAACAATTGAAAGATGGCAGCCTTGTTCTCGGAACTATTTCCAATGGTATCATTCAAATTAATCCTAACGGTAACATAAACTATAGCTTGGACTTTAAAAAGGGTTTAAATAACAATACAGTTCTTTCGTTATTTGAAGATCAAAAGAATAATTTATGGCTCGGCTTAGACATTGGTATCAGTCATGTAAATTTATCATCAAGATTTAGAGTCTACAATGACGCCTCTGGTCAAATTGGCACAGTTTACGCATCAATTGTTCATAACAATCTCCTTTATTTAGGTACAAATCAAGGATTATTTGTAAAAGCACGCAATACAGATGGCCCATTTGATTTTGTTGAAGGAACCAAGGGTCAGGTATGGACTTTAAAAGTGATTGATAACACTCTTTTCTGTGGTCATAACAAAGGAACAATTATCATTGATAAAAAAATTATTAAAGCCAGACTTTTCGAATCTACTGGAAGCTGGGATTTTAACAAGATAAAAAATAAAAACCTCATTTTACAAGGCAATTACGAAGGACTCAATATCCTTGAAAAATCTGAAGAGGGCTGGAAATACAGTCACAAGATTGAAGGTTTTGATATTTCATCTCGTTTTTTTCAAATCATTGATTCAACAGTTTACGTGAATCATGAAATTAGTGGACTCTATAAGCTCAATCTATCGCAAGATTTTAAGACCCTAAAACAGTATTCCAATGTTGATAGTATTGAGACCGGTAGCGGTTCAAACTTTATTAATTTTCTAGGAGATTATTACTACACATCTTCCAAGGGTGTTTTTCAGCTAGACAAAACTTCGGGTGAGTTCCATAAAGCTTCAAATTTTTTAGAGGTATTTGATGAGTATATTAGCCCTACAACAAGTTCTACTACAATTCTAGATATCAATTCAACTAGTGATATGAAATGGTGTTTCGCTGGAAATAATATTTTATTTATTTCACCTGGAAGTTTAACTAACAAACCTAATATTGAGGAGATTCCGATTGTCTATTCTAACTTTAGAAATGTAGTGATGGGTTTTGAAAATCTAAGTAAAATTAGCAAAAACGAATTTTTATTAGGGTCTTCTAATGGGTATTATATTTTTAGAAGAGATTTGCCAAAACCGAACAATCTGCAAAAAATAGAAATTAATCTTGCAGCGGTCAATTCTAAAAATAAAGCTAGAACGGCTCTAGATTTTGGCATTACTCACACATTAGATTACACAAACAATAACTTATATTTTGAATACAGCGTTCCTCATTTTGGAAATATTGTTGACACTAAATATTCCTTTATGCTTGAGGGCTGGTCTCAAAGCTGGTCTGATTGGGGATTAGAATCATCTCAAATATTCGAAAATCTTCCATTTGGAAACTATGTTTTTAAGGTCAAAGGAATGACGGGAAATACACCAACACTGAATGAAGCTTCATTCCCCTTAAGCATTAACCGCCCCTGGTATTTATCAGTTATCGCCCTTTCGACCTATTTGATTGTATTATTGATTATTTCTATATTGGTACACAATATTTATAGACGCTACTATAAGCGTCAGCAAATGTCGTTAGTTCTTAAATCACAAAAAGAAATGGCTTTAAGCGAACTGGAAAACACCCAAAAGCTTATGCAGCTCAAAAATGAAAAATTAGAGATAGATATAGAGAGTAAAAATCGTGAACTTGCTATTTCTACCATGAGTTTGATAAAGAAAAACGAATTTTTAAATACAATTAAATCAGAGTTGGCCCAAGAAAATTCACCACAAGGACTTCGCAAAGTTATTAAGATTATTGATAATAATTTAAACAACACAGACGACTGGAAGCTTTTTAAAGAAGCTTTTGACAATGCCGATAAAGACTTTTTAAAATTGGTCAAAGAAAAACATTCAAGTCTGACTCCGAACGATCTCAAATTATGTGCTTATTTACGTCTTAATTTGTCCTCTAAAGAGATTGCACCACTTTTAAACATATCTCCTAGGAGTGTCGAAGTCAAGCGATATCGTTTGCGAAAAAAGATGAATTTGCAGCCAAAGTCAAGTTTAACGAATTATATATTAGATTTGTAATCTTAATAAATGAAAAAAAAAACTATACACTGCCCCAACATTTATCAAACTAAACACTACAATATGTTAACAAATTAAGTTTTTTTTAGCCTCTTTTATCTCCTTAAAATCATTGACCTACTTTGAAAGTGCTAATTTTAACAGGCTGTATACTTTTTGTAGCGGTTTGATTGTTTGCCTTAATAATATGTTATGATATTTTTAACAAAAATCAAACAAATCAAATTTTATGAAAAGAATAATTTATTCCTTCTTGCTGATTGCTTTGTGTTCTTCATTTGCTTTTTCGCAAACGTTTTCAGTCGCAGGAACAGTTAAATCTAGTGTTGACAATATGCCACTTCCAGGAGTCAATGTAGTTGTCAAAAACACATCTAATGGTACAGTTACAGACTTTGATGGAAATTTCTCCATGTCTGATGTACCTTTAAATTCTGTTTTAGTTTTCACCTATTTGGGGTTTGAAACTCAAGAACTTCTAGCGAACTCTAACATGAGCGTTGCCATGATGGAAGACAATGAAGCTTTGGACGAGGTTATACTAATTGGTTATGGCTCCAAAAGTAAAAAAGATCTTACGGGATCGGTCTCTATGGTAAAATCAGAAACCATTGAGAAGTTAAAGCCTGTCGATGTATCACAAGCTCTTCAGGGTAGAGCCACGGGTATTTCAGTCTCGACCGCTTCTGGTTCTCCAGGCAGTGGATTCCGTGTCCTAATTCGTGGTGTAAGCAGTAATTCAGACAACGACCCCTTGGTTGTAGTGGATGGTTATATAGCCTCAATGAATAGTATTAATCCAGATGACATTGAGTCACTAACGGTTCTTAAGGATGCACAAGCTGCAATTTATGGAATTGAGGGTGCCAATGGAGTTATTTTAGTCACTACCAAAAAGGGATATAAGAATTCTAGTCCTAAGGTTTCTTACAATGTTTATTCAGGGATGCAAGAAACTACAAAAGAATTATCATTATTAAATAATAAGGAATATGCTGCACTTTTAAATGAAAGTTATGCAGCAAATGGAGAATCTCTGCCTTATCCCAATCTACTGAATTTGCAAAACAATACAGATTGGCAAGGTAATTTATTCAATTCAGCCTGGATGACAAATAATAACATCTCTCTATCTGGTGGTACAGAAAACGTTACTTATTATTTGGGTGCATCTCACTTAACTCAGGATGGAATAATTGCAAAGGATAAATCTAATTTTGTTAGAGATAATGTTAAGTTAAGCCTTGGGATTGATATCAGTAAAAAATTAACAGCCAAAATAAATCTCAACTACTTTGCCAACAGTCGTAGAACCATCAATGAATCTGGTTTGGGATCTGTGCTTTTTAATGCAATTAGTTATTCTCCTTTATTTGCCTTGGGCCAAGAAGACACCAATGGATTATTTGGAAATGAGATTATTAACCCGTTCTCTCAAATTAGAGATACATATAACTCTTATTTTGGAAATAGCCTTGAGGGTAATTTTCAATTAGAGTATAAATTGATGGAAGGTTTGACTGCAACAACGCGAATGGGTTTTAAATCTTACAGCGATAAAGCCAAAACATTTTCACCTATTGTAAATTACGGAGCTGGTAAAGTTTTTAATACGGACCGAAGCACAGTTTCTCAAAATAAGCAACAATACAATTCTTATACTTGGGATTCCTTTATTAACTATAAGAATACCTTTTTTGACAATCACAACGCTGAGGTTACAGTAGGTATGGCGGTGACTAAAGATTGGGGTGACGGCTTGTTTGCGACCGGTTACGACGTTCCAAACAATTCCTGGGATTTTGCAGACATTGCATTGACAACAGGTACCAATGATGCTCGCGAGACAGGCTCCTACACTTATGACAATAGACTCTTGTCTTACTTTGCAAGACTGCAATACGATTTCAAAAGTAAATATTTTCTCTCTGCAATGTTACGTAGAGATGCTTCTTCTGCATTTGCTAAGGAATACAGAGTCGATTACTTCAAATCTATAACAGCAGGTTGGAAAATTTCAGATGAAGTTTTTCTACAAGACAACTCTGTTATTAATTTCATAAAGTTAAGAGCTAGTTACGGAACCCTTGGAAATTTGGTGGGTAGCGATTTGTACAGAGCCACTCTAAGTGGAGAAGGCACTTATGTATTCGATAACGCCCTCACTAATGGGACAGCACTTGGGGCACTGCCCAATGCAGTGGCTTCATGGGAAACTGCAGAGAAGTTGGACATTGGTTTAGACGCCCAACTCTTTAACAATAAACTTGAAATTGTGGCTGATTATTTTTCTGAAGACCGTGTAGATCTTTTAATTCCAGGATTACCGTTTTCTGGAATCTTAGGCTCCTCTGCTCCTGGTTCAGGGTCACCTGTTGTTAATGCGGGAACAACAAGAACTCAAGGAGTTGAATTTATGCTCAATTACAGCGATGCAATCAATGATAATCTGTCATTTAATTTGGGTTATAACTTTACCCAATTAGATGGTGAGGTTATTTCAATCAATTCGGATGTTGCCATTGAGGGCGGTTCTTTTGGAATTGGTCAACTGGCACCTTCACGCATGGAAGTAGGTCAACCCATTGGCTATTTCTATGGGCTTCAAACCGATGGCATATTTCAAAGCCAAGCAGAGGTAAATACCCATCCATCACAACTCGGATTAGGTAATGCGGCTCAGCCAGGAGATTTGCGATTTGTTGATGTTAATGGTGATGGTGAAATTGATGCCAATGACCGCACTTTTATAGGCAAGCCGCTACCAGATTATATAATGGGTTTCAATTTATCTATTGATTATAAAAACTTTGATTTTTCAGCCTATGCTTATGCAGAGCTGGGTAAAGATATGGTTCGCAATTATGAAAGAGACCAAAAAAATGTCAACAGACTAGATTATTATCTAGATCGTTGGAGAGGACCGGGAACCAGTAATGAAGTACCAAGAGCCACCACTGGAGCCACGTCAAATAAGCTATTTTCAGATTTCTTTATAGAAGACGCCTCTTTTTTACGTATTCAAAATATCCAACTTGGATGCAGTTTGCCACTTCCAGAAGATGTTGGTATATCTAAATTTAGAGTTTATGTTTCTGTAAATAATGCCTTCACTTTTTCAAAGTACAAGGGATTTGACCCAGCAGCTACCACAGGAAACGCCATTGGCGGGGGTATTGACCCTGGATTTTATCCAGTGACAAGACAGTATTTAGTAGGACTTAATATTTCATTTTAAAATAAAGAATAATGAAAACAACAAATAAAAACATATTATTAGGGATATTGGGCTTATTGTTAGCCTTTGGAATTTATTCTTGTGAAGACAAGTTCCTTGACGAAGAAGAAAATTACCTTATTGATTCAGAAAATTATTTTAACTCTGAAGATGACTATTACTTGGCACTTGTAGGTGCTTACGATTTATTACAAGCAACATATGTCAATAATCTATTAGGCGAAATTGCTTCTGACAACACCCTTTGCGGTGGTGAAAGTGCAACAGATGTTATTGGCTTTCAGCAGATTGATGATATGCTTCACACGCCGGTTAACAGTAATCTTAGAGATGTTTGGAATTGGATGTTTGCAGGCATTAAAAGGGTTAATTATTTTCTTGAATTTCAAGACAAAACAGACTTTGATGGCCGTGAGTCGATGGTGGCTGAGGTTCGTTTTTTAAGAGCATATTACCATTTCGAATTGGTCAAATGGTTCGGCGGTATTCCCATTAAGAATTACGAAGCAGCTTTGCAAGGCGCTGGTAAACGATTCTCACCCGGTGATGAAACCGCTATTGCGCGATATTCAGTATCCGAAGTGTATGCACTTATAGAAAGTGACTTGAACTTTGCAGTCAATACATTGGATTATACTTCACCTCAAGTGGGCCGTGTCACCAAAGGGGCTGCACAAGCATTATTGGGAAAAGCCTATTTATATCAGGACAAATTTTCTGAAGCGGCAAACATTTTAGAGGACCTTATTGATAACGGACCTTACCAATTGGCCTTAAATTATGCTCAAATTTTTGAGCTTGAAGGAGAAAATGGTGTAGAATCTGTTTTTGAGGTTCAGTATACTGATGGTGAAGGAGCTGGATTTGGTTGTTTACAGTGTAGTGAAGGAAATGTAGCCGTAGGATTTATGGGCATTAGAAACCATACGGGTCCTATCTATGATTCAGGTTACAGCTTTAATGTTCCAGTACAAGAGGCCTATGATGCCTACAGTCCCGGAGATGTAAGAAGAGATGTTTCCATTCTTGACATTCTTGCTTGGGCGGCAGCTACTGGTGCAGAATATGTAGAAGGTTACGAGCACACAAACTTCTACAACCGAAAATATTTACCTCGTAAGGGAGACCAGAACATTGGTGATCAAAATTTGACCAATCCTAACAACTACAGATCTATTCGCTTTGCGGATGTTTTATTAATGGCTGCAGAGGCTTTTAATAGAGGTCAAATAGATGATGCCAAAGCTCAAATGTATCTCAATATGGTAAAAGAACGCGCTTTTGGCAATGCCAACAGCAACAGTTCTTCAACAGGAACTGCACTAACAGAAGATATTTTAGAAGAACGAAGATTGGAATTTATGGGTGAAGGTCATCGCTTCTTTGATCTTGTAAGAACTGGAAGGGCCGCAGAAGCAATTGATGGTTTTGTTGCAGGTAAGCACGAGATTTTTCCAATACCATTTGAAGAAATTCAATTTTCAGCGGGCAACTGGAATCAAAATCCAAATTATTAAATTATTAAGACTATGAAAACAATAAGATATATATTGAGTTTATGTTTGATTGCACTGACGGTTTGGACCTGTGCTGACGACGAGAAAAATGTGGACTTCGTCAATTCAGCAACTGCTCCGACGGCGCTTGCTATGCAATTTGATGTGACACAAGATAATACGGGATTGGTAACCATTACACCCTTAGCAGAAGGTGCTGTGTCTTTTGACATTGCTTTTGGTGATGATACTCCAGACCCAGTCTCTATAGAGAATGGAGAAAATGTGGATCATACATACGAAGAGGGAACTTACACGGTTTCTGCCACAGCTTACGGACTTACAGGACTCTCGGCGACTCTGACACAAGAACTTGAGGTTTCCTTTCAAGCCCCAACTAATTTGGAGGTGAGTATTGAAAATGATGCCGCTGTTTCTAAACAAGTCAATGTTACTGTTAGCGCAGATTATGCTATTAATTTTGAGGTCTATTCTGGCGAAACCCTTGTAATAGATCCAGTTACAGCTAATATCGGAGACACCGCGGTGATCCAATATGCAGAGGCAGGATTTTATGACATCACTATAATTGTTTTGGGTGCTGCCATAGAAACCACAACTTATGTTGAAGAGAGTTTTGAGGTCACAGAAATTTTAGCGCCCACGGAAGTTGCACCCATACCTGCACCGCGCCAACCGGAGGATGTGGTCTCTATATTTAGTGATGCATATACCAATGTAACACTAGATGAACTTCCAACGACTTGGTCCTCTAGTGGATTCGAGGCTACAACTATTGGATCAGATAATATCTGGCAACTGAGTAACATAGATTTTGTGGGAATGGTGACAAATTATGCGGAAGGGATTGACCTTTCTCAAATGGAAACTATGCATATTGACTATTGGGTGCCAGATGGTGTCACCAACGAATTGATGGTAAAAATTGTTAATACTGTGGATGGTGGAGAAGACATTGAGTCTTTGGGCACTACGGTGAGTGGTTCATGGCAATCAGTTGAGTTGGATATGAGCGGATTTGACGGTGGAAACCTAGCAAACAAAGAAAAGATTACACAAATATTAATTGATTCTGATGGTGTTGCCTCGCTGGCTTATATTGATAATTTTTATTTCTATAAGCAGCCAACAGAAAGCTTTGATGACGGGCTCTTAGCAAATGGAGACTTTGAACTTGGAAGTGCTTTCTGGTTGGTTGGTGTAGATTCATCTACTGCAGCTCCAGTTATTGTTGATGCTGATGGGAATACTCATTATTCATTTAATGTTCAAAATGCTGGCGATCCTTGGAGTGTTAATACAAGTCAATTAGTTGAACTGATTGCAGGTGAGACTTATACTCTCATGTTCGATGCTTGGTCAGATACAAATAGAAATATTTTAGCAGGTATTGGTTTGGCCGCAGGACCTTGGACCAATGTGGTTGAAGAAACCAGTATAACTACAACAAGAACAACCTATAGTTATACATTTGAAGCAATCGGATTTGGAGCCCCTCTGGCAAGGGTGTTATTTGATATAGGGGCAGATACAGGGGTTGTTAATTTAGATAATGTAGCGTTATTTTTAGGAGACGGTCCACCGGCACAATTTGATGATGGACTTCTTAATAATGGCGATTTTGAGTTAGGCAGTGAAAACTGGTTAATAGGCGTTGGTTCAGATCCAGCACCTGTTATTGTTGATGCTGATGGGAATACTCATTATTCATTTAATGTTCAAAATGCTGGCGATCCTTG
>MDSV01162986.1_pt1 | contig 12989 bp, 11 predicted proteins | sample 810851 | NCBI WGS metagenome assembly MDSV01 (sample SAMN05326640, study PRJNA326480) | marine metagenome | isolation source: seawater | place: Atlantic Ocean: North East | collected 2012 | reverse complement strand
GATATATATTAATTGTATAAGGTGTCTATTACTTAATAATACAATTAAGAATTGTGTGGATTTAAAATTTCTAATATGAGTTTTAAAATATTTTTTACTTGGTGGAATAGACAAACATTAGGGACATTTCTAAAAACTCTATTTTTTGGAAAATATGTTGGTTCTGATGAATTAGGAAATAAATATTATAAGAGCAAAAAAGATGAAAGATGGGTAGTTTATTTTAACAATATTGATGCAACAAAAATTACTTCTGATTGGTATCTTTGGATTCATCATACAGTTGACAAAATTCCTGACAAAAAAGAAATTAAGTATTCATGGCAAAAAAATCATTTAGAAAATCAAACTGGCACAAAAAATAGTTTTAAACCAGTCAAAATTAGAAAAAATTACATTAAAAAAAAATATGAAACTTGGAAATAAATTAAATTCATTTATAATTTTTTTAATTGTTCATTTTAGCGTTCTTTTCGCAGAAGAAAAAATCACAACCACCCCACTAATTAATGTTGAAAAGATCAAACCAAGTTTTGAAGAAATAAATGAAGAAAACGATAAAGTACTTAATAATAATAATCTTAAAGAAAAAAAAGATACAAAAAGCTTGAAATCATCACAAGCAATTTTAATTGGTTTAGATAAAATTACAGCAAAATCCTCTAAATTAGTTGTTAATTTAAATGAAAGTAAAAAATTTGGTCCATTAGAAATAAAAATACTGAAGTGCGGAAAGGTAAAAATAAACAATAAAGTTGATAGCGTTGCTTACATGCAAGTTAAAGATTTAACAAAAAACGAAGATGAGAAGGTTTTTATTTTCAATGGTTGGACTTTTGCTTCAAATCCAACTTTAACGCCGTTCGATCATGCAATTTATGACCTGCAATTATTAAATTGTAGAAATGTTTAAAAAAACTTTTCTTTACCTAGCCAATTTGTATCAAAATCTGAACTAATAAACTTCTTATGATTTAATATTTTTTTATGTAAATCAATTGTAGTTGTTATACCCTCTAAAACAAATTCATCTAACGATCTTAAAGTACGTTGTATAGCTTCAGTTCTGTTTCTGCCTTTACAAATTACTTTAGCAATTAAACTGTCATAATAGGGTGTAATTTTACATCCTTGAAATATTGAACCATCAACTCTTGTTCTAAATCCTGACGGTTGATGACACACAGTAATTGTTCCTGGACTGGGTTGAAAATCTAATGCTGGGTTTTCAGCGTTTATTCTACATTCAATAGTATGTCCTCTTGGATTAATATCACTTTGTTTCAGAGCCGTATCTCCAGTAAAAGCGATCCAAAGTTGTTCTTTAACAATATCTATACCTGTTTGTACTTCAGTTACGGGATGTTCAACTTGAACTCTTGTGTTCATCTCTAGAAAATAGAATTTTCCATCTTCATAAATAAACTCTACCGTGCCAGCTCCTTCATAATTAATTTTTTCTACCATCTTTACAGTTTTTTCTAGGAGGTCTTTCCTTTGTTCTTCAGTTAAAACCGGACTTGGAGTTTCCTCAATCAACTTTTGATGTCTTCTTTGAACTGAGCAATCTCTTTCCCCTAGATGGATTGTTTTATTTTTTCCTGACATAATTTGAACTTCAATATGTCTTGGATTTTTAAAATATTTTTCTATATATAATTCATCATTATTAAAAAATTTTTTAGCTTCCGACTTTGCTGTTAAAAATAAATTTTCAAGTTTATTTTCCTCATCAACAATCTTCATGCCTTTCCCACCACCACCACCAGCGGCTTTAATTAAAACAGGATAACCAATTTCCTTACATATTGCTTTAGCTTCTGATAAAGATTTTACACCCCCTTCTGAACCTTCAATTATTGGAAGACCATTTTTTTTTGCAATTCGTTTAGCTTCAATTTTGTCTCCCATTTTTGAGATTATATCTGCACTAGGACCAATAAATTTAATTCCATGCTTATTTACTATTTCTGAAAATTTTGCATTTTCAGATAAAAATCCATAACCAGGATGAATAGCTTCTGCACCAGTTAAATCGACTGCTGACATTATTGATGAGATATTCAAATAACTATTTTGAGGTTGGTGAGATCCAATGCAAACACTTTCATCAGCGAGTCTGACATGCATTGACTCAGCATCGACATCCGAATGAACCGCAACTGTTTTGATCCCCCATTCTTTGCAAGCTCTAATAACTCTAACAGCTATTTCACCTCTATTAGCTATTAAAACTTTCTTGAACATTATTTTTTATTTAAGAATAATCAGGGTTTGACCAAACTCTACAGGCTGTCCGTCTTCTATTAAAATTTTTTTTACTTCACCATCTGACGTAGAAGGTACATGGTTCATAGTTTTCATTGCCTCAACAATCATAACCGTTTGTCCTTTTTTTATTTTATCACCAACTTCAACAAATTTCTTCGCACCTGGCTCTGCCGCTAAGTAAGCAGTTCCTATAATTGGGGATTTTATTCTTGTACCTTCACCTTCATCAGAGGATTTCAAAACTGCTTTATTTTGTGAAACTACTGCACTTGTCTTTATTTGTTCAATTCCTTTTGAAGCTTTTGAAACTTTTATTTTTGTTTGTCCATCTTGGTATTCAAGTTCTGTTAATTCAAATTCCTTTAGATTATCTACAAGCTCTTTTATTAATTTTTTATCAATTTTCATTATTTTAAGAAATTGTTCATTGCTTTTATTGACATTATATACCCATCAGCACCAAAACCACAAATAACTCCTTTAGCCACTTTACTTATTAATGATTTATGCCTGAAATCCTCTCTATTATAAATATTACTTATATGCAATTCAATAATTGGAATTTTTAATATTTTTAAAGCATCATGAATTGCCACTGAAGTGTGAGTGTATCCTCCAGCATTAATAATCAATCCATCTTGACTATTTCTGGAATTTTGAATTTGATTTACCAGCTCTCCTTCTATATTTGACTGAAATATAGATATTTTTATATCATTTTTATTTGCGTACTCGTTACACTTAATTTCAATATCTTTAAGAGTAAAGTTTCCATATTGATTTTTTTCTCGTTCACCTAAAAGGTTGAGGTTTGGTCCATTAAGAATTATAATTTTATTCATAAATTTCTTGTTACTGAATAACTTAATTATGGCAAAAATACAATTAAATGGAAAAAAAGTGGTAATTAAATCTAATTTTTCACTATTAGATCTTTTAAAGAAATACAAGCTAGCAGATAAAAAAGTTGCAATAGAATATAACGGAATGATAGTTCAAAAAATAAATTACAATAAGAAATATTTAAAAAATAACGATAAGATAGAAATTGTACATTTTATAGGTGGCGGTTAAATTGAAAAAAGATACTTTTAAAGTTGCTGGTAAATCATTCAAGTCTAGATTGATAGTAGGTACAGGGAAATACAAAAATTTTTCTGAAACCGCTAAGGCGGTTGAAGCTTCGGGTGCTGATATGGTAACTGTTGCTGTTAGAAGAGTAAATATTTTAGACAAAAAAAAACCTATTTTAACTGATTACCTTAATCCTAAAAAAATTATTTTTTTACCCAATACAGCAGGCTGTTTTAACTCTGAAGAGGCATTGAGAACTTTAAGGCTCGCTAGGGAAATGGGTGGATGGAAATTAGTAAAACTAGAAGTTTTAGGAGATAAAAAAACTCTTTACCCAGATATGATAGAAACAATCAAGTCAACTAAAATACTTGTTAAAGAAGGTTTTAAAGTTTTGGTATATTGTACGGATGATCCTATTTTAGCAAAAAAACTCGAGGATTGCGGAGCCTCTGCGATTATGCCTTTAGCTTCTCCAATAGGCTCAGGGCTAGGGATACAAAATAAAATCAATATTTCAATAATTAAAAATCAATCAAAAGTACCAGTGATAGTAGATGCTGGAATAGGTACTGCCTCAGATGCTACAATCGCAATGGAATTAGGTTGTGATGGAGTTTTAATCAACAGCGCAATAGCGAATGCAAAAAAACCAATTTTAATGGCAAAAGCTTTTAAGGATGCAGTCATTTCAGGTAGAAATTCGTACTTAGCTGGAAGAATGAAAAAAAATTACTTTGCCAAACCAAGCTCTCCAATTAAAGGTTTAATTTAACTTTTTTTTTCTTCTTATCCAAAGAGTTCTTGGTTTCTTTTTTGTTTTAGTTTTTTTTAATTTTTCTTTATTTTTAATTGTTGCTTTATTTTTATCTTTATAAATTTGAGTAGTTTTTTTTCTGATTTTTTTAGTCTCTACAATTGTATTAATGTTTTCAATTGAACTAATAAGTTTTTTTGATTTATTCATTAAATCAATCTTATATTCAGGAATAACAAATTCATCATTTGATAATATTTTTACATCAAAAGAATATTTTTTTTGAAAATATTTTAATTCCTCTAAAAGACTTTTTTCAATATATATTTTCACTTTCTCAGGAACATAAGTATTGATAATTTTTACCTTGTCTGTGAAGGCTAGATACTGGACTTTTTTTAAAATTTTTTGTGAAAATGAAGAAAGTGATAATTGCGTTTCCCATTTGATCGAAGCTTCACGTAATCTCTGTCGAGTCATTTCGAGTAATCCAAAATTACTTATCCTTCCAATTTGAATTCTCGCTCTGTCTTTTCTTATACTTTCTCTCATTTTTTTTTCAACTATTCTTCTATTATAAAAATTCATCATATCAATAAAGTCTATAACAATTAAACCTGACAAATCTCTTAATTTAATTTGGTGGGCTATTTCTTCTGCTGCTTCCAAATTAGTATTTAAAGCAGTTTTTTCAATATTTATTTGTTTTGTTGATTGACCAGAATTTATATCAATAGAAACTAATGCCTCTGTTGGATTTATTACTAAATAACCTCCAGATTTTAATTTTACAGTTGGTTCGTAAATGTTATTTAATTCTTTTTCAATATTGGCATCATGAAATAGAGGAATTTTACCTCTATATTTTTTAATATTTTTTACATTTTTTGGCATTAATTCTTTCATAAATTTCTTAGCTTTTTGATAAGCCTCAGTTCCTTCAACATAAACATTTTTTGTATCGTTATCATATGTGTCTCTTAATGTTCTTTTAATAATATCTCCCTCTTCATAAACTAATGACGGAGCATTAGAGTCTAAAGCTTTATCTTTAATCTCTTCCCAAGTTTTTAAAGTATTTTGAAAATCTTTTTCAATTTCATTTTTTGTTTTGTTGGCTCCAGCAGTTCTTACAATTACACCCATGCTTTTAGGAATCTCAATGTCATTTAGTATATTTCTTATTTTTTGTCGATCAGACGAATTAAAAATTTTTCTAGATATTCCTCCACCTTTTGGAGTATTTGGCATTAAGACCATATATTTACCAGCTAAAGAAATAAAAGTTGTAAGTGCAGCACCTTTTTGACCTCTTTCTTCTTTAATAACTTGAATTAAAATTACTTGTCCAGGTTTAATTACTTCTTGAATTTTGTACCTTTTTATACCGAAGGAAGACTTAACTTTTTCACGATATTCAAGTTTTTTATTTTCTTTATCAATTTGATTTTCATTATTGTCAGATTTTTCATCTTTATTTTCTGACTGTTCTTCAATTTGTAGATTTTCTTGACTAGGATCAATTGTCTTATCTTTTAAATCTTCTCGAATTTTTTCTTCAGCTATTCTAATTTTTTCCTTATCTTCTGATGGTAGTTGATAATAATCTGATTGAATGTCATTAAATGCTAAAAAACCATGACGCTCCCTTCCAAAATTCACAAAAGCTGCTTGAAGTGAAGGTTCAACTCTACTTATTGTTGCTAAGTAAATATTATTTTTAAAATTTAAATTATTCTTATCTTCAAATTCATACTCTTCAATCGAGTCATTTGATTTAAGAACAATACGAGTTTCATTTGGATGCGATGCATCGATATATAAGTTTTTTTCCATTCTATTAGAATTCCTTTAAAATTTTTAAAATTTGTTATTTTTAAATTTGTCATATGTGATATTTTATACCACTTTGTGAATAAATACACGATTTAATTGATGTATGCCCAAAGATAGTCTGATTTGATGATATAAATTAAAATTATGTTTAAATTTCTTAACTTCTCACTCAAATTTATTATAATTTTTTTTGTTGTTTGTGTATTTTTCATTTTTTCAACCTTATGGTATTTTTCAATAGGTCTACCGGATTATAAAAAATTATCTAATTATCAGCCACCAATTTCTAGCAGAGTTTACTCTGAAAATAGTAAATTGATAGCAGAATATGCTTTAGAAAAAAGGTTATTTATACCTTACGAGTCAATTCCAGAAAAAGTTGTAAATGCTTTTTTATCCGCCGAAGATAAGAATTTTTTTAGTCATCCGGGGATCGATGCCAAAGGTATTATGCGAGCAATAATAAAAAATATAAAAAATATTACACAAAATAAAAGGTTGGAAGGAGCATCTACAATTACACAACAAGTAGCAAAAAATTTCTTACTTACGAATGAAGTTTCAATGAAAAGAAAAATAAAAGAAGCAATTTTAGCTTTTCGTATTGAAAGAGCTTACACGAAAGAGAGAATTCTTGAACTTTATTTAAATCAAATATATTTAGGACAGGGCACTTATGGAATAGCAGCAGCAAGTCTTGAATATTTTAATAAATCAATAAAAGAACTAGATTATTCAGAAGCTGCTCTACTAGCAGCTTTACCGAAAGCTCCCAGTAAATATAATCCTTATAAATTTCCTAAAGTTGCTAAATTTAGAAGAAATTTAGTACTTGAAAACTTAAATGATAATAATTTTATATCAAAAAAACAGTTAAGTGAACTTAAAGATAAAAAAATTAGTCTAAAAAAAAGAAAAATAGAGATAGTCAATGAAGCCAATTCATATACAGAGGAAGTAAGGAGAATTGTAAAAAATATTTATGGCTTTGAAAAACTATACTCACAGGGTTTAAGTATAAGCACGCCTCTCAAAATAAATTATCAAATTCAAGCTTTGAAATCTTTAAGGCAAGGTATTGAAGATTATGATCGCAGACGTGGCTGGAGAGGGCCAATAACAAATAAAATTGAAAATAAAAATTGGAAAAAAACAATTAAAAAATACAAGCTTGATCCAACTTTGAATTGGCGAATAGCTGAAATCATTTCTTTAAATGATAATGAAATAAAATTTAAAACTATAAATGAAGATAAAGCAGTTATAGAGGGAGTTTTATTACCAAAAAATATTAAATGGGTAAATCCAAGAAAAAAATTATTAAATGAAATTCATAAAGTTGGAGATATTGTTTTTATCAAGAAAGAAAAAAATTATTGGAAATTAAAACAATATCCAAAGGTTAACGGAGGGATTGTGATATTAGATCCTTATACCGGGGATGTATTAGCTCTTGTTGGTGGATTTAATTTTAAAACAAGTGAATTTAATAGAGTAACTCAAGCAAAAAGACAACCTGGCTCTGCTTTCAAACCAATAGTTTACGCTGCAGCTCTGGAAAATGGTTTTGCACCAAACTCAATCATACTCGATGCTCCTTTTGTGGAAAGTCAAGGCGTTGGTCTTAAAAATTGGAAGCCGGAAAACTATGGAAAAAAATTTTATGGACCCTCAACTTTTAGAAAAGGTATTGAATATTCAAGAAATTTAATGACCGTTAGGATAGCAAAGATTTTAGGTTTAGAGGAAATTCTCGAACTATCTAAGAAACTTAATATATATGATGAGATACCAGAATTATTATCTGTATCCTTGGGAGCTGCAGAAACTACATTAATTAATTTAACATCTGCGTATGCACCTTTTGTTAATGGTGGAAAAAAAATTGAGCCAAAACTTATCTCACGTATACAAGATAGGAGAGGGAAAACAATTTTTCAGGAACAAAGCCGAGTTTGCTTGGGATGTGATAAGTTTGTTAATGATGAAACTGAATTACCAAAAATAAAAGATAATAATAAAAAAGTGATAAGTAAAGAAACTGCATATCAAATGACCTCTATTTTAGAAGGTGCTGTACAAAGGGGCACAGCAAAAAAGTTAAGATCTTTGAAAGTACCTTTAGCCGGTAAAACTGGAACAACAAATGATAATTATGATGCATGGTTTATAGGTTTTTCCTCTAATTTAGTAATAGGAGTTTACGTCGGATTTGATAACCCAAAAACTCTTGGTAAATATGAAACTGGATCTAAAGCAGCGTTACCCATATTTAAGGATTTTGTTGAAAAAGCTTTATACAAAGAAGACTTTAATGAATTTGAAATACCTGAAAACATATACTTGACCTCATTAAACTATGACACTGGTGTCAAGTCAGCACCAGGTGAAAAAAATTCAATTATTGAAGCTTTAAAATTAAGAGATATTAACAATTTGGAGAATAATTACTTACTCTCTACAAATGGCCGTGATAAAATAATCCGTTTTAGACAGTTTTATTAATGGAAAATTTTGAGACACTACTCGCTAATACGGAAAAATCCTTAAATAGCATAAGGGGGTATCTTTGATAAAGAAAAAGTTGAATCAAAGATAATCGAATTAGAGCAAACTTCACTTAAAGAAAATTTTTGGAAAGACCAAAATTTAGTAAAAAAAACAGTAAAGCAGAAAAAATTTTTTGAGGATATTTTTAATTCTTATAATCAATCATTAAAAGATTTCAATAATTTAAAAGATTTGTATGCATTGGCTTACAAAGAAAAAGACGAAGAAACTCTAAATGATTGTAACAAAAAAATAGAGCAAATTTTTAGAGAAATAAAAAAAAATGAAACAAATTGTTTTTTATCAGGTGAAAATGATGATTATGATATTTATCTAGAAATTCATGCTGGTGCGGGAGGAACAGAAAGCCAAGATTGGGCTGACATGCTTCGAAGAATGTATTTAAAGTGGTTTGATAAAAAAGACTTTAAATATGAAATAATTAGCGAACATAAAGGGGAGGAGGCAGGAATTAAGTCATCTACAGTTAAGGTTGAAGGTAATTATTTATACGGACTTATGAAATCCGAGTCAGGTGTTCATAGACTTGTCAGAATTTCGCCTTTTGACAGTGGCGCCAGAAGACACACTAGTTTCGCAAGTATATGGGTTTATCCTGCAATTGAGGATGATATTAATATTAAAATAGATGAAAAAGATTTAAGAATTGATACCTACAGATCAAGTGGGGCTGGTGGGCAACACGTTAATACAACTGATAGTGCTGTAAGAATAACACACATACCCACCAAGATAGTTGTTCAGTGTCAAAACGAAAGATCTCAACATAAAAATAAAGAAACGTGTTTCAAAATGTTAAAAGCAAGATTGTATGAGCATGAGATGCAAAAAAAAGAGGAAGAAAATCAAAAAGAATTGACCTCAAAGACAGATATTGGATGGGGTCATCAAATAAGATCATACGTATTACAACCTTATCAGTTGGTAAAAGATTTAAGAAATAAAATTGAGAGCACAAATCCAGCAAGTGTGTTGGATGGAAATATAGATCAATTTATTGAAGAAGGAATTAAAATAAAAAAATGAAAAAAATAATCATCAATTTAATTTTAGCGATAATTTTTTTATTTATAACTTTGTTAATATTACTAGCTACCGTAGGTATAGAAACAAATAAATTTAATAAATTGATTTCAGATAATGTAAATCAATCAAAAAATATTAATTTAGATTTGAATACGATTAAGTTTAAACTTGATCCAAAAAAATTAAGTCTATTCTTAGAAACTAAAGATCCTAAAATTAATTATAGAGGTGTAATTATACCGGTTCAAAATGTACAAGTTTTTGTAGATTTTTTGTCCTTACTAAAATCTAATCCAAAAATTAAAAAAACTAATCTTATTATGCAAGAATTGGATACCAATCAATTGAATAACTTATCAAAGATTCTTAAGCCCTCAAATTTTAAGAATCTGATGAATAATAAGGTAAAAGAGGGAAAACTAATATCTCAAATTGAAATTTTTTTAGATGATAAAAGTGAAATAAATAATTTTATTGCTAAAGGAAAATTTAAAAACTTTAAAGCTGAATTATTTAATGGATTTGAATTATCAGAAACAAACTTAACTTTTATTGCAGACAAGAATGATATTTTAATAAAAAAAATTGAGGGTAAAATCGATAATATTAAGATATCAGACGGAGATATAAAATTAAATTTTGAAAATGGAGCTAAAGTAAGCTCAAATTTTGATACTAATTTAAATCTAAATGAAAATTTTTTTATCAAACAATCAAAATTTTTAAACAAATTAGGCTTTTATGGTCGGATAAAAAGCTTGAATGGTTCATTTAAAAATAATTTTTATATCAATTTTGATAATACTTATAAGGTTCAAGATTATAATTATAGTTTTTTAGGAAAAATAGAAAAAAGTAAATTTGATCTACCCATACCAATAAAAAATACTATGATAGATGAAATAAGTAAAATTTATTTATCAGATTTTCAGTTAAAGTCCATTTTTACTCCAAAAAAAAATAGCATAAATGGTAAAGGAAAATATTCATTTAATAACACTGAATTTTATAAAATTGATTTAGAAAATAATTTTTCGAAAGATTTATTAAATCTTAAATTAAATTTTGATTATGTAAATAAATTAAAATTAGATTTTATAAATTACGAAAAATTAAATAACTCGATAGCTAATTTATCTTTAGAATTAAAAAAAAATAAAGATAATATTGACATTAGTAAATTGTATTACATTGAAGGCGATAACTCACTTAAAATTGATGGATTGAGATTTAAAAAAAACAAATTTCTTTCATTTAAAAAAATAGATGTAGCAACACTAAATAATAAGTTTTTTATAAAATATGGTAAGAATATTTTAATAAAGGGTTCAAAATTTGATGCAACCAATTTAGCAAAATTCTTAGGCAATCAAAATGAAAAAAATAATTTTAAAAAAATAAATAGTAATATTGAAATTGATTTTAAAAATATAAAGGTCCCAATGTCTGAAGAATTAAAAAATTTTAAACTGATAGGTGAAATTAAAAAAGGCCAGTTCGTAAAAATAACTTCTAAAGGAGATTTTGGGGGAGGAAATTTTTTAGATATATCAATGAAAAAAGATACTAATACAGATAAAAAATATCTAGAAATCTATTCAGATTTGACTAGGCCACTATTAACTGAATATAGTTTTTTTAAAGGACTTTCTGGAGGTAAATTGCTTTTTACGTCTATTATCGATAATACAAAATCAAATTCAAAACTTAAAATAGAAAATTTTAAGGTAGTTAATGCTCCTGGAGTAATTAAATTATTATCTCTAGCTGATCTTCGCGGCTTAGCAGATTTAGCGGAAGGTGAAGGTTTATCTTTTGATATCTTAGAAATTGACATGGAGAGAACTGGGGATTTTTTAAAATTAAGTGAAATATTAGCTCTTGGACCTAGTATGTCCGTTTTAATTGAGGGTTATCAGGATGAAAAAGGCTTAACTAGCTTAAGAGGAACATTAGTGCCAGCAAAAACATTAAATAAGTTGATTTCAAAAATACCTATAATTGGAAATATCGTAATTCCGAAAGAAGTTGGTGAAGGTTTATTTGGTATAAGTTTTAAAATGAAAGGACCAAAAGGTAATATTAAAACGACTATAAACCCTATCAAAACATTAACGCCAAGATTTATACAAAAAATAGTTGAAAGAAAAAAAAACTCTAAATAATTTTAACTAAATAATGTTTTTTTTTCCCATAAGAAAGCTTCAATATATTCTTTTTAAAATCTTTTAATTGTATAATTTTTTTTTCGTTATCAATTACGATATCATTAATTTTGAAACCTTTATTTGCAATTGCTCTTCTTGCTTCACTTTTTGAATTTAGAATTTTATGATTTGCAATTAAATCTAAAATTTTTATACCTTTTTCAATTTCTTTTGACTTAATCTTCAATTCAGGTAAATCAGATCCCAAACCACCTCCCTCAAATGTTTCTCTAGCAGTTTTTGCTGCTTTTTTTGAGGCTTCTTCACCGTGAAGTATTTTGGTTGCTTCATTAGCTAATAAAATTTTTAAATTGTTTATATTGTTTTCTTTTTTTACTATATTTGCTAATTGAGTTGGTTCTATTTCTGTAAAAAAATTTAAAAATTTTTCAACATCTCGGTCATCTGTGTTCCTCCAAAATTGCCAATAGTCGTAAGGAGAAAGCAAATCTTTATTTAACCAAATCGCCCCACTCTCTGTTTTGCCCATTTTTGCCCCAGAGGCTAAAGTAATTAAAGGAGATGTAAGCCCATAAGCTTCTTTTTTTAATTTCCGTCTTATTAAATCCACACCGTTAACAATATTTCCCCACTGATCTGATCCTCCAATTTGTAATATACAATTTTTATCTTTAAATAATTTGTAGAAATCGTAGGCTTGTAAAATCATATAATTAAATTCCATATAACTTAAAGATTGTTCTCTATCTAATCTTAATTTTACACTATCAAATGTAAGCATTTTATTAATTGTAAAATTGCTCCCAATCTCTCTCAAAAATTGAATATAATTTAATTTATTTAACCATTTAGCGTTATCAACAAATTTTGGAGCAATTTTTTTATTAGATGTATTTAAAATTTTATTGAAAACTTTTTTTATACTTTTGATATTCTTTTTAATTTGAGTTTGATCTAATATTTTTCTGGTAGAGTCTTTTCCGGAAGGATCTCCAATTAATGTTGTGCCTCCACCTAAAAGAACAATAGGCTGGTGACCGTGTTTTTGCATTAATCTTAAAATCATTATTTGCAACAAACTACCAACATGCAAGCTGCTAGCAGTACAATCAAAACCAATATATCCAGATATTGATTTATTACTGCAAATATCACCCAGTTTATCTAAATCTGTGCATTGATTTAGATAGCCCCGTTCTTTCATCTCGTATAAAAATGCATTTTTCATAGCGATATTTACTAAAGCAACTATTATACAAAAATTGTTATAAATAAATAAAAATATG
>MDSV01222425.1_pt1 | contig 12990 bp, 10 predicted proteins | sample 810851 | NCBI WGS metagenome assembly MDSV01 (sample SAMN05326640, study PRJNA326480) | marine metagenome | isolation source: seawater | place: Atlantic Ocean: North East | collected 2012 | reverse complement strand
TTAAGTTCTCCGGTCGGACCTGGAAGTTTTATTGGGTTGCTAAAGTTCTCTCTTGCTTGTTGCGCGTAGTAGCGGCAGAAATCTATTGCTTCGCGCACTTCAGATAGCGCATCTTCGAGGGTCCGGCCTGCCTCGGATACGATGACTCCCATCAGTTCTGGTATTTGCGCCTCCAATAGCTCAGCTGCACGCTCCAGGCACTCGGCTCGATGGTGAGCGCCGCGCAGATCCCAGCGGGGCTGGGCGGAAACTGCTAGTTCGATTGCTTTGTCCTGCTCTTCTTGGCCAGCTGAGGCAACGAAACCGACTGTCTCGCCGGAGGCGGGATTGATAACGGGGCTCAGTTCGCTCGTGACAGACTGGCCACCGACAATAGGTCTCGCCTCCGTACCTTGTCGCGGTGACGTCAATCTCAGAAGAAGATCCTTGACCACCGACGGGTCGTTCAAATCAAACCCCAGCGCATTAAGCCAGGGCGCGGACTCTTGGGCATATAATTGTCTTGGCAGCGGAATCTTTGGGTGCCGGCGCTGGGACACGGCTAATACCTGATCGATTGGATCCCTATTGAGTTCGCTCGCCGGAACGCTCTCGTCTAGAAATCGGTTCACAAAGGAGCTGTTGGCACCATTTTCTAGCAACCGTCTGACGAGGTAGGGCAGCAGGTCCTTGTGATTACCGACAGGGGCATACACACGGATTGGCGTACTTGCGTCAGACTTCGACAGCTGCGCGTAAAGTAAGTGACCCATCCCGTGCAAACGCTGGAATTCAAAGTCGGTATTGTCTTGGGCTAGCGCCTTGACCATTGAGACGGTATGCGCGTTATGAGTTGCGAACTGTGGAAATACGGCGCCAGGCGCACTCAATAGCTTTGCCGCGCAAACTTGGTAGGAAAGGTCGGTGTTGCTCTTTCGAGTAAATACTGGGTAATCGGGCAGTCCCAACTCCTGTCCGTGCTTGATCTCCCTGTCCCAGTACGCGCCCTTTACGAGCCGAACCATCAAACGCCGATCGGTTTCCCTCGCCAGAGCGATAAGCCAGTCACATGTGGCTACCGCCCTTTTCTGATAGGCCTGTAGGACAAATCCCAGACCATCCCAATCAGAGAGATCAGGGTCTCGAGCTAGGGCCTCAAATAGATCAAGGGAAATATCGAGTCGCTCTGACTCTTCGGCATCAATCGTCAAGCTGAGACCGCCTGCTCTTGCCATCGTGGCCAGTTGCTTAACCCGAGGCAGTAGCTCTGACATGACTCGATCGTACTGGCTGAAGGCATAACGTGGATGTAGCGCAGAGAGTTTGATGGATATTCCGTCCGCTCGAATGATGTCGTCCCCGGCGTTGGCGTCCGCTAGCACACGAATTGCCTCGGCATAGGCATCAAAATAGCGTTGCGCGTCGCTCGCGGTGCGAGCCCCTTCGCCCAGCATGTCGAAAGAAAAACGGGTGCCGGGCCTGTTAGCTGCGCGACCTTTACGAATAGCCTCCTTAATTGTGCGCCCCAGCACATACTGGCCTCCCATGATTCTCATGGCTTGTAGAATTGCTCGCCGGACGACAGGTTCTCCCAGTTTTCTCGTCAGGGTTTGTACCCAGGAGCCCGTGTCTTCGGTGGTCTCACTTCCAAGTGCCACCACCCGTCCGGTCAGCATGAGCCCCCAAACAGAGGCATTCACAAAGCGAGATGAGGAAGCGCTTTGATGCGAGCCCCAGTCTCCCGAGCGGATTTTTTCTGCGATAAGCTGATCAGCCGTCGCCTCATCCGGCACACGGAGCAGGGCCTCGGCCAAGCACATGAGCGCGACACCTTCCTTATTAGACAGTCCAAACTCTTGCAGGAACGCGTCCAGAGTTCCGGCTTCTTGGCTGCGCTTACGACAACCTTCGACCAGAAGGGTCGCTTGGTCGCTAATACTGGTTTTTACCTCAGGGTCTAGGCTGCTCTCCTGCAGCAATCGGTTGACCACCTCCGCCTCGTCTGCATGCGTTTGAGCCCGTATATACCGCCTCAGTTCTTCTGCCACGACCGAATGCCCTTTATAAAATATTTAAATCTGAATTATCACCATAAATGGCAGTTTTAATCGCTTATTATGGCTTAAATTCAAAATAAAAAATTGGAAAAAGTCAAAATAAAGAACTTTATGCTGTTATAGTTTCCTGCATGAAATTAGACCGCATCGACCGCAAAATTCTTGAGCTTCTGCAGCAGGACGGCCGACTATCAAACGTGAAGCTCGCTGACAAAGTCGGACTGAGTCCTACACCCTGTCTGGATCGTGTTCGTAGACTGGAGCGCGAGGGATACATTCTGGGGTACGTTGCGCTTGCTGATCCCCACAAGCTTAACGCCTCGACAGTCGCTTTTATTCAGGTGCATCTAACTAACACCAGTACCGCCAATCTCCGTGAATTTTCAAAAGAGATGCGATCGCTTTCAGAAGTTGAGAGCTGTCACATGGTAGCTGGGGGGTTTGATTTTCTATTAAAGATCCGCTGTTCAGATATGCAGGACTATCAAAGGTTTCTAGGCGAGAAACTAGCGATGATCCCTCTGATCGATCAAACACATACTTACGTTGTTATCGAAGAAGTTAAGTCCGAAACAGCAATAGGGCTCACGAACGTGGCATGACTTTGCCCTCTGGTTTCTGAGCACTACCTTGCAGCATTCGCGGCAAGTCGCCACAACTTGCGATAACTCCGCGGATCGACAAAAAACAATCGATTAAAAGAGCCATTTGGAAGTTTGGTAGAACCAGCCAGATTGCCTTCAATCGCCATTGCCTCTGGCGATTTAACCCTGCGGGCGCCTTCGCGTTGCTCTGACGGACTAAACGCTCCTAAGGTCGCGTTTTTCGAACTGGCGACCTCTACCATGTCAAGGCTCACAGGACTCGCCACGACACGCTAGGAATCGTTGAGATTAACACGGGAGGGCCGCCCCCGTGCTTTTCTATATGTTTTGGCGAGGATTTATCGGAGAGAGGGGAGGGGCTAGTATCAGGGCCTGTGAACCATAACCGCGCTATGAATTAAGTGGTTCTCGCAGGTCAGTTAATTGCCTTCGATTTGCAGAGCACCCGTGTATCAATTGAAATAAAAGATCGACAAACACACGGTAGTCCAACTTAGGATTACCATGGCAATCGCCATGAAAACGGCTGCTGAACCCATGTCTTTTGCGCGTCCTGATAGCTCATGGTACTCCTGACCCACGCGATCAACTGTCGCTTCAATGGCGCTGTTAGCCAGTTCCGCACACATCAGTAGCAGGAGGGGTAGAGCCAGCAAGAGAAAATCCACCGTATCTCGCGCCAACCAAACTGCGAGCGGTAGACCGACCATAACGACCAGGACCTCTTGGCGGAATGACTCCTCGTTGCGCCATGCAGATCGAATACCACGATACGAGTACTGAGTTGCAAGGCGCATGTGGGCGAAACCGCGTTCTGTGGGCTTCATTTCTCATCTCCTCAGCGGAAGTGGCGCAAGTATGCGGAGACTAATGTGATGGTTGCAAGCGCGGGAGTGTAAAAACGCCTTTTTTAAAAAAATCATTACGTGGGTGGCGGACTTGATCGCAGCTGTAGCTTTGCCAAGGTTCAGAATGCCCGACAATAAAATTAGGTCGTTAAAGGATGTTTTCATGTGGCTCGCCCTTCGAAATATCAGCCCGGTATTTTTTTAAGGAAGTGAATGCGACTACATCCACTACTTTGACGAACTTACGCAAGAGTCGAAACCGCAAAAAGCTGAACGACAAGCAAAAAAAAGCCCGCGCATGGCGGGCTTTTGGCTAACGAATCAATTTACAGGACGGTAACACTGTATACACTCAGCGTGCCTGATACCTCATTAGATACTAAGAGATACATTTCACCGTCTTGAGTGATGAACTTGATATCCTCCGGACCTAACGGACCCGCTAAATTAGCTTCGACAGCGGCGTTATCTGCGTTGAAATCGCGCGGATTTACATACTGCACGAACTCAGCGCTTTGAGGGTTCGTAATGTTGTACACCATTACACCGCCCACTCTCTCTAGCGCAATGAAGGCAAACGTGTTGTCGTTAATGACTGCTATCTCAACGGCTTCAGGCTCAGGGCCCTTAGCATCGGAGCGAGAATCTCCATCGTTCTCATCATTACTGGCGTTGAAAGACGAACCTAACTGCTGAGCTGTAATGACTTCAAAATCGCTTCCGCTGTCAAAAACAGGTCTCTTGGTATCTATATCCCAAATCGTGAACGATCGAGCGCCATACGAGTAGAGGTTTTCATACACACAGCCATCAACCGCATTCTCGTTACTGTCGATGGGTTGACCTGTGATAGGAAGCGATGAACAGGCAGCCTGATCAACTAGTCCCAGATCAGTCATTACGAGAAGTCGACCTAAGTTCTCACTATCTTGAAAGCCAGAGCCAAGCTTTTCTTTGAGTTCGTCAGTGAACTGTGTTGGCACGAGATCTTTTATCCGAATCTCATCTATATAGTCGCCGGAGTCTGACTCGTACTCTCTGCCATCTCCCTCATTAGCTGTAACAAGGTAAGTGGTGCCATTAACTTCATAGGCATCGAATCCGTCGGGCTGATAGGTGCCAAATACTGACCAATTTCTAATATTGACTCGATCATCTTTATCGCTTGCATCAATTTCGTTACCCGGAAGACTGTAGTCCTTGAAACCTAAGCCAAATACTTCGGTCACTTCCGCTGTGGCCAAATCAATAACGGCGACTGCATTGTTCTCCTGTAGCGTCGCATAGGCAGTCCCGCCGTCGGCTGAGAAGGCGACAAATTCAGGCTCCAGGTCCTGTGCCACGGTTATTGCAGTGAAGCTTGCGACGGATGGCACTTCATAAGTTTGTCCCGTATTTATAGTGCCATTTGTATTAGCTGCGGCTACCCAACTAAAGTCACCGAAACCATCGCCCGTGCCGGTCAGCTGAACAGATTGCCCCACCGGTGTTGATGAACCCTGCACAACATCCATCTCTGTTGAGGTAACGCCGGCACAAATGCCGGTGGCGTTGCTGATTACTCCCTCATAGCTAAGCAGCATATCGCAGGTGTCATCGGACTGAGAGCCGACATCTGGTCCAGGGCCCAACAGTGCGACCCCGTCTGGTGCACCATTTTGAATGCCGTTGCTGGGCCGATTTACAACGTATAGGTCTAACCCGCCCGACGTCGTCTTTGTAAGGTTAGCAAAAGTGTTGCCCGCATACGGGGCGCCATTATTGCCGTTTATCAGCTGAAATCTATAACCGGTAGTATCAAAACCAGCCGGCGCAGCAAACTCTACAAACTCGCCCGAGTCTGTCCCCTCGTTGTCGTAATGAATTTCATTAATCCAGGGTGTTGATGGAGCCGGCGCTTCAGGTTGAGCAGCCGTTGCCTTGGGCGAGATGCGAACGGGGCCCGTCAATGTTTTGGTACCGCCGTCATTGAACGCCGTAAAGTCGGCAGTGGCTACCGTCGGCGACTGAAAGCCACCGGAAACGTCGATGACAGTGATGCTACCCTCGGGGTCATTAGAATAGTCATCGCTGGGTTCGCCTTCATTCGCCACGACCGCGTAATTGCCGTCAGGGCTGAATCCGACTTTGTCAGGCAGAGCACCCGCTTTGACAGCAGATACAAAACCAGGGCTACCTCCAGCGACAGAGTAAAAGGCTACGTAACCATCATCTTGTTTGGGGTCCGCCTCAATCGCCACGGCCAGGTGATCGCCGTACACGTCAACGCTGTTGACTCCGCCCAATTCTAGGGGCTCTTCGCTGGTGACATTCGCCGCCACGTCTGCAGCGACATCGACGCTGGACGTTACTGCTGGTGAGGTGGGATCTGCCATTCCGACCACGTCAACCTGTTTTAAATTTGAGTTCACCAAATACGCTGTTTGTGACGCCGCATGATAGGCAACGATTTCAGCTGCAGATTCATCGAAGTTATCTGCCAGAGCCGCGGTGCTGCCGATTAGCTTCAGCGATATAGCGGTATTGGCATCCGCACCATCCGAACCATCCGAACCATCCGAACCATCCGAACCATCCGAACCATCCGAACCATCCGCGCCATCCGCGCCGGCAGCGCCAGCCGGTCCTACTGCACCGTCAGCGCCATCAGCGCCGTCATCACATGCCGAGAGCATTAACCCTAGTGACAAAACTAGAGCGACACCTCTTACATTCGCAAAGAGTTTTTCCATCATTATTTAACTCCACGTTAAGAAATTAACAATCCCAACCCTAAGGCTGTTCTTTAATCGTGAAGATAGGATTAAGGAAAAGAGAATATCGCGTTGCGATTTCGTGAATTTATTTTGACAACAACGCTACCCCAGTGGTGTGACACGGATTCCTCTGCAATGATGCCGCCGGTGAGACAAAGGCAAGGTCAAAGGGGCAACGCCCTTTCCCAGATAATTAAGGCCAACTTCAATGTTAAATAAGCAGATAACACCTGCCCTTTTTTTATTATTAGTTTCTTGTGGAGGGGGCAGTGGCAGTGCGGACGTCACACCGACACCAGAACCAATCACGCCGCCGGTCTCAAACTCGCCTCCCACGTTTCCAGCGACCGAATACGCGTTTGAGGTCCAAGAAAATTCAGTGGGTGTGGGATCTGTCACGGCATCGGATCCTGACGGTGATCAGTTGGAGTACGTACTGTCGGGATCTGACTCGGTTAAATTCTCGATAGACACTGAAGGGTATCTCTCCTTCCTTGAATCACCGGATTTTGAAGCACCTACGGACGCGGATTCTGATAATGAATACGACCTGGTTGTAGCGGCCAGTGATAACAGCATTTCTGCTGAGGTGGCAGTTACCGTTACGGTGTCAAATGATCCATCGGACGACCCGGTTAGCAATTCTCCGCCTGTGTTTGATGAAAACCCGATCACGTTTGAGGTAACTGAGGCTGGATCTAGCAGCGTTGGCATACTGACAGCCACTGACGCCGATGGAGATTCGCTTGTTTTTACGTTGTCAGGCACGGACTCAGAGCACTTCAATGTTGTCGGTGAAGCCCTGAGTTTTTTAGAGCCTCCCGACTTCGAGGCGCCGCGCGATGACGATCAGAACAATGTCTACCGTCTTGACGCGAGTGTTAGCGATGGTCTGGATACTGCGGTAGCCACTGTAGAGGTTACTGTGCTTAACGATCCATCTGATGATGAGACAGGCGAGACGCCTGGTGATGGTTCGAGTTTGGTAGTTTGGATTAATGAATTCCACTACGACAACGTAGGCACCGACGAGAATGAATTTATTGAGGTGATGGGCGCGGCAGGGATCGACTTAGACGGTTATTCACTTGCACTCTATTCCGGCGGGCAAACTGGAAATTATGGAAATATTCCGATGCAAGGTGTTTTGGAAGATCAATCGGGCAGTGGATTCGGGACACTAGCATTCGACGCCGTTGGCTTGCAAAACGGATCGCCGGACGGATTCGGCCTAGTATCCCCCGACGGGGAATGTATCGAGTTCATATCTTATCTTGGCGATATGACAGCTTCTGGTGGCGGCGCTTGTGACGGTGTTTTCGGGGAGGATATAGGCGTCTTCGAGCAAAATATCTCAGCTGATTTCTCGCTTCAGCGAAGTGGCTCTGGCCGTCAAGGTGAGGATTTCGTTTGGGTAGGGCCGCGCCTGAGTTCGCGAGGCGAAATCAATGAAGATCAGACCATTGGTGAGCCCGGCGACTCGGAGGAACCATCTGACATCGGGTCGCTCTTTGGTTACGTTGTATCGATCGGTCAGGTGGTTACCCCCGATTACGATCGCCCTTCAACCTGGGACGACAGCGATAACGATTGTATCAGTGACCGGCACGAAATTTTGATAGCACAACATGACTCGGGTAATGGGCAATTTGAGTTAGTTATGTCGTCAGGTGGCTGTAGTGTAATTTCAGGTAGGTGGTATGACCCTTATGACGGAGTGTATTACTACAATGCCTCTTCTGTTGAAATAGATCATGTTGTCGCTCTCTACGAATCGTGGATTTCTGGTCTAGGAAATATGTCTGCATCGGAACAGCGCGTATTTGCGAATACTGGAAGCACTCGTGCAGGAGCGAAGCCGGAGACGTCCCATCAATTCCTTGCAGTAGGTAATGCATCAAATAGCTCTAAAGGCAGTGCCGATCCAGCCCGGTGGATGCCAAATGAATCTAGTTACCACTGTACTTATTTGAAAAAGTGGGTCTTGGTGAAAGTACAGAATGATTTACTTTTCGATCAAGCAGAGTTTGACTACATCGCTTCACGACAAGGAGAGTGCGACGATACGCCCTTGCCGGACTTGCCTGAGAATGAAGAGCAAGATAACCCGCAAACAGATCTTCCCGACGGTCCAATCGGTGGATCGATTTGGATAAACGAATTCCATTACGATAATGATGGTGTCGATGAAGGAGAGTTTGTGGAGCTTGCGGGGCCTGCGGGAATGGATGTAACCGGATGGTCGCTGGTACTCTTCAATGGTTTCAATGACACCGCATATAACACCGTCGCCTTAACGGGCACTCTCACAGATTCGGGTTCTAATTTCGGATTTCTGGTAATAGATTTTCCTACAAATGGCATCCAAAACGGGGCGCCCGACGGGATGGCTCTGATAGACAGCACCGGAGAATGCATAGAGCTTCTCAGCTACGAGGGAAGGCTGTCGCCGATTTCTGGCCCGTGTAGTGAATTTTTAGCTATCGATATTGGAGTAGCGGAAATTACTACAACCAGCGGCGGAAGCACCGCCATTGGTAGTTCGCTTCAAAGGGTCGGTACTGGCTCAGTTGGACCGGATTTTGAGTGGTCTGGTCCCTCTCCCGACACAAAGGCACTCATAAATACAGGGCAGGTACTGCAATAGCTCATACAGTCCAAATGGCGTCGGATTGATTACTCAGGTCCTCACATTAAATTTTCTACTTTCGAACAAGGGTTTTGGGATGACTCTTAATTGACAGTGAGACACCCCTATAGCTTTTTTACTGAGATCGGAGTGCAGTTTTATGGGTTTGTTTGAACGTTACTTGAGTTTATGGGTCGCACTAGCCATTGCCTCTGGCGTTGCTCTGGGCAGTCTGTTGCCCGCTGTCTTTCAGCTGTTCGCGAGTCTTGAGTACGCCAGTGTCAATTTACCGGTTGCCGTACTGATCTGGTTGATGATCTACCCGATGATGGTGCAGGTAGACTTCGCGTCGATCAAGGACGTGGGCAAGCGGCCCAAGGGTTTGCTGCTAACACTCGTGGTCAATTGGCTTATCAAGCCCTTCACGATGGCTGCCCTGGGTTGGCTGTTCTTTCGGGTTTTGTTCGCCGATCTTGTCGATCCAGCCACCGCCACCGAATACATTGCCGGCATGATTCTTTTGGGCGTGGCTCCCTGCACCGCAATGGTGTTTGTGTGGAGCCAACTCACCAAGGGCGATGCTAACTACACACTCGTGCAGGTATCAGTTAACGACATCATCATGATCTTTGCTTTTGCGCCGATAGCCGCGTTTCTTCTTGGCGTGAGTGAAGTGTCGGTACCTTGGGAAACATTGCTGTTGTCAGTGGTGCTTTATGTGGTTTTACCGCTGCTGGCAGGGTATGTCACGCGTCGGAGTCTTGCTTCGACGTCGGACTTATCCCGCTTGACTGAACTACTTACTACCTTGAAGCCTCTTTCAATATTAGGGTTGCTGGCCACGGTTGTACTGTTATTTGGATTTCAGGCTGAGACGATTCTGGCAAAGCCGGTCGCTATCGTGCTCATCGCTATTCCTTTGTTAATACAGACTTACGGCATCTTTGCCGTTGCCTATGGCGCTGCAAAATATCTTCGACTTCCCCACAATATTGCGGCTCCGGCCTGCATGATCAGTACATCCAACTTTTTTGAACTTGCGGTTGCCGTGGCTATCTCGCTATTTGGACTGCAATCGGGCGCAGCTCTAGCGACGGTAGTGGGTGTGTTGGTTGAGGTGCCCGTGATGCTCTCATTGGTCGCAATAGCCAACCGCACCCGTCACTGGTTTCCGGCTGCAGCACAGACCGAATAAATCTCTAGGTTTATTAGTGGTCCCCTCCGCTGACACCGCTCAGTGACAGACCGGAATAGAGGCAGAATCTAGAACTCACCGATAATGACTTAGGTTTGAGAGGGTGAGTAATGATCGATGGGGGTTTATCCAACCCGCTTTTCCAACATATTGGCATCACAAAAACTTCAAACAAGATTAAATATTTTGCAACAACGACCTCTTACTTTTGGGCCATCCGGCAAGGGGGAAGTGGCATGGAAAATCTCGCGAGTCCAAGTGAGCCCGGGAAGCGTGTACTGCGCGATACGATCGAGCACGAAGTCCAGCAGTTTTTAGATCAAGGCGGCAAGATCACCGTTTTCAAGCAGCCATCCAGTGACGCAGTGCGGTTCCGGGGGAGTCTTTGGCACGACGGCGGCGATGACCTGATTGACGACGAGTAGTTGGCAAAGGGGTTCGGGTACTGCAGATCCGCTTCAGGTGCACCCTCGCGGTTTCAGCACGCCTTACGCTAACCAAGGAACCCTTAACGGGACACCGATATCCCATCGTGTTCTTCTGACGCCCGTTTGTGGCTTCCTTCAGACAATTACCGGGAGTGACACGGTTGATATCGACACTTCGCGATAGCTTATTCTCAAAACGCCCTGATAGCACGCTTTACCATTACACGTCGTTACCGGGTTTGATGGGGATTATCGAATCTCGCCATTTACGTGCATCCGAACTGCGCTACATGAACGACTCTACTGAGCTGGTCTATGCTCTCAATCTCTTGGATACAGCGATAACGGCGCGATCGCGAATCGGCTCGTCTGCAACGGAGTTTTTGAGCAGTTTCTCCCAATGGCTACAGAGTCAAATTAACCAGGGACCGATGCTCTTTTCAGCTTCTTTTCGAGCCAACGGCAATTTACTCAGCCAGTGGCGTGGGTACTCCAACCATGGGAAAGGTGTCAGCCTGGGCTTCAATCACGAGGCGATTCAGTCGCTGGCAGTGGCACAAAACTTTTACCTTGGGCAATGCCTTTATGACTCCCAAGAGCAGCATGACCTCGCCTATGAGATCGTCGACTGCCTAATATCGATGCACCAAGAAGGTGAAGACCGTAGCGCTATTTTCCACGGCATTGAGGCGGATCTGATGATTATCTGCGCCTTATTAAAACATCCGTCTTTCGCTGAAGAGCAAGAGTGGCGACTCATTTCTCCCACGTTCACATCAACTGCTGATGCGCCCATTGCCTTCCGGGAAGGTAAGGCGATGCTTGTTCCTTATTACCTGTTCGATCTGGAGTTGGACAGGGTGATCAAATTGGATCACGTTTTTGTTGGCCCAACACCCAACGCGGCGCTGTCCGTAAACTCCTTGATGCACTACCTGACAAACAAGAATGCAAGACCCGAAAAAGGGATCAGCGACAGCGAAATCCCCTATCGACCGAGGTAAAAAGGACGACTGTTATCAGCCATATCATCTTCAATCGCCATTGCCGGTAGCGATTGAAGCCTTCGGACGCGTTCGCTTTATCACTAGGCTCTCGCCTCTCAGTAACTGATATCGGGGTCGAGGCGGGCAGTAGACCCCCTCGTAATCAAGTCAAAATGTAAGGTTACAACTGAGTCTTCATTCCCTATTTGTCTTAGCTCATTAATAAGAAGTGATATCGCCTTTTGCGATATGGCTTGAATGGGTTGTCGGATGGTGGTCAGGGGTGGCCAGATCATTCTCGATATTGGACTGTCGTCGAAGCCGGCGATCGAAACATCATCTGGGACTGACCGGCCGCTGCGAAAAGCGGCCATTGCCAAGCCTGCAGCCATTTCATCGTTACTGGCGAAGATAGCGGACGGGGGTGAAGCGAGTTTAAAAAACTGCTCACCGGCCAGCAGTCCGGCTTTAAACGTATAGTCACCCTCGTAGATGTACTCGGGTTTGATAGCAAGCCCTCGCTCCTGCATGGCACTTTGAAAGCCCTCAAGACGCCTGCTGGTGGTTGATGTACCCTCGCGACCCTGAACAAAACCGATGTTAGTGTGTCCTAAATCTGCTAGGTGCCGGGTCATGGTTGCAGCCGCCGACACGTCATCCATGCCAACACTAAGCCCACCACCGAAGGATTCGCTAGAAGCTATCTTCACGTAGGGGGTTTTTTGTTCTTTTAGCACCGCCAGGACATCGGGTGAGTCACAAATAGGAGGTGGTAGCAAAACACCATCCAAATTTGACTGGATAATGAGCCGACGCAAATCGTGGACCATAGAGTCATGTTGTGACCGCACGGGCTCTACAATTAAGTGATACCCCTCTTCTCTCGCCTGGTGAATGGCCCCACGCAGTAAGTCAACTATGTAATCGGAATTCGGATTATCAAACACCAAGCCTATCAAGTAAGACCGAGTTCCCACGGCGGCACGCGCGGCGATACTGGGACGATAGCTTAGTTTACGAATCGCTGCCTCAACGTTACTGCGAGTCTTTTCGCTAACGTTGCGTTCGCGTCGCACCACGCGCGATGCGGTTTTAATCGACACACCGGCAAGTTTCGCAACGGAAGCTAGAGTCGACTTCTTCTCATTCATTTACTGACAGAGTCCCCAAAACACTTTTTACATTAGTTCAGAAGTAGCCGCGGGTAAAGTCAACCTCCAGTGATCAACTGCGCGTCTTATTCGGCTCTGCATTGAAAAAAAGCTAATAATTGCACGGCACTTGGTCGGCAATACAGTTTTGTATGGTGCCGACTATTGCGGTTTGACAATATTGTCATTAGTCTGCGGAAAGTATAAAAACCAAGGGTTTTTTTAAAATCCCGAGAAATAATAACTCCTGTTTAGTCATCAAAAGGTTACTGTAATGAACATTTTAAAGTCGGGATTCGGTTTCTTCCTAATGACCCTTTTGGTGGGTTGTGGAGGCAGTGAATCTGGTCCGAGCG
>MDSV01147937.1_pt1 | contig 12990 bp, 10 predicted proteins | sample 810851 | NCBI WGS metagenome assembly MDSV01 (sample SAMN05326640, study PRJNA326480) | marine metagenome | isolation source: seawater | place: Atlantic Ocean: North East | collected 2012 | reverse complement strand
CGCAACCCCGCGACAATGGCGATGCGATCACCCTCTCGGGTAGTAACTGATTGTTTTGTAGCCATAATGCACCTAAATTGATGACCTACTTTAAGATTAGCGCTATGCCTTTCAAGTGGTCTGACCTGTAATAGTTACGATTTTTACAAACTATGAACAAAATAGCAAATAATGCGGATAGAAGAACAAAATAAATGCCCTAAAGTTATTACCGCGACTGGTGCCATGCTTAATGTCGGCCCGTTGCTTACAAGCATAACCAAATATCGTGTTATTAATACCGTTAAACGACTTGAAGAAAGATACAATGAACCTTATATGGAAATGAAAGTCTGTTTTGTGTCATTGTGACGTAAACCTAAGGTTTAAATAATCTAGTCATGGCATAAGCGATCACTTTAAAGTCATCTGTTTACGTCGCCGTCGCACTGACACATCCCAATAACGAGAACTCAAACGGAAATTTTTGCATTATGGCAGCAGCGCAATTTCAACAGTTACACGCTTACTTAGACCAACAAATCATTGGTCAACACGCGTTAACAAAAAGCCTTCTTATCGCTCTTTTGGCCGACGGTCACTTGCTTGTTGAGGGACCTCCAGGACTTGCGAAAACTCGCGCAATCAATGCACTTGCTAATGGTATTGACGGTGATTTTCACCGTGTGCAGTTCACCCCTGACCTATTACCAGCAGATTTAACCGGTACGGACATCTATCGACCTGAGACGGGTGAATTTGTATTCCAGAAAGGCCCGCTCTTTCACAATTTAGTGTTGGCCGATGAAATAAACCGTGCCCCAGCAAAAGTGCAGTCGGCGCTATTAGAGGCCATGGCCGAACGCCAAATTACGGTAGGGAGCAAAACCTATCCTTTGCCACCACTGTTTTTAGTTATGGCAACGCAAAATCCACTAGAGCAAGAAGGGACTTATCCTCTGCCAGAGGCCCAATTAGATCGTTTTTTAATGCATGTTGATATTGATTATCCAGGCGCGGAAACAGAACTAGAAATTCTACGTTTAACACGCGGTGAAGCCCTGTCAGAGCCACCGGTAACACCACCTACGCTCACACAGGACGATATTTTTACGGCCCGTAAGGAAGCCTTATCGCTTTATATGGCTCCAGAATTAGAACAGTATTTAGTTCAGCTTATTATGGCGACCCGCCAACCAGCAAACTTCGATGCTGATTTAGGCCAGTGGATTGCAATGGGAACAAGCCCCCGCGCCACCATTAGTTTAGACCGATGCGCACGCGCTCACGCATGGCTAAGCGGCAGAGATTTTGTCGGACCAGATGACATTCAGGCTGTTGTACATAACGTTCTTCGCCACCGCATTATTTTGTCTTATCAAGCTGAAGCCGAAGGTGTAACAATCAACGATGTGCTAGATAAGATTGTCGCTACAGTCGCAGTTCCATAAGCTATGGAAAATGTGAAGTCGCAGCTAATTAAGCTGCAAAGCAACGGCGTCACCCTGTCAACAGCTGAGCTTCTTCGCTATCAGCAGTTATCTAAACTCTTTAGTTTAGCGCCCAAACGCATGCCTCAAGCCAAGCTTGCAGGAAGCTACCTTACTAAACACAAAGGGCGCGGAATGGAGTTTGACGAGGCGCGACATTACCAACCTGGCGATGATATTCGCGCCATTGACTGGCGCGTGACCGCGCGCACAGGGAAGACACACACTAAGGTGTATCGCGAAGAGCGAGAACGCCCTGTGTTTTTGTTTTGCGATTACTTACCCTCAATGGCCTTCGGAACGCAATTGTTAACGAAAGCAGTCCAAGCCGCTCATGTGTCTTCCTTAATTAGTTGGTCTGCTGCCGCTCGCGGAGATAAAGTTGGTGCGTTAGTTTTTAATCAGCAGCAGCATAAAGAAATCAAACCTCTCACGCGTAAAAAGGCCGTACTGCACGTATGCCATGAACTCATGTCCCTTCATGAGCAAAGCACGCAATATATGCCAGATAAAGCTCGTGATGAAAAAGCTTTTGCCGATGCTTGCGCTCGCGCTAGACGCTTAGCCAGACCAGGAAGCCTAGTTTACTTAGTGTCTGACTTTCAGCATCTTGGCACTCAAGCCATTCAACACTTAAGCCATATAACAAGGCATTGTGAAGTTAGAGCCATAGTGGTCAACGACCCCATAGAGCACGCTTTACCAAACACATCGTCGCTTCAAACGGTAAGTGTTTCAGACGGGAAAAATCAGCAGCGCTGGGTTTTAGGCGACAGTAAAGAGCAAGATCAATACAAACAATGGCGTGACGACCATAACCGTACAATTTATGAAATGCTAAGAAAAAATAATATCGCTCGTTTCAGTGTCTCAGCCGGGCTTCCCTTAGATGATCAGCTTCAAAGTATGCAACAAGAAAAACGATTGGAGCTGAATTGATGCAAAACAGCAGTATTCCGTTAAACGCTACACAAACTATGCAGTTACCTAATCAGCAACCTCTACAAATGCAGCAGCAAGATCCACTCGCTCAGCTTAGAGATATCCACGTTCCTAACGACGTCAGTGCTTGGCCGCTAGATTGGGGGTGGTGGTTACTTACTGTTTTAGTTGTCATCACAATTTTCGGCCTGTACAAAACGCTTTCAGCTTACCTGCGTCATAACAAGCCGCGAAAGCAAGCTTTAGCACTTCTCGAGTCCGTTTCAGCACAACAGAATAATTGGCCCATAGCGCTTAATTCCATATTGAAGCGTGCAGCAATGAGCTACTACCCTACTGAACAAGTAGCTGGTTTATATGGTAAACAGTGGCAAGCGTTTCTAACCTCAGCGCTGAAGAAACGTGATAAAAACCTTGAGAGCGATTTAGCACTGTTGGTTAGCAATATTTATCACGCCAACCCAAATTCCAATGATTTTGATGCATGTAAAAACGCGGTAAAACGTTGGCTGTCTAAAGCTCGCTTTCCCAAGAACAAATTAACATTTGACGTGCCTGGCAATGAAGAATTCGAAGGCAGTAATACGCAAGCCGCCTTAAAGAGCGCATCAGCAAACAACAATCAAGCAAAGGAGACTCATCATGCTTAATTTTGCTTGGTGGTGGGTATTTTTTGCGCTCCCCTTGCCTATTATTGTGCGCCTGCTTTCTAAAAAAGCGCAAGACATGCCGATGGCTGCGCTACGGGTTCCCAGTTTGCGGCCTGGCGAAGTGTCAGAGCAAACTAAATTAAGGCAAACCAAAATACCGCTTGTGGTAAGTAGTTTAATATGGCTACTGCTTGTGACTGCCGCAGCCCGCCCTCAATGGTTGGGCGAGCCCGTGAGCATTCCTAACGAAGGAAGGGAAATGATGCTAGCCGTCGACTTGTCAGGCAGTATGAAAATTGATGACATGCAGCTTCAAGGCAGACAAGTAAATCGACTAACCATGACAAAGTCTGTGGTTTACGATTTCATTCAGCGCCGCGTGGGCGATAGACTTGGTCTTATTTTATTTGCTGATACCGCGTACGTTCAAGCGCCACTAACTTACGACAGAGACACAGTATCTACACTTCTTAGTGAAGCTGTTATTGGTTTAGTAGGCGAGCAAACCGCAATAGGTGATGCCATAGGTTTAGCGGTGAAACGTTTTGATGAGCGTGAAGAGTCAAACAACGTACTGATCCTTCTTACCGACGGACAGAATACAGCAGGTAACATCACGCCAGAGCAAGCCAAAGAGCTCGCTATTAGCAAAGGCGTTAAGGTGTACACCATAGGTGTAGGCGCCGACAAAATGCTAATTCAGAGTTTCTTCGGCAGTCGCCAAATAAACCCTTCGCAAGAGCTTGATGAGGGAATGTTGACCGACATCGCAACTTCAACAGGTGGGCAATATTTCAGGGCAAGAAATGCGCAAGAGCTACAGTCCATATACCAACAGCTTGACGCACTTGAGCCAATTGAAGGTGAAACCCGCAAAATGCGACCATTAAGCGCACTTTTTTACTATCCTCTTGCGGCAGCATTACTCCTATCTGCACTATGGGCATTTTTAACCCTGGCAATTTCGTCATATCGCTGGATAAAACAAAAGCAGAACCAGTTTTCCGCGCATGGTCCAGAGTCCACTAGGGAGACGAAATAATGGAACTCGACTTCTTAAACCAATTTCATTTTTTACGCCCCGAATGGTTTATCGCATTGATTCCCCTAATGTTGCTAGTGATATTAATAAGAAAAACCACGGCTAAGCAATCAGGATGGCAATCGGTGATCCCCTCTCACTTGTATCAATACATGGTGATTGGAAAAACCGAATTAGGCGCAAAACCGCCTATGTGGATGCTGGCCTTTGTATGGATAATAGGTGTAACTGCGCTAGCTGGACCAACGTGGGAACGCTTACCTCAACCGGTTTATCAGCTAAAAATGGGACATGTCATTGTTATTGATATGTCGCTATCTATGCGCGCTACCGACATGACGCCTGATCGATTGACCCGAGCTAAATACAAGGCGATAGACTTGGTCAACGCTATTGGTGAAGGCGAAATGGGTCTTGTTGCTTATGCGGGAGATGCATTTGTTATAAGCCCATTAACTGAAGACGCTGGCAATATCACAACGCTACTTCCCAGTCTTTCACCCGAGATCATGCCAGTGCCAGGCAGCGATCCGCTGTTAGGTATAGAGAGTGCAGCCGAGCTTCTAACCAATGCGGGTTATAACTCAGGCATGATCTATTGGATTACTGACGGTATGGAGTTAGAACAACAGCAAGAACTTCAAGAGTATGTGGCATCTATTCCTTTCACTGTAAATGCGCTTACGGTTGGCACGTCTGAAGGCGCTCCCATTCGCCAACAAAGCGGCGAGCTTCTAAAGGATTTTACAGGCAGCATCGTTATACCTAAGCTAAATGAAGGCGCAGTGAAAGGTGTGGTAAAAACAAGCGGCGGACGTTTCGAATCCTTTACATCAAACGACGCGGATATTAAGGCCCTAGCCGCGGTATCACTACTCGACAAAACCGACAGTGAAGAGGGCGAAGAAGAGAGTAACTTACAAGGTGATCAGTGGAAAGAGGTTGGCCCTTACCTATTACTTTTACTCCTTCCGTTCGCAGCTTTTGCATTTAAACGAGGCCTGGTATTCATTGTGTTGATTGGCGTACTTAGCCCGTCTTTCGTTCAAAACGCTCATGCCTTGCAAAGTTCTCAAGACTTACAAAATGTAGCTGCACAGACATCGTCTGCACCAGCGTCGTCAAGCGGACCTAATCCGCTTTCATGGTGGCAAAAGCCGTTTATGAATGACAATCAGGAAGCATTGAACAGTTACCAAAGAGGTAAGTATAAAGACGCTGTTAATCAGTTTGATGACGAAACGTGGAAGGCCTCATCACTCTATAAATCTGGTGATTATGAAGGTGCGTTAAATGCCTACCAAAACATCCCAGGACCCAACAGCGCTTATAACCAAGGTAATGCATTGGCAAAGCTCGGTAAGCTAGAAGAGGCGATCAAGAAATATGACCAAGCTTTGCGCGAAGCTCCGGATTTTGAAGATGCGAGAACGAACAAGAAAATTATTGAAGATTTGTTGAAACAGCAGCAACAGCAGAATCAAAACGAGCAGCAGCAAAACAAAGATCAGAACGAGTCAGGTGATAATAGCGAGCAAAATGACTCTCAAAATAGTGACCAGAACAATCAGGATGGGTCAAATGATCAGAGCGGTCAGCAAAACCCTGGAGAGGACCAACAGTCAGATGAAAATCAAGATCAGAGCGCTAACAATGAACAGCAAAATAGCGGTGATGACTCGCAGCAATCTGATGATTCGAAGATAAATGACGAGAGCGAATCATCAGATTCACAACAACAAAATGCAGAGCAGGATCAGTCTGAGCAAAATGAAAGTGCCCAGCAAAATAGTGGCCAACCGAAAGAGAGCGAGCAACAGTCAGAGCGCGAAGCACAAGCCGCACAAGGCCAAGCTGAAGAGCTCACTGATGCTGAAAAAGAAGAACTACAGCGAATGGAAAGTTTAATGCGTCGCGTACCAGACGACCCCGCATTTTTGCTTAAACGAAAAATGCAATTAGAAGCACAAAAACGTCAGCGTCAACGTATGCCTTCAAATCGGAGTGATTGGTAGATGAAAGCTTTATTACGATCTACATATTTTATTTTTATACTAACCACCTTGTTTAGCGCAGTGGCAAGTACAAACGCATTCGCGGATGTGAACGCAGTGGAAGCCACCATTGATAGAAATCCTGTAATGATAGACGAGGCGATACGCTTAACTATCACTGCAGATGGAAGTGCAGACAGAGATGCATTTGATAGCTCTCCTCTGTTAAAAGACTTTGTAGTTGGCAGAACGTCTGTTAGCAGCCAAACGTCTATCGTTAATTTTGACACTAAACGCACCACCGTCTGGACCACCACACTTTTTCCTCGAAAGGAAGGCACGTTTACCATACCTTCACTTACCGTCGAGGGTAAATCTACTAAGCCCATTCAGGTGAAAGTTATTCCGGTTCAAGAACAAAGCAATGTGGCCCGTGATTATTTCGTCACCACAGACATCGATATAAAAGAAGCCTACTTAAATCAACAGTTGCTTTACACCGTTAAACTTTTTCTATCGAGTAATATTGAACGGGGCAGCCTTCAAGCGCCCGAAATGCAAAATGCCGAAATTAAACAACTAGGTGACGATAAGCAGTACACCGACATTGTTAATGGACGACGTTATCAGATCATTGAACGTCAATTCGCTGTCGTCCCTCAGGCATCTGGTGAATTCACTCTAAGAGGCCCTATCTTTACTGGAGAAGTGATGGCGGCTAATACTAATCAGCGGTTTGGCTTTTTTAACAGAACTCAGCAAATTAATCGGGTTGGGCCTGATATCACGGTGAACATTAAACCTATTCCTCAGGGAATTGATTATCCATGGCTGCCCTCTGAAATGGTAAGAGTGGATGAAGAGTGGCCACAGGGAGATACTTTTGTTGCAGGAGAGCCAGTTACCCGAATCGTTACGCTAACTGCGCTAGGTGTTGTAGAAGAACAGCTTCCGGATATTCCTGAGTTTTATCCACCAAACTTTAAATTATACCCAGACCAGTCGAATACGACGACAGTGGAAAAGGACCAAAGCCTTATCTCCCAGCGCCAAACGTCGTTGGCCATCATCCCTACACAAGCGGGTAACTTTGTATTGCCCGAAATTACTATTCCTTGGTTCAATACCCTTACTCAACAAACCGAGTATGCCACCATTCCTGCTCGCTCAATTACGGTAGCGCCAGCAAGTGGCGTAAATAAGGGTAATGCGGCGAACGCGAACACCCCAGTATCGAGCAGTACAACGGTAGAGAATGTTCCAAACGATGTACCTTCAACTGCAGCGCAATCTTCTACCGACGCTGACAATAAGACTAACGCATCAAATAATGCTTCAGATGACGCCAATACTAATAAGATTGCGCCCTTATATTGGGCTGTGACCGGCGTATTCATCGCGCTGTTCGTTATTGCGCTTGCGGGATGGCTATACACTTATAGAAAGCTTAAGCAATCACGAACGTTTGGGCAAAACAGCAGTGTTAAACATGGTGTACCGGGCTCGCATGCTTTAACTAGTTTCGATGAAAAAGCTCAATATCAAAATCTTATGTCAGTGATAAAGGCAAAGGATATACGTTCACTATCCCCCTCTCTTAAGCAGTGGATAAATGCGTTAACTGCAGGTAATGTCAAACATTCACAGTTTGAAAGTATTAATCGTATAGTTAATGAGTTGTACGCACTGCGTTTTTCAGCCAATAAATCTGATGCTAGCGTACAAACCAAACAAATAACGAAGGTTTTGGAAGAACTTTCGAATGAAGTTAAGCGCACTCGTAACGAATGGAAGCGAAAAGACGCGAGTGACAATCACACGCTATCTAACCTATATCCTGCTTCATAAAACGCATTTCATTTGCTAATGGATTAGAATTTGCGTAATCAAAGCCCTTGCACTTTGCCATGTCGCAATGGCAAGGGTTTTGTTGATACGATGTCTGTATTCGATAAACAGCTAGGGCCTAAGGCCTTATTGCCTTCAAAAGGTTTATTAACCGTAAATGTCCTAGCCGATAAAAATAATCAATTAAACGCGACGGGGAATGAATAATGAAAAAAACATTTTTAAAGCTAACGCCAATAGCGCTAGCTATTACAACGCTTGCGGCATGCTCACCAGCAACGGAAACAGCCAATAACGCACCAGAGCCAATAAAAACAGAAAAGCCAGCTGGACAGTCTGAGTCAGAGCGTCTTAATGCGTTCTTTGAGCGCACCTTTGAAGAAGACCTAAAACGCTCCCCCCTATTCCAAAGCTACCTCGGTAAAAAGTGGGACTACGACAAATGGGATGACATCAGCGATGAAGAGGCCGATACCCGCGTTGCTATTGCCAAGAACCGACTTGAGAAACTAAATAGCTTCGACACAAGCAAATTGAGTGAGCAAGAAAAACTGAGCTTGCGTCTATACAAACTTGGCATAGAGCGCGATTTAGCTAACGACGAATTCAGACATCACCGCTATATTGTTCACCAATTCCGCGCTGCACATACTCAAGTGCCAAGCTTCCTTATCAATATTCACAGCGTAAAGAGTAAAGAAGACGCCCAAGCGTATATTGGTCGTCTGGATAATGTCCGCACGTACTTCGATCAAGTTATTGAACAAATGAAAGTACGCGAAAAAGCTGGCGTATTTCCTCCAGCATGGGCCTACGACCAAATGATTGATGCGTCCAAGAATGTAATTACGGGTGCACCTTTTGATTCTAGTGAAACGCTTTCCACATTATGGGAGGACTTTCAAAATAAAGTTAGCAAACTAGATATAACTGACGCTGAGAAAACCACTTTACTTGGTGAAGCCAAAGCCGCTTTGGTAACATCAGTCATGCCGTCGTACGAGAGGTTTATCGAAGAACTGGTACATCAGCGTGAAGTAACACCAGAAGGCGATGGTGTGTGGCGTTTGCCTAACGGTGATGCATGGTATCAGAACCGCCTCAACTGGTTTACCACCACTGACCTGACTGCCGATCAAGTACATCAGATAGGTCTAGATAATGTAGAGCGCATACACAGTGCGATGCGCGACATAATGAAACAAGTAAAGTTTGAAGGTACTCTTCAAGAGTTTTTTGTGTTCATGCGTGAAGACGATCAATTCTACTTACCTTCTACAGCCGAAGGCAGACAGCAATACCTTGATATGGCGAAAACCGCTATAGATGACATGCGGGATGCTATTCCTGAGTACTTCGGTATTCTTCCAGAAGCGCCAATGATCGTTAAACGCGTTGAAGCCTTTCGCGAACAGTCTGCGGGCAAAGCGTTTTATCAAAGCCCAGCCCAAGATGGCAGCCGCCCTGGTATTTATTACGCCAACCTTTATGATATGAAAGCTATGCCAACATATCAGCTAGAGGCGCTAGCGTATCATGAAGGTATTCCTGGTCATCACATGCAGCGTGCAATTGCACAAGAGTTAGACGGTGTTCCTCAATTTCAGAAGTTTTTAAGTTTTACGGCCTACACGGAAGGTTGGGGGTTATATACCGAAGAGTTGGCAAAAGACATGGGATTTTATCAAGACCCCTACTCCGACTTTGGTCGTTTAGCCATGGAGCTCTGGCGCGCCTGCCGCTTGGTTGTAGATACGGGCATTCATGCGAAAAAGTGGTCCCGTGAAAAAGCGGTAGATTATCTTATTGAAAACACACCAAACCCTGAATATGACGCGCAAAAAGCTATAGAACGCTATATCGCCATGCCGGGTCAAGCCACTGCTTACATGATTGGTAAACTTAAAATCATGGAGCTTCGAGAAATGGCGCAGAACGAACTTGGTGACAAGTTTGATTGGAAAGGTTTCCATGATGAAGTGTTAAAATATGGCCCTGTTCCGCTTTCTATTTTAGAAGAAAATATAAATGCTTGGATTGCTTCACAAAAAGGTGTCTAGCAAAAACGACTGAGTGATCCGCTCACTAACGTTATGATAAGAACGCGTCTTTCGGCTAACGAAATGGCGCGTTTTTTATGCCATAGTAAAAAAGTTTAAGATTTTGGATTTTTTTATGTTTGGTCGAAATAAATTCGATAGTGGTCAGGTCTTATCGGGTATGAAAGCAAAACACCAAAGATATGAAGCACTGGTAAAGGCATTTCACGCCGACATATACCGCTATGCATTCTGGCTTATTAAAGACCAGAGCATTGCCGAAGATGTTGTACAGGAAACCTTTCTGCGTGCTTGGCGCTCACTCGATGCCCTTAATGATGAAAAGGCGGCGAAGTCATGGCTGATTACCATTCTTCGCCGCGAGAACGCCCGTCGGTTTGAGCGAAAGCAATTCGATACGGTGGATATTGACGATTGCCATATACAAGATGACACCCAGCACGCAGACGGCGATTTGAGAGACAGAGAACTTCAGCGACTGATGGGTGGATTGAGCATTGAGTATCGCGAGCCCTTAATCCTTCAACTCATCTTTGGGTTTAGTGGTGAAGAGATTGCTAATCAATTAGGACTTAATAAAAACACGGTAATGACGCGTTTGTTTAGGGCGAGAAATCAGCTGAAAGAGGCATTAGAGAAACAAAATGAACAGAGAGGTCGTGTAAATGGATGAGTTAGAGTTTAGGCGTCGAATCTACGCCGATCCAGAAACGACTGACAGTGATGTTGTAGAGGCGGCAAAGGAAGATGAAAGCAAACGGAATTTCTGGAATGAACAGAAGCAGCTAGATAAGCAACTAAAGCAAGCGCTTAAAGTCGACGTACCAGAGGATCTTGCAAGCAAGCTTATTTGGCAACAATCGGCTGACGAATTTAACCGCTACAAGCGCAGAAGCAGGTGGTATTTGGCTATGGCTGCGTCGGTTGCTTTTACCGTGGGTATTGCCCTTACCATGTGGTACCACCAACCGCTTAGCATTGGGGGGCAAGCACTTGCTCACATGCAGTATGCAGAAATGGAACACGCACATTCATTGCTTCCGGTTGACTTAAATATGGTGAATGCAAAGCTAGCAAGCTTCGGCGGTAGTTTTAGCGAAATGTTAGATGGTGTAGAAGTCGCGAACTATTGCCACTTGAGCACGGTTAGAAGCCTGCACCTCATTGTTGATACGCCACAAGGTAAAATGTCTATATTTGTGGTGCCGGAACGAGGCGACATTAGCGTACCGAGTAGGTTTGGGGATAGCCAATATCACGGCGAGAGCATTAAGATGCAGCGCGCAAACATTATGATTGTTGGTGACAAAAATGCAGATCTTAGCGAAATGAAAAAAGCCGTTTCGGAAAGGATACAGTTTTCGGCTTAACGCTTTTATAAGGCGTTCCTAAAAAACTGTTTTCCTTATTCCTTCCCTTCTTCGGCCTAATGTGGCCGATTTTTTTGCCCAAATTTAAGGTGAAACTCACGCTTATAAAACTTATAATTACCGCCCTATTAAAACACTCGTTTTAAATTACAACAATGTTCAGCTTATCCGCAGTATAGAGGTAGCAATTACAATGAGCGCTTGGTATCGCTTTACAAGGCTAATGGTTTGGCTATTGTTGCCTTTGATAACTTGTTTTTCTTTACGCGCACAGAGCTCAGATATCAAAAACGCTTTAAGGTTAGAGAAACTTGACGGCTATAGTCACATTGCAGCCACAACCATCTTCCATTGGAACACACCAAGTAATGTGAGCAATACTGATATCACTGTAATGATTGATGAATCAGGATTACAGAATGATAAACAAAGTGAAGGAGTGATATTTAGACATTTATTAGCCACTTCCACGGCAAATGATGTTGACTCCCCAAGAGTTCCGATTTTCGTTAAAGAGCCGTTATTAGATAAACATTGGCAAGAACTAAAAGCGCTTACTCCTGAACTCTTCGCTGCTGCCAAGGCGTATTACATATATGCAAGGGCGGTTAACGACTTTGACGGTTCTTCTCTGCGTATCAGCGAAACTGTGCCTGCACTGAGACGTTTGAAACTTGAAGCTCTGGATACGGGTAGTAAAACAGCTACCGCAATAGCGAGTATATGGTTGGCTATGGAGCTTAATTTAGCCAATCCTATAGAGGCCATTAATGAACTTGAATATGCATTGGCGCACCTTCCTCATTATTCGCCAGACAAAAACTTACAAAATGCGTTATCAAAAACTATCGCTCATGACTGGCTCAGAGATGCCTACCTCGAGCTCTTCGTTCCTAGTAGAGCTTTCTACCACTCCCAACAAATTATTGATAGTAAAAAACAGGCTGAAAGCACAATAGCCAAAACTTGGGCTTTCTTTTCGGCGATAGACGCATTACTTGTTCAAGACAGTTTTAACGATGCATTAGCTTTGGTAGAGGATGCGATAGATTATGTATCTAAGGTAAATTCAGCCCATGAGAAGCTTTTGATATATGTTCAAAAGCTTCGTGCTATTGTTTTTCAGAAAGGTGAAGGCTATGAGAGCGCAGCACAAAAAGTCATGGAGCAAATTAGACAACTCGATACCTCAAAAATGAAGGAAAGAACCCAAGAGCTTTCTGTCTACGCAGATGCACTTTACGCAGCGGTACTGAATGATGAAGCAAAGTTCAATGATTCACTTCAGCAATATAAAAAGATCGTTCTCGCAAAAACCTCCGATTCAAGTTTTAAAGAGAAGATTAAGCTCAAAATGGAGCTCGAACTCTCAAGACTTTACGATGCTGCGGGCAATTACGAAAAAGCGTACGAGCACTCTCAGTACTACAATAAATTACTCGTTGCAAAAAATACGGAGCAATTTAAATTTTCTTCGTCTAACTTCAGAGATAACTTGGCAGAAGATATTGAATTAGCGCACTATCGGCAGAAAGAACTCGCTAGTTTACGGGAGCAGAAAGAGGGTCTTTCTACCGACAAAGAAGCCATGAAAACAACCATATTCGTGTTGTTG
>MDSV01223274.1_pt1 | contig 12992 bp, 12 predicted proteins | sample 810851 | NCBI WGS metagenome assembly MDSV01 (sample SAMN05326640, study PRJNA326480) | marine metagenome | isolation source: seawater | place: Atlantic Ocean: North East | collected 2012 | reverse complement strand
TTATCGCCGTAAACTTTATTTGTTGATAAGAAAATAAAAACTGCTTTAGGACAGTACTTTTTAAATAATTCTAATAATACCAATGTACCATTAGCATTAATTGAAAAATCAGTTTCTGGTTCATTCTTAGCCCAATCGTGGGAAGGTTGTGCAGCACAGTGAACTATTAATTTTATTTTATTGTTAAATTTTTTAAATATTAACTTCATTTTATTATAAGATCTAATATCAGAATTATAGTGTTTATAATTATTGTTATTTAATATTAATTTTTTTTTAATATTAGATGTATCCCCATCTTTGCCAAAAAAATATTTTCTTAAGTTATTATCTATTCCTATTACTTGAAATTTTTTACTGTGAAGAAAATTTACAGATTCAGAACCAACTAAGCCACAAGAACCAGTAATCAAAGCAGTTTTCATCTTATAAATTTATTAATTTTTTTTTATTATCATTGATCCAGGCATAGGTGTCATTAATAATATTGTTTAAATTTTTAATAGGACTCCACTTGTAAACTTTTTTTACTTTTGAATTATCACTAATATAAGAAGGTATATCATATATCGATGTTTTTTTGATCTGACCTATTTTAATTTTATTTTTTGTTATTTTTTGACACATATTAGTTAAATTATTTAAATTTATTTTATTTTTATTTCCACCACCAACAGTAAATATTTTATTATTAATTTTTTTTATATTTTTTACCTGGAGAAGTACCAATCTGCAAAGATCATCAATATGCAGAATATCTCTTTCTTGCATACCATTACCTCCATAGCCAATATAATTTAATTTTTTTTGGGCCATATGTTTGAGCAGCCATAAAGAAATAAATCCTTGGTCAATTTTACCAAACTGCCATGGACCTGCTATGACTCCACACCTATTAATTATGTACTTAAAATTATATAGATATGAAAATTCTTGTATTAGAAGTTCAGAGGCATACTTTGTAAAACCATAGAGTGATCTAGCACCATCCAATGAAAAAAATTCATTTATTAAAAAATTTTTACTTATTTTTTTTTTTATATTAAAGTTTTTAGTATATTTATTTCTGATTTTTTCTATTGGATAAACTCTACTAGAAGAAATAAAGATAATATTTGTTTTTCGAGGAGAGTATTTTTTTAATAAATTTAATGTTCCTATTAAATTTGTATTGAAAACTTTGTCGATTTCTTTCCTTGAAGCTTCAATCGATGGTTCTGCACAACAGTCTATTATTAAGTCATAGTTGTCTGATAAAAGTTTAACAGATTTATTTATTTCAACATTACATTTAATGTTTTTAATACCATTTTCTTTAAGTCTTATAAGATTTAACTTTGATCCTTTTCTACTTAAATTGTCCAATGAGTCTATTTTATAATTTTTTTTTTTATTTTTTAAAAAAATTGCTATATTTGAGCCAACAAAACCACAACCGCCTGTAATTAATATTCTCATTTCTTTTTAATTAATCTTAAAAATTCAAAAAATATAAAGTTAAAAAATATTACAATATTAATATAAATAAAAATAAATCTAAACCTTAAAAGATCTTGTAATATTCTTTTTATTAAAAAATTAAATTGTTTAATTACAAGTTTTAGTAATCTTAAAAATGAAATTTTTTTAACTTTATATCCAAAAGAATGATATCGCCAAACTCTTTTTGACAGTGAAATAATGCTATCATTTTGCAAATGATAACAAATTGCTTCATGGCAATATTTCGTATTAAGTCCAGATTCTCTTATTTTAATGGAGTAATCAATATCCTCACCATTTGTTTTTAACTCCTCATTAAATCCATTAACTTTTTCCCAAGATGTTTTAAACAATACAAAGTTACAACCAAATATGAATGGTGGATTAGTAATATTACTATTTCCCCAGTTTTGTTTATATCTTAAAGCTCTCCAATTATTATAATTATTTGCTAAATACTTTTCTATTAATTTTCCACCACACAAAACAGTATCATCTGATTTTAAAAATTTTATTATCTTTTCTAACCAAAATTTTTCCAATAAAACATCAGAGTCAATACATGCAATAATATTATTTTTTGATTTTTTTATACCTATATTTCTTGATTTACTTAAACCTTTATTCTCATAGTTTTTAATTAATAAAACATTGTCAAATTTATTAACTATATCACAACTATTATCTGTAGAGCTGTCATCAACTACTATTATTTCATCAAATTTATGAGTTTGTACTAATGCAGATTCAATTACATCTTTAATTGTTATCGAAGCGTTGTAGACAGGTATTACCAAGGAAACATTTTCATTCATTTGTATAGATTGATTAATTTTCTTGCAAATCTTTAACTAATGTTTGCCATTTTTTTCCACCATCTTTCTGACGGTCATACTCTAAATTAATACTTGCTCCTGGATAATTTTCTAATTTTTTTTTGTTTAAAGAATGTAAAGGAGTACCTTCTATTTCTGCAGTTCCAGACTCTTGTACAGTATTAAAATTAGTTTTATCAATAAATTTTTTTGTTTCTATCATTTGATCTTTTGTTTCTCCAGGCAAACCATAAGTGAATGTACCATGAACTGACATGCCTAATTTTCTTATATAGTCGACAATTTTATTTGTATAATTTAAATCTAAATGTTTATTTACTATCTGATCAACCACATATTGATTTCCAGACTCAATACCAATTTTAACACCCAAACACCCATTATCTTTCATAGTTTTCCACGACTCCTTTTTAGAAGTGTCAGCTCTACACATTGCAAACCATGGAATATTATATTTACCTAAAACTTTACTAATATTTTCAGTATGTTTATTTCCTATATTGTAAGTGTCATCATCACAATAAATAGATTCAAATTTATATTTACTTGTCAATTGATCTAAAAAATTTTCTATATATTCAGAAGTATATTGCCTTACCGTTCTTTTTTTATCACCTTCCGGATCGTTTCCAGTCATGGTTGCTGGCCAAACACAAAATATACACTTAAACGGACAACCTCTGCTAGTCCAAATATGAGCTTGTGGTGAGAGTTTATTCATGGGTATTGGGTTTCCATCAAAATATTTATTATAAATATTTTTATCATAGTAAGGGAAGGGTGCTTTATTCATTTCATCAAGAGTTAAAAGATCATGTTCAATTAAACCTACTTGTCCATTTAAAACTTTAATTATATTTTTTTCATATTCGCCCTTTAAAATAGCGTGGATAAAATTGCTATCCCATTTTTGTTCTGAAGTTGAGATAGGTCCTGTAACTATAATTTTTAAATGTGGATATTTTGTTTTAATTTCTTTAATTAGCTTATAATCATGCTCCCATGAGGGAGTTGCACTTTCAATTACGAAAAACTCTATATTTTTATTTATAGAGTCCAAATAGTTATAAAAACTTTTGTAAGATTCTGATATAGCTATACTATCTCTAAAATAAACATTATTTTTATTAATTTCTTTAGAAGCATATGTTGTGGCATATCCTAAAAAAAAAGGATATGGAATATAATCATTAGCTCTTGAGTTATCAGGAGTGCACCTTCCTAGATATGTAAAAGGCCATCTAGAGCCAGCTCTAACACCTCTTCTCCATCTTTTTTTTCTTAAAAATCCTCTACTTTCTTTGTTTTCCCACCATGGAGGATTACTAAACAATATAGCCATATTAAAATGTATACATAAATATATTTTAAAATAAATATAAATATACTTAATTATACTTATAATTTAATTTACATAATCATATGAAAATTTTTGACTGTACTACTTTTTTTGATGAAAAATTAATGATGGAAGTAAGATTTAACATATTGGATCCTTATGTTGATAAATTTGTAGTTATAGAGGCCAATTTTTCACATAGTGGTAAAAAAAAAAAATTAAATTTTAATATTAACGATTATCCCAAGTTTAAAAATAAGATTAATTATATAGTAATTGAAAAAGAACCAGAAAATATTAAGCCTATTCATATTGATAAAAAAGGAGAAAATGTTTCTGAGCAAAGACTTAATAGTATTAAAAGGATTGAATATCAAAGAAATAAAATAATTGATGGAATCAAAGAAGCTTCCGATGACGACTACATTATATACAGTGATAATGATGAAATACCTAAATTAGAAAATTTTAACTTTAACAATAAAAGTAAAATCATTTCATTTAAACAAAAAATGTATTATTACAAATTTAATTTATTATATCCTAAACTAAATTGGTATGGTTCAAAAGCTTGTAAAAAAAAAGATTTATTAAGCTTTTCTTGGCTTAGGAATATAAAATCAAAAAAATATAATTTATTTAGATTAGATATATTATTCTCAAAAAATAAATATAATAATTTATATATAGTTGAAGATGGTGGATGGCATTTTAGTAATTTAAAAACAGCGAGACAATTGGAGCAAAAGTACTTAAATGATGAAAATCATGTAGACTACAAAGAAAGAAAGATTGATGTCAGTACTATTAGTGATTTAATTAATAGAAAAATAATAAATTATGATCATTTTGCAAAAAAAGACTCAAAAAAAAAACAATTTAATGAATTTAAATTAAATACAACAACTTTAGAAGGTATGCCAAAGTATTTGAGAGATAATTATAAATCCTATATAGACTGGTTTGACAATTTAAGTTAGTTAAGATTATATTATTTTGACTTAATTATTATTATGACATCAATAAAAATAAACTTTGTATTTGATAAGAAAAATAAAACAGTAAATATTGATAAATTTATTAATAAATTTAAAAATTATTCTGTGACAAAAGCAGATGTAATTGTAGTTTTGGGTGGAGATGGATTCATGCTGCAAACACTAAAAAAACTATATAAATTTAAAAAGCCTTTTTATGGTGTTAACACAGGTACTTATGGTTTTTTAATGAATAAATATGAGCCAAATAAATTTATAAAAAATTTAAAAAAATCTAAATCTGTAACTATATTAGGTTTAGAAATGATAGCTAAAACTAAAAATAATCTTTTAAAAAAAAAATTAGCTATTAATGAAATTTCTATGTTAAGACAAAGTAAACAAACTGCTTCTCTTGAAATATTAAAAGATAAAAAAAAAATTATTACAAAACTTATTTCAGATGGAGTGCTGATTTCTACTCCCGCAGGAAGTACGGCTTATAATTTATCTGTACACGGACCAATATTATCATTAAATTCAAAGAAACTTGCCATAACACCTATATCTCCATTTAGACCCAGAAGATGGAAAGGTCGGATAGTTTCAGATAAATCGATTATTACAATAAAAAATCTTAATAATAAAAAAAGACCAGTTAGTGTTGTCGCTGACAATGTTGAGGTTAGAAATGTGAAATTTGTTAAAATATATGTAAATGAGAAAAAAAAATTTAATCTTTTATTTGATAGAAATAATAGTCTTACGAAAAAAATAAAAATAGAGCAAGCGAGAAAAGAAATTAATTAACTAGTTCTAATATTTTAAATTTAAAAATGAAAATAAACAAACTTAAGATTTCTATTCATATTCCTTTATATGTAGATAAGAATAAAAAATTTAAAAAAATACAATTTAATAAAATAATTAGAGAATTTTTAAAAATTACATCAAAAACTAAAGTTCATATTCATACTAATAAAAAAAATTATTTACCTTTACGAAATAAAAATGTTAGGATTGTTTACCACAATTTAAAAAATACAGATCCTCTTAAATTAACTTGGAAGTGTAGAGACCTAATGGAGTCTCAAAAAAAAAATTTTGATGTTTTTATATATTCTGAAGATGATATCCTTTTTAGTAAAAAAAACTTTTATTATTGGATGAAATTTAAAGATTTATGTGTAAAGCATAACTATAATTTAGGTTTTATTAGAGCAGAAAAAAAATCTAGCAATATGCTATTATATGCTTCTGATATAACTAAAAAATTAAGTTCATACGTTCTTTTAGAAAAGGTAAAGTTTTCAGTAAATGATGTGAATCCCTATTGTGCTTTTTGGATTTATGATAAAAACGAATTTAATAGATTTATTTTAACTAAATATTGGAAATTTAAATGGAATGGTTTTTCTGCATTTGCCCAATATTATACTCGCGAAATGTCAGCTATAGGTTGGCACGGCAAAAATATGAATAGATATATTTCTTCTATTATACCAATAAAAAAAAATAAATTGCATCCTGGATCAATTGTTTTTCACCTTTCCAATAAATTTGCAAATAACCCTGTCTTAAATAAATATAATAAAAATACTATAGTAGAGAAATTTGGATCTCTCAAAATTATAAATTTATTATCTAGAAAATTAACTCTATTTAAGGAAATTAATTTTTTTAAAAAAAAATTTATTCAACTTAATTATTTTGTTTATAAAAACATTAGGTTCAATAAAAAAAATTTTTTTAAATAAAATTATATTTATTATATTTTAAATTTTCTAATTAAGTGTCTTAATTTTCCTTCAGTGGAATCGTAGTCAATATAGCATCCTTGTAAATGCCTTTCCCCTTCATTTGTATCATATTCAGTTCTTCCATGTAAAAGTCTATGATTGTCCATCATTAATAAATCACCCTCATTTAGTTTAAACTTAATTTCAAATTGTTTTGAACTATAAAGTTCTGCAATTTTACGTCTCGCACAATAAAAAGTTTCAAGGTCTTTTTTTTCTAATGCGGGGACATAATCTAATCTAGAGCTATATCTTATTTGTTTTGTTTTATTGTTTTCATCTAATTCAATCAACTCACCCCAATTTTCTAATACCACATCTTTATCTATAAATCTAAATCGTACTTTAACTTTTGTTAATATTTTATAATAATTATTATTATTTTTTTTTAAATATTCTGAAACAGAAAATCCATCCACTAAAGTAGAATATCCTCCTGAAACCTTATTTTTTATACAATGTAAAATTTGAATACATGGAACTGGTTTTCTATATGGATTATCCGTATGAGCTGACAACCCTAAGGATGTATATGCTAAATCGTTTGGTTTTGGAACAGAAAGTACATTAAATAATTCACCAAAATTAGTAGGCCTAACTGTACCAATAGAATTAGCAAACTTTAAAATAAAATTTTTTTTTGTAGGTACTTTTTTAATTATAACAAATCCATATTTATAAAAGTCTTGTAAAACATCATACATAATTTTTTGATTAAACATATTTTTACTAAAAGAATAATATTTTTTACAATTTGATGAAGAATTCCAATGAATAGGTTTGCTAACAGGCCCATCATGTATTATTTTTTTATTTAATTCATTTGAAATTTCATTTATATCAAAATCAAATTTTACACCATCAGAAAATTCTATATTGAGTAAACTATTCTTAATTTTTGCCTTTATTATAGATAAATTTTTATCTAGTTCCGTATGTTCATACAGTCTTTGTTCATTATTTGAATCAATTGATTTATTATCTGTTATACGCTCTCTTAACCAAAGAGGATGAATCTCTTTTGTTGTACCTAATTCTTTATAAATTATTGTATTTTTATTAATTTCTATTTTCAATTTAATACCTTTTATTATGTCATATTTCCATTAAAAGTAATTGTTGGTCAAGTTTAATTTTTTACTTTAAGTTAATTAGTATTATATTTTTGAAAATGGAGGATTCATGAAGATTGGATTTATAGGTCTAGGTAATGTTGGAGATAAATTAGCAAGAAGTTTATTAAGAAATAAATTTGATCTAACTGTAAGAGATTTAGATGAAGATATTGTTAAAAATTATAAAAATCTAGGAGCTAATATAGCAAGTTCACCAAAAAAATTAGCTGAGCAAGTTGATTTAATTATTACTTGTTTACCTTCACCTAAGATTTGTTCTGAAGTAATGGAGTCTGAAGATGGTGTTGTTAGTGGTATTTCTAAAAATAAAATTTGGCTTGAAATGAGTACTACAGATGAATCTGAAGTTAAAAGAATAGGTAAATTGATTGAGAAAAAGGGAGCAATACCATTAGATAGTCCAGTAAGTGGTGGGTGTCATAGAGCAGCAACTGGCAATATAGCCATATTTGTAGGAGGTAATAGACAAGCTTTTGAAAAAATACTACCGATTTTGACATCAATGGGGAGAAAAATTTTACATACTGGCAACCTAGGTACTGCTTCAGTTTTAAAAGTTATTACAAATTATTTGGCATCTGTACATTTGGTTGCATTAGGTGAGGCATGGACAATTGCAAAAAAATCTAATCTAGATTTAACTAAAGTATATAAAGGTATAGCTGTTTCATCCGGAAACTCTTTTGTTCATGAAACTGAAAGCCAAGTAATTTTGAATGGTTCATATAATATTAATTTTACAATGGATTTAGTTTTAAAAGATACTGGTTTGTTTGATGAATTAGCTAACAAATTAAATGCACCTTTAGAAATTTCACCATTAATTGTTAAAATATTTAAAGATGGTAAAAAAAAATATGGCTCTCGAGCCTGGTCATCCATGATTGTAAAAAGAATGGAAGATTTAAATAATATAAATTTTAGAGCAGAAGGTTTTCCAACAGAATTAATTGACAAAGAACGTGAAGAAAAAGGATATGAAATTTAATTAATATGTTAATAATCATTTATGCTTAATAAAAAAAAATTTTATATAAATGGAAAATGGAAAGAACCTTTAAAATTAAATAATTTTGAAGTTATAAATCCTTCAAATGAAGAAGCTTTTGCTGTTATTTCACTTGGGTCGAAAGAAGATGTAGACTTAGCAATTAAATTTGCTAAAGAAGCTTTCATTAGTTGGAAAGAAACTTCCAAAGAAGATAGATTAAATCTTTTAGAAAAATTACTTGAAGTTTATAAAAAAAGATTTAATGAAATGTCTCATGCAATTTCCATGGAAATGGGAGCACCTATAGACTGGGCTTCATCAGTTCAAACAATGTCTGGTCAAGCTCACTTAGAAGATTTTATATTAAGATTAAAAGATTTTAAATTTGAGAAAGATTTTGATTTAAAATCAAACAATTATATAGTTCATGAACCAATTGGTGTGTGTGCTTTGATTACTCCGTGGAATTGGCCAATTAACCAAATAGCTCTTAAGGTAATTCCCGCTTTAGCAACTGGTTGTACCATGATACTTAAGCCATCTGAAATTGCACCAATATCAGCAATGTTATTTGCGGAGATGATTGATGAAGCAGGATTTCCAGCTGGTGTATTTAATTTAATAAATGGTGACGGTGATGGCGTTGGTACAGAATTATCTAGTCACCCAGATATTGATATGATTTCTTTTACTGGATCAACTAGAGCAGGAAGGTTAATTTCAAAAAATGCTGCTAATACAATTAAAAGAGTGTGTTTAGAGTTGGGAGGTAAAGGTGGAAATATTGTTTTTGCAGACTCTTACCCTGAAGCAATAAGAGATGGAATTAAAAATGTTATGAGTAACTCTGGACAATCATGTGATGCACCAACAAGAATGCTTGTTGAAAGGTCAATTTATGAAAGAGCCATTAAAGAGGCAGCTGATGAAGCTAATAATATAAAAGTTGATATTGCTTCAAAAAATGGTGCTCATATTGGTCCTGTGGTTTCGAAAATTCAATATGATAAAATAATTAAATTAATAGAAAGTGGAATTGATGAAGGGGCAACCTTAGCTGCTGGCGGACCAGAATCTCCGAACGATTTAAACAAGGGTTATTTTATTAAACCAACTATTTTCACAAATGTTACGAGTGATATGAAGATTGCAAAAGAAGAAATATTTGGCCCAGTGCTCTCAATAATTCCATTTGACAATGAAGATGAAGCCATAAATATAGTTAATGATACGTCTTATGGACTAGGAAACTATCTTCAGACAGATGATGAAAAAAAAGCTCACCGTGTAGCAAAAAAATTAAGATCTGGTTGTGTTTATATTAATGGCAAAACACCTGATGCAGGAACTCCTTTTGGTGGATACAGACAATCAGGAAATGGTAGAGAGGGCGGAGTGTGGGGATTAAAAGAATATTTAGAAGTTAAAACGATTACAGGCTGGAAATAAAATGAAAGAATTAAATTATAAAGAAAAAAAGAAATATTTTAATTTTCTTAATAATCTTGCAAAAAAACTAACAAAAATTTATTTTAATAAATTTAAGGGATCTTTCAAAGTTGACAATAAACTAAAAAATACAGGAAGATATGATCCTGTAACAAACATTGATAAAGCTTTTGAAAAATTTATTAGAAAAGAAATAAGTAAAAATTTTCCATCACACCAAATTATAGGTGAAGAATTTTCATCTAAAAAAACTAATAGTGATTATTCATGGATTATTGACCCAATTGATGGAACAAGGTCGTTTGTAATTGGAAACCCAACTTGGAGTAATTTGGTTAGTTTAAACTACAAATCAACTCCTGTATTTGGTCTAGCAAACTTCCCGATTATTAAAAAATATTATTTATCAGGTATTAAAAATTCTTATGTTGTAGAAAATAATAAAAGAAAAAAAATTAAAGTTAATATTAATCAAAAAATCAAAAATATGAAAGTAGCTGGTGGATTTCATGGATATGTCTCTTTAAAAAATCAATCTAAAATTCCTAAAATTTTAAAAATAATGAATTTTCCGTGTTCAGATGCGTTGAGCTATTGTCATTTAGCAGAAGGACGTCTAGATGTAGTTCTTCAATGTGCAAATAAAATCTGGGATATACATCCATTGATACCAATAATTAAAAATGCAGGTGGAATGATAAATACCTGGAATGGTGACGATCCAGTAAAATCAGGAAATATAATTGTAAGTTCTAATAAAAAAATACACGCTCATATGTTAAAATTATTAAAGCCATTATCTAGAATATAAGGATGTCTTTACATATTGTGCATCGCGGAATAGCTAAAAAAAATTTTAAAGAAAATACAATAAATTCATTTAAATATTGTTTTAGTAAAAACTATGGAATTGAAACAGACCTACATTGTTCTAAAGATAATAAAATAGTTTGTTTTCATGACTTTAATTTAAAAAATAAGTTTAAAGTAAATAAATATGTAAATAAAATAAATTATAATGAACTACTTCATATAGGTAAAAAAAATAAAAATCCAATTCCTTTATTAAAAGATTTGGTTAAATTATCAAAAAAAAAATATTACTTAATGTTAGAAATCAAACCTATTTTTTCTAAACAAAATTTAAAACTTTTAATTAATGAAACTAAAAATTTAAAAAAATATTCGATAACATCTTTTAAAGTTAAGAATCTAGTTAATCTTTACAGCTTAAATAAAAAACTCAATCTTGGTTTACTTGTCCCTTCAACTTGGACAATTAATAAAATTATTAAGAAATCAAAATTAAAATATGTTAAATTTTTAATTTTAGAAAAAAAATTTTTACCTTCAAATAAACTATACAAAATTAATAAAGAAATTTTTTATTATACAATAAAAAAAAAAGAGCTATTTAAAAAATATGAAAAATCAAAAAATTTAATATTTGAAAATTTATAAATTTTTTTTTAAAAACTTTAGACGACCTATAATTTCATCTCTATCTATATAATAGCCTTGCAAGTGTCTTTCGCCAGAATTTGGATTAAAAGAAGTTCTCCCATGTAAAGCTCTTCTATTATTAAACGAAAAAATATCTCCAGGCTCTAATCTAAAATTAATTTGAAATCTATCATCATGAAGTAGATTTCCAAATCTATGATGGGCCTTGTAAACATCATCCATAACATCTGGATGACAGTCTAGAGCATCCATTGTTGCTACACTAAATCTTATATCATTATAATCTTCATCCTTAGTTAAAGAAATAGCTGGGGCATGGAACCCTCTTATAGATTCTTGTGTATAATCTTTATCAGTAAATTTTAATGGCACACTAATTAATGTTTTGAATATATTCTTTTCATTTTTTCGTAGATAATCTGCAACAGCGAATCCATCTACAGCTGAAGAGTCACCACCCTCAGCAGAATTAATTAGACAATGTAAAAATTGATATCCCGGTGGTGTTTCAAACCAAGGTAGATCCATATGATTTCTTAAAGCATGAGCTGTATAAGCAGAATTATTTGGTTTAGGAATATTGATTACCTCGAATGGTGTTTTAAAAAATGTTTCTCTAGTATGACTAATTTTATTTAAAAGTGGAAAAGCAGAATTTTTTTGTATTGGTGAGTTTTTGACAATAGCTATTCCTTTATAATGTAATAGTTCCAGCCACCTTATTAGACCTTTTTCAGATTCCATTATTTCGTTATGATCAATATAAATTGAATTAATTTTATCTTTAAGAGTACTATCCCAGAGCTGATATGGTGATATATATTTTTTTTTATTTTTTAAAGTATAACAATTTTCTCTTAGCCACTTTGGTTCATAGTAGCTAGTATGATTGCCTTCACTCCATTCTATCATTAGTTTTCCGTCCTTATTTATTATGTATTTTTTTGGTACAATATCTTTAGATACTTCCAGGATATTGAACATCCTATGATTTGAGTCCTTGTCATGTGCAGTTGAACAGTTATCCCTTAACCATAGAAAATTAAAATTACTTTCTTCTCCATCACTCCATTTTACTTTTATAGCAGTTTTATTTGTTTCAACTTTTGAAATACTTGTCATAATCTTATGGTTATTCAGTTTTTTGAAATTTTCAATGCAATTAATAGTTGTATAAAAAATAAAGATCTCTTGTTTTTTCTAGTCATACATTATTAAATCGCCACATTAAAACTTAACTTAAGGAGATAATTATATGAAGTTTTTAAAGAAATTAGTTCTTTCTGCTTTCTTTATTTCTGTTATGTCATTAGTAAACACTAGTGCCAATGCAGAATGTAAAGCGAGATTGGGAGATTTTGATTGGAGTAGCGCAAACATCCATACTGCAATAGCAGATTTTGTTCTTACACATGGATATGGTTGTCAAGTAGAAGTAACAAAAGGAAGTACTACACCAATTATGGCTGCGCACTACGATAAGCAGCTAGATGTAATTACTGAAGTTTGGTACGACAAT
>MDSV01007750.1_pt1 | contig 12993 bp, 13 predicted proteins | sample 810851 | NCBI WGS metagenome assembly MDSV01 (sample SAMN05326640, study PRJNA326480) | marine metagenome | isolation source: seawater | place: Atlantic Ocean: North East | collected 2012 | reverse complement strand
GTTGGTTCTGGTTCTGGTTCTGGTTCTGGTTCTGGTTCAGGCTCTGGTTCAGGCTCTGGTTCAGGCTCTGGTTCTGGTTCTGTCTTTATTTCTGGGGGAGGGGTTATAACTTCCTCTGTTTTAACTACTTCTGTCTCAGCTACTTCTTCATCCTTTGGTGTTGGTGAAATAACACCAGTAGCAATTAAAATTGCACCTATTCCAAAGACAATAATTAGATCCATAGAATCATTATATTTTATTAAAGATTAAATTCTATTATATTATGTAATCAATATGTACGATTTGGGGTGTTGTGGATATTTAATTTTTTAGCGCCGATAAATGATGTTTAATACTTTCTGATAAAGCAAGTAAATCATACCCACCCTCTAGAAAAGAAATAATCCTACCCTTAGAATGTATTTTTCCTAATTCCACAATATTTTTTGTGATTCTAAAAAAATCTTCAGACTCTAAATTAATATTAGCAAGAGGGTCTCTTCTATGAGCATCGAATCCAGCTGATATCAAAACCACATCGGGTTTAAATTTGTCAATTGGTTGTAAAATTTTTTGGTCGAATATTTTTAAAAATTCTTTACCTTCAACTCCATTTTTTAAAGGAGCATTAAATATATTACCCACTCCAACTTCATCATTTGAGCCAGTTCCTGGAAATAAAGGAAATTCATGAGATGAAGCGTAAGCAATCGACTTATCATTATAAAAAATTTCTTGTGTTCCATTTCCATGGTGAACATCAAAATCAATAATCGCTACTTTATTAACTTTGTACTTATTTTGTAAATATCTAGCTGCTACAGCGATATTGTTTATGAAACAAAATCCCATAGCTTTAGATGTTTCTGCGTGATGTCCTGGGGGTCTTATAGCGCAAAAAACCCTTTCATTTTTAATCATTAAGTCATCAACTGCAGCTATTCCTGCGCCGCAAGATCTTAAAATAGCATTTTTACTATTAGGGCAAAGCATTGTGTCAGCATATGGTTCTTTCTCCACTCCTATCAAACCTGTTTTTGGTATATTTGAGAATATTTTTTCAATATGATTTTTCGGGTGAACTAAGGATATTGTTTCAATATCTGCAAGAGGTGCATCTTTTAAATCAATTTTAAAATCTGTTATTTTTTTTATTGATTCTAAAATGCTGCTTATTCTCTCTTTTCTTTCAGGGTGATTAAATCCATTATCTTTAAGCAAACAATCGTCATGTTTGTAAATTATCATTGAAGAAATTTATTTAAAGACAGGCTTGCTAATTCCGAAGAGGATCCAACAATTTTTAATTCATTCAAAATTTTTGAAACTTTATTTACCTGTTCTTTTATTTTTTCAGGACTTTCTATAAAACTTCTTACATGATTATAAATATTTTTAGAATTACAATTAGATTGAAGTAATTCAGGTATAATTTCCTCGTTTGCTGCAAAATTAATAATATTAGCGTATTTAGTTTTGACAAGACTTTTAATTATCAAATAATTTATGAAACCCATTTTATAAAGAATAATTGAAGGAATTTTGGCGTTAGAAATTTCCAGAGAAACGGTCCCTGATTTTGCAACTGCAAAAACTGATTTATACAAAATATGTGATTTAATCTTATCATCACTTACTATTTCACAATTATTTAAACCACTACTATTAATAAACGATTGAGATAATTGAGAATACTCTTTAGTGGAATGAAAAACGTAAGTTATATCATCATACTTCTGATTCATTAATTTTATAAAATCTATCAAAATTGGCATTAAAACATCAATTTCTGATTTACGGCTGCCTGCAAACACAGAGATTAAGGCTTTGTTTTTTCCTATTATTTGATTGATATCTATTTTACTTCTTTCCTTGTTTTGTAACAATGGATGACCAACAAATTCGCAACTGATATTCTCTTTTTCAAAATATTTTTTTTCAAAATTAAATAATAATAAAATATGGTCTATAAATCTTTTTATCTTTTTAACTCTTCCCTCTCTCCATACCCAAACTTGTGGGGCTACATAGTGTACAGTTTTAATTTTAGGATTTTTTTTTCTAATTCTTTCAGCAACTCTTAATGTAAAATCCGGACTATCAACTGTGAAGAGTACATCAGGATTATATTCTAATATGGCTTTTACAGTTTGATTAATCTTTTTGTTTATCTTAAATATATTTGTAATTACATTTGTAAATCCTAGATATGTAATTTCCTTTAAATCATAAATAGATTTTATTCCTAATGATTTTAAGTTTTGACCTCCAACAGACAAATATTCTAAATTCTTATTTATCTTTTTTAAATCGTTTATTACTGCGGATGCTAATTTATCTCCAGATGGCTCCCCAGTTAAAATAAAGATTTTCTTCATTTAAACATTCTCCAAATACTGCCATTGTCAGATATCATAAAAAGATCACCAGTCTCTTTTTGTATTTTAATATCCCTAATTCTACCAATAGCACCCTTAAAAATAATTTCCTCATTTATAAATTCATTGTTCTTAAATTTAATTTTTCTCAAAGATTGGTCCTTAAGTGAAGTTATTAAGGCATCACCATTCCATTCTCTAAATGTATTTCCTTGATAAATAGTCATTGCACTAACTGCTATAGAAGGTACCCAATATTTTATAGCCTTTGTGAATCCGGGTTTCCATTTAGGTCCTATTTTAGTTCCAGAATAATTTGTACCGCCCCAACCTAATATTTTCCATCCATAATTTTCACCAAAATTGGCCGTTCCAAACCAATCTCCTCCTTTAGCTCCATGATTTGTAAGATAAATCTTATTATCAATAGGAGAGAGGGCCATACCTTGAGGATTTCTCACTCCTATTTGAAAAATTTCAGGTAACCAGTCTTCCTTACCTTTAAATTTTGGATTATCTTTTGGAATGGAACCATCAATATTAATTCTAATGATGCTTCCTGGATGTTTCTTAGGGTCTTGAGCTATCATTCCCTGACCGCGCTCTCCTGCGGTAATGTATAGATGATTTTCCTTTATGACTAATCTTGATCCAAAATGATAACCTGAGTCGATTGGAGGCTCTGCTCTAAAAATAGTTGTAAAATTTATATTTTGTTTATCAAAACTTCCTACAGCTACGGAAGTACTAGTATAACCTCGCATTCCTCTATATTCGGAGTAAGATATATATATTTTTCCTTCGTGATACAAAACATCTAACAATCCTCCTTGTCCATCTTCCAGAACTAAAAGATTATGCTTAATTTCGGATTTGTTTTTACTTTTTAAATTAAATGAAAATAATTTCCCCGATTTTTCAGTAATTACTATATTTTCCTTGTCAAGAAAAGATAAGCTCCATGGCTTATTTAAGCCATCAAAAACTTTCTCAAGTTTTATTTCAGCTGAATGCAAATTAGTAAATAAAAATAAAAATAAAAATAAAAAGATAGTAAGCTTTTTCATTTTACTGTTATAAACATTCTGTTTTTGTTGGCAAAACTAATACATTTTTTTCTCTCTAAAAAAACATTGTACTTGCTTTTTAATGCAATCCCTTTAAGCCCTGCTGATTTACATTGTTTAAAAGTCTTCAAGCCAATTGTTGGTAGATCAATTCTTAAATCTTGTTTTTTTTTTGGGAATTTAACTAAGACACCTTTATCTTTAAATTTTTTACTTTTACATTTTTTAAGCATTTTTTGGGTTCCATCTTTATCTTCAATAGCGATAACTTTTTTATTTCTCACCACAGTGCCTTGGCTAAAGTTATATTTGTTTAATTTACTTAGTATTTTAATAGCTTTGCTAATATCGATTTTGTTTTCTTTATTGGGTTTTGTCTCAGAATAGTTTCCTTTTTTTAAAGATAATTCAGGGTTAAAGGTCAATGAACTGATTGTCTTAATTTTTTCTTTTTTAAGTATATTAATTATTTCTTTTAAAATCGCAGCATCTCCTAGTTTAGAAACTTTTATAATTCTAGGCATGTAATAAATACCTTTTAAATCAAGTCGAAGCTTTGAAAATCTTGGCTTTTTTACTTTCCCTGCAAATAATACTTTATTACATTTATTTTCTTTTAAGATCTTGATAATTTTACCGAATTGACCAAGAGATACTGAATGAGAATTTTTATCTTTTTTAAAATATTTGTTTTTTGTAAGATCAATTATCAAATATTTTCTTCGGTTTTTTATTTTTTTTAAGATTTGCTTTGGAAAATCTGTCTCTCCAAATATAAGCCCAATCATAATTGTATTAATTCAAAGGTGAACAAATAGGTCTTTTTTTATCTTTCTCTATAAAAGTAATTACCTCATTCACTAATTCATTTCCTTTATGTTCTCCGTTAATTTTACTTAGGTTTTCATGTAGATTTTTTGAAGAAAATATTTCTTTATACGCTTTGCTCAGTCCCATAATTTTTTGATTCTCGTATTTTTTTCTTCTTAAACCTATCAAATTTAATCCCTCTAAATAATTTCTGTTACCGATTGACAATCCAAATGGTATTACGTCTTTTAGTACACCAGTCATGCCACCAATCATTGCAAGTCTACCAATTCTAGTAAACTGTTGAACTGCAGAGTTTCCACCGATTACGACTGAGTCTTCAATAGTTACATGTCCTCCTAATGGAACGTTATTAGCTATAACTACATTGTCTCCAATATTACAATCATGGGCTATATGTGAAGAAATCATAAATAAACAGTTATTTCCCACAATAGTTTTTGAGCCTCCGCCAGCTGTGCCTGGATTTATTGTAACATATTCTCGAATTAAATTATTTTCTCCTATTTGTAGACTGTTTTTTTCATTTTTAAATTTTAAATCTTGTGGTTGAGTTCCTATGCTAGCAAATGGAAAAATTTTAGTTCCTTTGCCTATATTGGTATTACCTTCAATATGCACATTAGAAACTAATTCAACATTTTCATTAAGAACAACATTAGGACCTACATAGCAAAATGGACCAATTTTAACATTTTTTAAAATTTTAGCTTTAGAATCTATCACGCTAGATTTATGAATCATTTGTTTCTTTCAACTATAGTTGCGGACCATTCTGCATCTGCCATTCTCTTGCCATCAACTTTAGCTGTTCCCTTGTACTTCCAAACTCTTCCGTGTGATCTCACTGCCTCTATTTCTAAATGTAATTCACAATCAGGAATAATTGGGTTTCTGAATCTAGCTTTATCTACGCTCATTAAATAAACTAATTTGTTTGCGTACTCTTTTGGATCTATTCCATGAGCCGTTAAAGCTGCTGCAGCTTGGCCAAATGCTTCAACAATTAAAACACCAGGCATAACAGGTTGACCAGGAAAATGTCCTTGAACGTAAAATCCATCTTTTTTAACATACATAATTGCAGTAGCTGATTTTAACGGAACAATTTTTATTAATTTATCTATCAATAACATAGGTTCTCTATGTGGTAATAAACTTTCTATCTTTTTTTTATCTATTTCTGTTTCACTCATATTTTTTTTGTATTTTTTAAAAATTCCTTTAAAGGAACAGCTGGATACCCCATAACAATTTGGTTATCTTCTATGTCTTTAACTACACCGCTGCCTCCTCCTATTTTGACATTGTTACCTATCACTAAATGTCCAGAAATACCTGCTTGACCTCCTATTGAAACATTATTACCAATAGTTGAACTTCCAGCAAAACCAACTTGTCCTGCTATCATACAATTAGATCCAATTTTAACATTGTGAGCTAGATGAACCTGATTATCTAAATATGTATTCTTTCCAATTTCTGTATCATCAACAGATCCTCTATCTATTGTGCAACCAGATGCAATTTCAACATTGTCATTAATTAATACTCTTCCTATATGAGGGAACTTAAAATTTTTGTCTTTTAAAGGAATAAAACCAAAACCTTTAAGACCTATTTTACAATCATCTTGAATCACAACATTATCTCCTAATATTGAATTTTTTAAAATTACATTTGACCCAATTACACAATTTTTACCTAAAATTACATCATGTTCAATTATAGAATTTGTTCCAATAATAGTATTTTTACCGATTTTAACATTTTTACCAATTAAAACATTATTACCAAATTTTACACTTTTATATTTGTTTTTAGTTGGTGATTTAACAGTTAAATCTGGGAAGTCGACATCAGCATCTATGTACATTTTTTTTAAGGCTTTCGCTAATTCAAATAAAACATTTTTTACAATTATTTTTTCTACTTCTTTAGGCAAAAATTTTTCTAATTTTTTTGTAGTTATACAGCAAGACGCTTTTGTACTAGATGCAAATGATTTGTATCTAATGGAGTCAAAAAAAGTTAGATCAAATTTTTTTGCTTTTTTTAATGATTTTATGTTGTTTATCTTGATGTTTTTTTTTAATTTAAAGTCTTGAAAGAGATTATTTGCAAGAAATGATTTTTTTTTAAAAAATGAAACTGATTGCATTAAACTTTTTAGTTTAATTTAATTGTTTTTAATTTAGCATTAAGCTTTTGCATTATATCTTGCGTAATATCTAAATCTTCATCCGCAAGCAACATACTTTTTTTATCAATTACCATTCTGATATTTTTTTCTTTCATAAAATCTTTAATTATTGGATTTAAGTTTTTAAGAAGTTCAGATCTCATTTTGGATCTTTCTTCAGCTACACTTTTTAAAAGTGAACTTCTTTCTTTTTGAAGTGCTGAAACTTTAGCTCTTAAATCGTTTACCTTTTTTTTATACTCTTCCGCTGAGACTACCTTTTTTTGCTTAATAATATTCTTTTCTTCTTCTTGAATTGTTTTTTCTTTTTTCTGAATTTTTTTAATTCCATTATCTAATTTATTTTTTAAGCTTAATTGCGCTTTTTTGCCTGCCTCACTTTGATTTAGTATATATTTAAAATCTAAATAATACGGAACTTCTGCTGAAAGATTCTGATGAAAAACAAAAAATATAATTGAAATAAAAGTTATCTTTTTTAAAATTTTCATTTTAAAATGTTGTACCTAAGTTAAAGTTGAAACTTTCTGTTTCATCGTTAGAATGTTTAGAAATATTTGTAGATAAAATAAAAGTCATTGGCCCTATTGGAGACATCCAGCTTGCTGCGGCACCTGCTGAAGATCTTAATTTTCTTGCTTCGTCTATGCTATCATCATAATCAACTCCCCAAACATTTCCCATATCAAGAAATAATCCAATATCCGTTTTAGTCGCCTCAGGTAAAATTTTTGGTAAATTAGCCTCAAAGTTAATAGATGCTGCGTAGTTACCTCCTATGTGATCTTCACCATCTTTAGGACCTACTTTACCTCTTTTAAATCCTCTGAGTCTTTTAGTGCTCAAATTTCTTCTTTTACTTAATCTTACATCGTCGCCGGCAAGTCCGTTTACTGAGGAAAAATAAAACTTACCAGCTCCAATTACATTTTCACCAAATGATTTATAAGAACTTAAAAAAACCGTATTCGCTAAAAATGATTTATCTGCATATAATGGTAAGGTTTGATCGAAACCTGCAATTATTCCATCAGTTGGCATAAAAGCCCTATCACGTAAATCATATGTAAATCCATAATATCCTGAGAGCTCAGAAAAATCTCCGGCTTGTTTTTTAAGAGAGTCTGAAGCTGTATCTTGAGTCCTTAGGTCATCATAACTAGCATTTAATCCAAGCTTTGCATATAAATCTTTAAATTGTTCAAATGAAATTCCTACTCCTGCAGCCAAAATAGTATTTTCGTATCCTTGGTTTGGTTTGTCACTCTTTGTACTACTCACTGAATAACTCAAAGCATTTCCTAATAAATCGTAATTTGGATCTGTGTAATTTAAAGTTCCACGTAATGACTCTTGATTTAAATCCAAATCAAAGGAAACGTTTTTACCATCTCCAAGCCAATTATTTTCTTTAACCATTAATGCAAAACTTCCTCCGTTAGTACCAACGCCTGCGCCCGCACTAACTTCACCAGTAGGTTTCTCCTCTACAGAAATATCTATTATTTTTAAATCGGATGAAGAACCATCAGAAACTTTCTGTGTAACTTCACCAAAAATATTTCTTGATTTGATTTTTGATATAGATTTTTTTAATTTAAGATCAGTAAATGGATCTCCTTCGTCTAATAAAAGCTCACCTCTAATAACGCTTTCGTTTGTTACGTTGTTTCCAAGAATATTTATTCTCTCTACTAGAATTTTTTCTCCTTCGAAAATATTAAATTTAATCTCTATAGCATCACCCTCTATAATCTCTTCAACATTATGCTCTACGAATTGTAAATTTTGTTTTTCAATTAAATCATCTATATCTTCTAACAATTTTCTAATTTTGAAAGGAGAGTAATAATCACCAACAACTTTTTCAAATTTGTCATTTAATGGATAAAACAAATTTTTATCAAACACTTGATCAACATTTGTTGAGATCTTTTTTATAATATATCTATTGCCTGCATCGATTGAGTATGTAATTTCAACTTCTTGATTGTCTAATTTAAGTTCTGCAGACCGAGAGGAAATATTTACATCATAATAGCCTAAAGATTTATAATAATTTTCTAATAATCTAATATCAAGTGCTAATAAATTTTCGCTAAATCTACTATTTCTTGATAAAATTTTCCAAAATTTATATTCTTCACTAGCTATTATATCTCTTAATCTTTTTTCTCTAATTTTCTTGTCTCCTGTAAAAATAATTTTTGAGATAATAGTTTCTTTTCCTTTATCAATTTCAAAAATTAAGTCCAAATTATTTTCATCAATTTCTCTAATCTTTGTATTTACTTTGGCAGAATTATATCCAGCAGATGCATATATCTTTTTAATTATTTCAACGTCGTTTGCTAAATTACTTTTAATAAACGAGTCTTTTATTTTTGAACTTATTAACTCAGTAATTTGTTCTTTATATTTTTTACTAGGCTCTCCTAAAATTACTAAGTCATTTATAACTGGATATTCAATTACTTTAACGGTCAAAATATTATTAGATAAGTTTATTTCAACATTTTTAAAAAAATTAGTGGAATACAAATTTGTTAATATCTTATTAATTTCTCTTTCCTGATAATCTTTATTTAAATTAATCTCACCATATAATTTGATAGTTTCTTCGCTGACTCTTTTATTTCCGACTATTTCGATTTTTTTAATTACTTCTGCCTGTAAAGAATTAATATAAAAACAAAAAATAAAGAAAGATATAATTAGTTTATGCATTTTTTTTAGTTATCAATTTTGTATAAGTAACTCTCCTAGACCATCTGTCTATTTGTAATACCTGATTTATATTTTTTGCTTCTTTTATAGCATATTTATTGTAATTTCTATCACTCAGTACCTTCAGAATATACTTATAAAAGGAAGTAAAAGGTATTTTTTTAGCAATATATTGATCAACTAATATTTCATTAGCCGCATTGATTATTATTGGTGAAGAATTATGTTCATTTATACGGTTTTTAAGATTTATAATTGGAAATTTTTTTTTATCAACTTTTAAAAAATTTAACTTACTAAAAAAAATTGATTTTTTAGAGTTCAATTTAGGTTTTAAGAATTCATCAATATTAACTCTGTTGTCAAAAATAGCATTTGCCAATGGAATAATCATCGATGTTTCATGATAAATAAATTTGTATAAACCATTTTTAAATTCAATTATCGCATGGATTAAAGACTCTGGATGTATGACAATTTCAAATTTTTTAATATCAAATTCAAATATCTTGTGAGCTTCGATAACCTCAAAAAGTTTATTCATTAAAGTAGCTGAGTCTATTGAAATTTTTTTTCCCATTTTCCATTTAGGATGTTTAAAGGCTTGACTAGGTTTTACATTTTTTAATTTAGAAATATGAGTATTTAAAAAAGGACCTCCAGAAGCTGTTAAGTAAATTTTTTTAACTTCATTTACATTATGATTTTCTAATATTTTCATTATTGAAAAGTGTTCAGAGTCAACGGGAATAATTTTAGTTTTATGTTTAGAGGCTTCCTTTTTTATTAAATTCCATCCACAAATTACTGACTCTTTATTCGCAATTAAAATTTTGTTGCTTTTTTTGGTTAACTCAACCGTTGGTTTAAGTCCAGCAATACCAGGGATAGCTGCAATTGTTATGTCTGATTTTTTAAAATAACTTTTTTTTATATCTACTTTTTGAGATATTCTTACTTTGCTTTTCGTAAACTTTTTTTTAATTTTTTCATAAACATTTTTATCATTAACAATGAAAAGATTTGGTTTAAATGTTATAATTTGTTTACAAATTAAATTATAATTTTTATTAGCAGCTAAAACATTTATTTTAAATAATTTTTTTTTTTTACTTATTATTTTAAGACAATTTAACCCGATTGAACCTGTAGAACCTAAAATAGAAATATTCTTTTTCATATTAATAAAATAATAACAAAATTAAAAATCCTACTGGAACACCTAATAGGATACCGTCAATTCTATCAAGAATCCCTCCATGACCTGGAAGAAAATTTCCACTATCTTTCAGGTAAGATTTTCTTTTAAGAAATGAAAAAAACAAATCTCCAATTTGACAGCTAATGGACGTCAAGCACCCTATTAATATTATATATGGATCAAAACTTTTGCTAATCAAATAAAACACTGACGATATAGCAAAAGATGAAAATATAATGGATCCTGCCACACCAGTGATAGTTTTGTTTGGACTTATTCTGGTTAACTTTGGGCCTTTAAAAATCTTTCCGAATATAAAGCCACCTATATCAGAAGCAACACATGTTATTAATATCAAAAATAATGATATCTTTAAATGAAAAAAAAATGACAAAGCAAAAAAATAAGTGCAAAAAATAAATACATACAACGAAAAAAATAAATTATAAAAAAATTGTTGAATCTTTTTTTTTTTAAAGATTTTCAAAATAATATTAAAAAATTCTAAAATTGAAAAAATACCAATCAACATTAAAAAAAAAGCTAACGCATAGTTATTTATCATAATAATTGTTAATGTAAGAAATAATGCTATAGAAGTATAAATTCTTGCTTTAAGATTTTTTGACATTTTAAATAGAACCAAAATTCCTTTTAATTTTATAAAAATTATTTACAACTTTTTTAAGATCGCCTCCATTAAAATCAGGCCACAGTTTATCTAAAAAATAAATTTCAGCATAAGCGAGTTGCCACAACATAAAATTACTTAACCTTTTATGGCCTCCTGTCCTGATCAAAATATCTGGGTCAGGTAATTTGTTGGTATAAAGATTATTCTTAATTAAATTTAGATTGATTTTTTTTTTATCTTTTATCTTTTTAAAGGCATGAACAATTTCCAATTTTGAACCATAATTTATGGCTAAATTTACAATTATTTTCTTATTTTTTTTTGTTAACTTAATTGCTTTTTTAAGTGAAGAATTTACCTTTAATGGTAGTTTATTCAAATTACCAATTATATTGATTTTTATTCCATTAGAGATAGCGTTCTTCAACTCATTATTAAAATAGTTTATTATTAATTTGAAAAGAAAATTTATTTCACCTTTAGGTCTTTTCCAGTTTTCTGTTGAAAAAACGTAAAATGTTACCACAGGAATTTTCAGTTTTATTGAGCTTTCTACAATTTTTTTGACTGTTTTAACTCCATTTAGATGTCCAAAGTTTCTCCCTTTATTTCTCTTTTTCCCCCACCTGCCATTACCATCCATAATAAAGGCAACGTGGTTAAGTTTATTCATATTTGCAATATCTCTTTTTCTTTTTCTGCTAATATCTTATCAATATTTTGAATATTTAAGTCTGTAAGTTTTTGAATATTTTTCTCAAATTTTTTATTTTCATCTTCTGAAATAGTTTTTTTTTTAAGTTTTGCTTTTAATTCTTCATTAGCTTCTCTTCGTATATTTCGAATTGATATTTTGCTTTTTTCTCCCATACCTTTAAGAACTTTTATTAATTCTTTCCTTCTCTCTTCTGTCAAATCAGGAATTCTTAGCCTAATTATTTGACCATCTATTTGAGGGTTAATACCAAGTTCAGATTTTTGAATGGCTGAGTCAATTATATTAATATTAGCTTTATCCCACACTTGAATCGATATAAGTCTTGCTTCTGGAACACTTATTGTGCCAAGTTGATCTATAGGCATTAATTGTCCATAAACATCAACTTTAATAGTATCTAACATGTTAGAATTAGCTCTACCTGTTCTTAGCGTTGTCAAATCTTTTTTAAAAGAATTAATACTTTTCTCCATCTTAGACGAATAGTTGTTCTCATCAAATTCTGAACTCATTTTTAAATTCCCTCACCAACTTTGTATCTTACAAAATTTAAAACTTTTATCTCATTTTCGATTTTATGTTCTTTAAGTATATCAGATACTTTCTTTTTAGGATCCATTATCCAAATTTGATTTAGAAGTGAATTATCATTGATAAATTTAGCAATTTTACCTTTAGAAATTTTATTAGCAACTTCAGGTGGTTTGCCTGAATTTGAAATTTCTGCTTTTATAATTTCTAATTCTTTTTCAACTATCTCTTTTTTAATACCATCTTTATCGATTGCTAATGGATTAGAAGCTGTAATGTGCATAGCAATTTTGTTTCCTATGTCATCATTTTTACCTTTAACTATTCCGTCTAGCTTGACTATTGAAATAATTTTTCCAATGTTCTTTTCTATAGCAGAATGCACATAAAAAAAATTTGATCCCTTGTTATTGTCGAAAAAATTTACTCTTCTAATAGTAATTTTTTCTCCAATCTTAGCTATTAAAGCTACAAGGTTGTCTTTCACCGAGGTTCCATTATTCATCTTAGCATCGTTAAGTCTATCTAAATTTCCTGAAATCGAAAAATTAATTTCTGAAAGTTCTTTGCAAAATGCTATGAAGTCTTTATTTTTCGCAACAAAGTCGGTTTCACTATTTATTTCAACAATGGAAACTTTGTTCTCTTTTTCTGTGACTAAAACTAACCCTTCGGTTGCCGTACGGCTCATTTTTTTAGATGCTTTAGCAATTCCTTTTTT
>MDSV01215116.1_pt1 | contig 12997 bp, 12 predicted proteins | sample 810851 | NCBI WGS metagenome assembly MDSV01 (sample SAMN05326640, study PRJNA326480) | marine metagenome | isolation source: seawater | place: Atlantic Ocean: North East | collected 2012 | reverse complement strand
TACTGAAATACCCAGCACTTCAGTGTTTTTGCTTGAGAAATCAGAGTAGCGATCGCTGAACGCTGTGATTTCAGTTGGGCAAACAAAGGTGAAGTCCAGAGGGTAGAAAAACAGGACCACATACTTGCCGCGGTACTGAGACAGGCTGATCTCTTTGAACTCCTGATCCACTACAGCGGTAGCGGTGAAATCAGGGGCCTGTTGGCCCACGCGCAGGCAACCGTTGTCGGTCATGATGAAAGCTCGATGGGTACGTGACGGAAGCGAGGGACCAGACTCAATCCAAAGTCGGTCCGACTTCTAGTTACACGTCTCAATTTATCACGCCCTGCCCTTGAGTGCCGTCGGCTGAAGTACGAATAGTTTTCAGCAGATGGAGTTATAAAATTGTCAGATGATTGATCAACCGATGTCTTGGGATCAGGCCTTATTGCGCAAATTCAGCAGTACTGGTCACTTTCGACTCTTAAATCAAGTCCGCAGTGAGCTCAAAAGCCAGCCACTGAATCGTGACCCTCAGACCAGAAAGCTCACCCTTCAGGCAAGGCCTCACCACGGACAGTCGGTGCGTCAACAGAGGCGCCCTAATCCTGTTCCCGAAGATCAACCAATATTGACAATTGAAGAAACAACAAAAGACCACCCAACATCATTCAGAGAGAGACTTAATGCGATCGAAATGCGCTGAGTTTAATTCGCATTAACACGATCTAAGTAAAACAAATTGAGTGGCTCGGGGGAGACTTGAACTCCCGACCTTGGGGTTATGAATCCCACGCTCTAACCAGCTGAGCTACCGAGCCATAACCTCTACATTTTAGACGATCGCCTGATCGTGTTAGGCCTGGCGGCGTGCTGGAAGCTTTGCCATTGGATCCAATGCTGAGCCTCCACGTTGGCGAATTTCGAAATGCAGATGAGGTCCAGTGCTTCTCCCAGTACTGCCCATGAGTGAGATTTTCACTCCCTGGGCAATGATTTGTCCTTTACGTACTAAAAGGCGACTGTTGTGGGCGTAACGGGTGGATGATCCATCGGAGTGTGTTAACTCGACTAAATAACCGTATCCACTACTCCAGCCAGAAAATTTCACAATGCCATCTCTGGCGGCAACGATTGGGGTGCCGACGTTGTTTGCAATGTCAATTCCCTTGTGCATTCGCCCCCATCTCCATCCATATCCAGATGTAAAGACCCCTTTTGTGGGCCACATGAAGGTTTCATTTCCAGCTCCGCCGTTGTCCATGCCGGGCAATGCGGGCAGGGCTGGGAAGCTGGCACCACCTGAACCTGTTGGGCGAATCGCCAATAGAGCCCTTGGGGAAGCTTTGGCTACACGCACTTCACTGCCAATTGCCAAACGGGCAAGATCAAGCCCTGGATTCAGTGAACGCAATTCACTCAAGCTCAAGCCTTGATCTCGAGAAAACGATGACAACGATTCGTTGGCTTTGATGCGCACAACGGATTGTGGAGCTGGAGGCGACTGAAGTGGTGCCTTGCGCAGAACCGTGGTTCCGTCCAGACGGGTAGCGTTAACAAGACTTTCCTCAGCGTCGGCGGGGATCACAATCCATGCGCCGGCCTTGATTGTCTCAAAGGATGACTGGTCGTTAAGAGCGGTTAAATCAGAAGAGGAAAGGCCGAGATCCGCGGCTATATCTTTAAGGGAGCTTCTCCTAGCAAGCTTCACCCAAAGCCGTGTTTGGGTTGATGGCGCCGATGCCAGAAGAAGGGGAGACTGCACATGACCGGCGTCGGCAAATCCTGGGTGCTGAGACAAAACAGATAGGGACGTTCCTGATGCGATTGCCGTAACGAGAACGAGAAGGGGCTTCATCTGAATCAGCGATTTTTAACGCTCCTGGAGAAGCCACCACAGCTCAGGAACGGGCTGAAAGTAGCGGGAGTATGAGAGGAGCGCAAGGGCTGGGGTGTCAGCTTGGCGATTACCACAGCTGAAGCTGCGATCCTGCTTGGTGGCTGACGATGGCACACGCCACAGAAAGATTGAGGCTCCGCACGCCCCCTTGGCCATCTTCCCCGGCGCTGCACGGCATCGAAATCGTTGTGATTTGACTACAGCGGCTGCGTACCGCTTCCGATAGGCCGGTGTCTTCGCGGCCGAACAGCAAAACATCTCCCTGTTGGAACTCCATCTCCCTTAGGAGAATCCCTCCGCGACGGCTACAGCCAATCACCCTTGAGGGTTGCGTCAATGACTCGAAAAACGCGTCAATATCCTTGTGAATCGTGAGGTCAACGTGGGGCCAATAATCAAGACCAGCCCTTTTTAAATAACGATCATCAAGACTGAATCCAAGTGGTTCAATTAGATCCAGTGGTAAACCAAAAGCTGCGCAAGTACGGGCAATATTCCCTGTGTTTGGAGGAATGCGTGGTTCAAAGAGTGCCACCCTTAATGGTCTTCGGATCAGAGACTGCTTATCTGATGATTGATTCTTTGAGACTTTGTTCACGGAACGAGTACGCCTAATTGTGAGAGGTTGATAGCTCTTCCTTGGATCACCAGCCAGCTATCGGCTGAATGTTGTTCTAAGCGTTGTGCGAGCCAGCCTTGGCGGTCCCTAAATAGCCCGCCAATCTTGGTTGCTGGGACGACGCCCCAGCCTGTTTCTTCAACCACGATCACGGTGGGGCGTGTACGTGAAAGAAGACTTTGAATCAACTCTTCCACCTCTTGCTCCCACTGCAGATCATTGCGATCCAGGTGCAAGGCCGTAAAACCACCAAGGGCATCGATCAGTAAGGGTTGATTGGCCTCCTCTCTTAGAATGCATTCGGCAAGCTTTGATCCGGGTTCGCGCAGCTGCCAGTGCAAGGGGCGTCTCTCTCGATGCAGATGAATCCTTTTATCCCAGCTTGGATCGTTCGAACGAGGAGCCGACGTCGCGACGTAGGTCACTGTTTCTTCAGCGCTGAGCAAATGTTCAGCCCAGCGGCTTTTTCCTCCACGGCTGGGTCCGCTAACAAGAATGATCCCGTTGGGAACCTCTGGTTTGCTGGTGTTCGGATCAGCCAAGGCGTTATCCGCCTCCGTTCATACCTCGCAATGTGGCAACCGAGGATGGACTGACACGGTTGAGATAGCGGAAGATCCAATATTTAAAAATGGTCGCTAAAATGACAGGGAAAGTAGCGATGAAAAGCAGGATAAAGTTTTCGCGGGCGGGGAATCCAAAGTGATTGGCAATCCCATCAAGAAGCACAGTCCAACCCTCTGGACTATGAAACCCAACAAAGATATCAGTAAATAATATAATCGCGAAGGCTTTAGCTGAGTCACTTAATCCGTAGACAGCCTCATCAAAAAATCCTCGAAGTACCCTGAGCTCTTCACGGCTGAACAAGCAGACCATGACAAATGCAAGCGTGGCAGAGATGTCCGCTAAAACATTTTTCACAGCATGGGTACTTTCTGCATCGGCCTCTTCTTTGAGCTCAGCAGCTTTTTTCCCAAGCTCTTGTTGCAGTTCTTCTTGGCTTGGGATTGTGTCACCGCGAAGAAGTGCATCGAATTCAATTTCTGCCTTATACACTCTCAACTTTTCTACAGCTTGTTCTTCGAGTTGTGGCTTTGGGTAACTCAAAAAGGGGAGGTCTGGAGCAAAGCGATCTACGGCAGGACTAATGATGTAGGTGCGGCTGACCTGTTGGACTAACAAAGGCACAAGAATCAGCAGCAATAGAACTTTCAATGAGATCAGGGTTGAATCCCTTCGTCTCCGAAAGCCTGCAACTAAGGTCGCTTCCCCAGCTGGATTGAGCTGCCGGCGCACCTTGTCGAACACCCCTAGCAACGATCGTGGAAGCGGATCTGGCTCGCGAGTCATGGTCGGCGCAGCCGAGACCCGTTTGGGGCTGTACCGGTTGACGACACTTTCAATGAGCTGAAGTTGACGCAGTTCCTGAGGATCCAGCTGAGAGCGCTGGTATTCCAGTTGATCGAGCGATGCTCGACAAACATTGATGGCAACACGAAATTTGCGCAGAACCGTTGCCTGGACTGACTTCGGAACAGAGAGCTCTAGATCGGGACGGATGGGGCGGTCGCCGTAGTACTCGAGCTCCAAGCTCTGGATCAATAAGGCCGCCTCGTAGCCCCGATCGAGATCAGAGTTGACGTCAAGGGCGTTGGCCTTACCAAAGGCTCCGATCCAATTGCGAAATGCCATAGCTGATCAGCGGGAGAAGACCCACCAAGTGGCCATTGGCACAATGGTTCCGACCACTAGCAGCACAATCACCCAAGTGAAGGCGTTACTCTCGCGCGTTTCCTCAATCGTTGGAACGTTGGTGGGAATCGAGGTGCGTTCCATTTCAATCGGTGGGCCGGGATCTTCGCCTCCATTGAGAACCACGGCAATGCGGTCAATTCCATCCATCGATGCCTGACGGAATCTCTCTCCGTTGCGCATTGGCTGACTCATTGTGGTCCGGCCGGTGCTGCGGAGCAATGCATCTGGAAGCTGATCCCTTAGCTCTGGTGAGACAACAACCGCAGCTTGATTGTTCTGTATTTCTTCAAGAAAAAGAATGAGAGGACGTTCGCTTCTGTTCTCATTGTTTGACCACCGTTCAACTAATTCTTCTCCGAACCCTGAAAGACTCAGCCCATAGTCAAGTCGCCGCAAGGTAATTACCCGGGCGTCAACTTTTGAGGATTCCAATTGATTCAGCCGACTTTCAATTTCACTCTTTCCAGCCCGACTGAGTACATCAGCAGAATCAAGAACAGCTTCTTCGGGCGGCTGAGCTGGTAAATCTTGGGGAGACAAGCCGAAACCCGCAGGCACTGCCAAAAAGAAGCAGAGGCTGGTGGCAATGAGCAGCTGCAGAGACTTGAAGAGGCTAGGCATGATGGGACGTTCGATTTGGAGAGTCTGCTTCAGCTGGCAAGGCTGTCGTAATTCAAGGCCATGATCGCGTCCATCACGGCTTGAGCTTTGCCTTGCGGTAAGTCAACGCTTTGAGCAAGCTCGTTGAGGAACGCTTGTTCCTCTGTGGTCACAGTTCGATCAGCGTGAACCAGCTGAACGGCTACGGCAAGAGCCGTTTCCTTTTGGGGCTGTTTTAGATGAGGAAGGGCATCTTTGATCAATTGGCTTGATCCATGTTCGCGAAGGCGTTTGAGCAGCTGGTCAAACAACATTGCCATTTCACGCTCACTTCGATCTTTATAGGGAGTTCGATATTCAAGTTGACGTCTTAAAGCATGCGCTTCATCCTTTCCTAATATTCCATCGCAAGCCACTGTGGCCAGCGCAATTGCGGCAAAGGCTTCAGATTCAGTCATCAGCGTTGGGGGAATGCTTCTATTTCAGCAAGAGTGCATCGATCTGACTGCTCATGAGTTGCAAAATATGTTGAGATCCGCCCAATGGTGTTTGCTCGCAGGCGTGCTTGTTTTGGGGCTTTCGATCCTGAATGCCAGCACTGCTGAAACCATCACTCCAAGTCTGGAGCGAGCCGATGTTCTTGCCGGGATGGCGGGAGTTGGTTTGATGCTTGTTTCCATACTCTGGACCCGGGCCTCCCCACGCAGTCCGGATGCGGTTGAACTGGAAGGTGAGCAGGGTTTTGTGCTCTCTTCCAACTTGACCGATGCGGTACGGGCTGAAATGGCGTGGGGTAGCCATCAATTCCTTACAGCGACCTCCGCCGCCACGATTCTTGTCTTTTGGAAGGGTTCCGTTCTGCTTCGACGTGGCCTTTTAGGAACTGGTGATTTTGAACCGGGCCAAATTTGTCGACGCTCCCTCCAAAAGCAAGAACTTGTTTCGCTCGTGAAAACAGCCCTCTATCCGGGTAAAGCTGAGTTTGACCCCGTTTTGCCCGGCTTGCCTTCCGTGATGGTGCAACCACTTGGAGACAGTGGCTGGGTTGTGATTGGTGGCTGGTCGGAGCGATGTTTCAGTCGATCCGATGAACGGTGGCTGATGGGTTGGGCTGAAAGGCTTAAAACAACACTGGAGCTTGAGAACGCTCTTCTGATTGATCCTGACGATTCGTCTTTTCCTCAATCGTGAGTTCGGAACGTACCTTGTTGCCTGGAGCTGAGAAAGTCAGTGATCCTTTCTCTCCTACAGATCCTCTGAGCGTTTGTGCCTCTGTAATTTGATTGTTGTCATCCCGTTCTACCCGAACGTTTCCAGTCGCTAAAACTTCGTCTGTTTGCCAATTCCATCGGCATTTCCGCGCGCGTAACCGTTCGCCTGGTTGTTTGATGCGGCAGCCCTCAGGGATGATCACAGTATTTTGATCGAGTTCAGCGCTGAAACGTTCACCATTGATCTGGATTTCATTGATCAACCCCTCAAATGAGTCGTTACTTCTCAGGGTTTGTTGACGGAAATTCCAGCTGGTGTCTTTGGCCAGTAACAGGCCTTTGCTTCTAGGCATGGTGACGGTCACAGGAGATTTCACCGTGATGACGCCTTTCTGGGTATTGCCGATCAATTCACGTCCCTCGAGCTGCTCTAAGACAACGCCCTCTTGATCGCGACGTTGACCCAGAACTGGTCCATCCGCTTTGAGCGCGCCGTTTTCTAGGTTCCACAGCGCCTTTCCTGTTCGGACAGCCGTATCTGGCTTCATCGTGAGTGCGAGCTTGTCTTGCCAGCGATCGAGTTGAACAGGACCGTTGAGAGTTAGGTCATTGGTGTCTTGCTGAAGAATGGCAATGGTTGCGGTGATTCTCGAACGAGCATCAAAAGCTCTTGGCTTTTCTTCCATCACCAGGCGAGAGAGTTCTGGAATCCAACGCAATCTTTCACCTTTAACTAATAGCTTTTGACCATTGATTTGCTGTAGCTGAACATCGCCTTCGAGAATTATCTGTTCACCATCATTGATGACTACCGCAAACTCAGCTCTAATTTTAAAAGATGGTTTGTTCTTGTTGTAGAGAATTCCAATGGGTTGCTTAGCTCTCACTAATCTGCGTGACAGTTCATAGCGAGCTTCGGGGCTCGAGAGTTTCCAGTCGATATCTCCACTCGATTTTTTTTGTTCAAGCTCCAACTTGCGAAACACAAATGGCAGCGGTGCATCAGTTCCCGAGCGATTGTCTGTGGATGAGGTGCATCCCAGCATGAGGGCACTAAGAATCACTGGAGTCATCAAGGTTGCGCTTTTCAGCAACCTGTTGATGGGGAATTGCTGAGCCAAGATCACAGTGCTTCTTCGAGTTCCAGTCGTTGCATCACTGGCTGGGGCTGGGGTAGGGGATGGCCAGATTCGAGACGTCCCCATACCAGTTGTCCGGTCCAGTTAGTTGCTGAAGGTTGGTTGAGCTGGGACAAAATCCTCTCGCTCAAATCAGGAACGAGAGGTTGGAGTAGCCATCCCACAAGTCGAGCGCTCTCTAGAACTCCGTATAAGTCGACCGCGACCTGAGCTTCTTGACCACCCTTCTTCATTTTGCTCCAAGGTGCTTGGTCATTAAGGTATCCGTTCGCTTGAATCGCTAGGTGAAGAATGGCCTCAGCCGCTTTCTGAAAGGCCATGGATGGCATGGCCTCGCGCACCGAAGCAATAGCTGTTTCTGCGGACTGGCGTAACGCATGTTGATCGCTGTCTTTGGACGTAACAGTGGGAGTGGACTCGTTAAACCATTTACGAGACATCGATGAGGTTCGATTGAGCAAATTGCCAATGGTATTGGCGAGGTCATTGTTGACGAGATCGACAAAACGCTGCTGTTGGAAATCACCATCGTCTCCAAATTGAATATCGCGTAAGAGATACCAGCGAACGGCATCTGTGCCGCAGCGATTTAAAAGTAATTCTGGGTCAAGCACGTTGCCAATCGACTTGCCCATTTTTTGACCTTCTCTGGTTAAAAAACCATGACCAAATACTTTTTTGGGTAAAGCTAAACCTGCTGACATCAACATTGCTGGCCAATACACAGCATGGAAACGCAAGATGTCTTTGCCAATCACGTGTTGATTCGCTGGCCAGCCAACAGCATTTAAGCGATCAAGCTCAATAGTCCCACCATCGTCTAATAGAGCTGTGAGGTAGCCGAGTAAGGCATCGAACCAGACATAAAAGGTATGGCCTTGATGCCCTGGTACTGGTAATCCCCAATCCACATTGACCCTTGAGATGGAAAAGTCGCGCAATCCACCTGCTACAAAATTTTGAATCTCGTTGCGACGACTCGCTGGTGCAATGAAGTCGGACTGCTCGATTAGCTTCTCAATTTTGTCTTGGAAGTGCGACAAACAAAAGAAAAGGTTTTCCTCATCTCTCCACTCCAATGGTTTCTGGTGGATCGAACACGTTGGGTTAACTGCTTCGGCGGGATCATCCTTGAATTCCTCACAACCAACGCAATACCAACCGGTTTGTCGTCCACTTCTGATATCTCCTGCCTCTTCACAGCGTTGGAAAAACTGTTGGACCAGGGGCAAATGGCGTGGTGAGGTGGTTCGGACAAATCGATCGTTGCTGATGTCCCATTCCTTCCAAGCTTTTTCGTACCTGGCTGTGATCCGATTGCAGTGATCAATTGGACTAATTCCCTGATCAGCAGCTGTGCGTTGGATCTTTTGACCGTGTTCATCAACGCCAGTCACGAACACCACTTCATGGCCTTCCAGCCTTTGAAAGCGGGCCAGTGCATCACAAGCAATGGTGGTGTAGGTGCTTCCTAAGTGTGGTTTGTCGTTGACGTAATAAAGCGGGGTTGTAAGGGTATAAATCATGGTCGTCTCGGGGTGGTCCCCTTCCGGCCTTGGATCCTAACGACCCCCCTTCGCTCCGCCATGCCGATTCTCAACGTTGCGTTCGAAGATGAAGCGAGGTCCACTTGGCTTGCGGCGTTGCACCAGTTGGCCCTAGTTGATGGAGACTTCGATCCTGAGGAACAGCGGCAGCTCGCTGAGCAGCTCAATAACGATTGTCCAGTTCAAGACTTTGATTGGAATCTTTGGCAGGCCCCTGATCCGGAAGACATCAGACGACTTTTTTCCTTGGACCCCAACAAAGCGGAGCAATTCCTGAGGTCTGCTGTGGTGGTTGCTTTGGCTGATGGCCATCTCAGCCAAGTGGAACTTGACTTACTTCAGATCTGGGCCGAGGCGCTTGGCCTGAACAGCGAATTAATCAGCAGCTTGGTTCCTTGCTCCAGTGGGGTGACTCAGCCATGGAAGCCTTTAGATCCCCTGAAGAATTGGCTGGATGATCTGGATCCCTGTGACGAGAGGATTTCCTCCTTCATCGTTCACCTGATTCCTTCTCAGTGCCCGTTTGAGCGCGACATCATTTTGTTTGGCCGCAAGCTGGTCCACATTCCACCGATGTGCAAAATCAACCCTTTGTATGAGCAGCTTGTGGCGCTGCGGTTTCGTTGCCTTGGTCATCTTTCAGTGGATGAACAATTGCGGATTAGCTGTCTCGATTCCGCTCAGGCATGACAGCGCAAACTTGCCACATCCCAGTATTGGTTTGGGGTGGTGGGACCGGAGGCGTTGCTGCTGCAGTTCAGGCTGCTCGGTCCGGGGCAGACACGCTTCTTCTCACTCCAGGTCGCTGGCTTGGGGGAATGGTCAGTACGGCGGGTGTGTGTTGCCCTGATGGCAATGAACTTGCCCCCTGGCAGACCGGTTTGTGGGGTGCCTTCCTGAGGGCTTTGTATCAAGCCGAGCCTGAAGGTCTCGATCAGAACTGGGTGAGCTGCTTTGGTTATCGGCCTACGACGGCTGAGGCGATTCTTCAAAACTGGGTGCAGGCACTCCCGAATCTTCAGTGGTGGGCGGATTGTCAGTTGCTGGATGTGGAACGCTCTGGATCTTCGGTCCAAGCAGTGCTGATTCAACGCTCCAGTGATGTTCACCGCATTGTCTGCGATCTGGTGATCGACGGAAGTGATCGCGGAGATTTATTGCCTTTGGCTGAGGCACCCTTTCGTTTTGGGTGGGAGGCTGAGGAGGTGTGGGGGGAGCCGAGCGCTCCCAGCGAGCAGCGCCTTAAGACAGAAGATTTTTTTCGAGAGCAGCCTGTGCAGTCCCCCACCTGGGTGGTGATGGGTCAGCTGCAGAGCGATCGTTTGGAGCCCGATGCTTCCTCCAACATTCTTCTCACTGATCAGCCGGTGTTACCAGCGCCGTTTGAGCGGGCTTGCGAGGCCTTCGGCCTGGAACGAACCATCACGTATGGCCGCCTGCCTGGCGGACTGGTGATGCTCAATTGGCCGTTGCACGGCAATGACTGGCACCGGGGGTTGGAGCCTGCATTTCGTGGAGATCCTCAAAGGGAAGCAGAGCTGTTTCGGGAGATGCAAGCCCACAGTCTTCAATTTGTTGAGGCCCTTTCAGAAGCAAGCGACGGTTGGTTGGCCTTTGGCCATGGGTTCCCTCAGAAGTCTGGAAGCCTGGCTCCCTGGTTGGCGGCCATGCCCTACTGGCGGGAGGGGCGCCGGATGATTGGACTCCGGACAGTGATTGAACAGGAGCTGCTGCCTCAGACGACCGGTCAATCCATCGCTGCACTTCCTTTGAATGACGCCGGTGAGCTGCAATCAATTGCTGTTGGTAATTACGCCAACGACCATCACTATCCAGGACCTGATTGGCCATTAACCCCAAAAAGCTGTCGCTGGGGTGGTCGTTGGTCAGGGACTCCCTTCTGCATCCCGTATCAAGCGCTGGTGAGTGCTGATGTCGACAACCTGTTAGTTGCTGACAAGGGTTTTAGTACGAGCCACATGGCCAATGGGGCCACAAGGCTCCAACCACTGATTTTCAATGTGGGACAGGCTGCTGGAGCTGCTGCGGCCCTGTCGATTCGGCTCCGACATCCCCTCGCATCTCTTCCAGTTCGGCTTGTTCAAGAGCTCTTAATCGAGGAGCCCACGGCTCCTTCCGGACTTGTTCCGCTTTGGGACACCCCTTGGCATCATCCCCATTGGCAACAAAGGCAGCGCGCTTGTCTGAACAACCCTGAGCTACTGGGCCCGAATGGTTGTTGGCTAGGTCCAGAGGAGAAGGTTTCGATCTCTCCTCCTCCCCAGCCTCAACAGGGCGTTTGGTCAGGAACACTGGTGCCTGATCACCACGGTGGATACGAACTGGAACTGGTGGGTGGTCGACGTTGGCCCTTGATCACCCTGGAGCCTGAGCTGAGCGATTGGCTTGCGGATCAGGAACGTCCTAAAGCCGTTGAGTTACGCGCCGTCGCCAACCCCTGGGGGCCTTGGTTACGGGGTATCAGCCTGCATGACTCCGGGGACAGTCAATGAGCCGTGGCCACAAGTCTGAGTTGATCTCGTGCCGAGTCCACATGGTGCACGTTGATCAGCATGCCTTCGCCCGGTTCTGAATCTCTTGGACAATCCGCAGCCACATCCATGGCTAGGTCGTCGATTCGCACCAATCCAAGCTGATCTTGAGGTCTCAACCAGCGCAAGAACTGAGCAGCCCATTGCTCCTTACGGTGGTGTTCAAACCAAACCTGCTGCCAGTGGCGTTGGTCTTCCCGGGAGATCCCAATGCCTTCACGCACCGCTGCATCAAAGTCGGTGATGAGCAGTTGCATGGCATCGCGATTCAGAGCTTCCTCGCCATTGAGTTGAGCTTGCAATTGCCGCTGCACAACGAGATCGCCATAGCGACGGATGGGCGATGTGGCCTGGGCATAGGCGGCCAGTCCCAAACTGAAGTGGGCTGCGGGTTGGGTTCCCATCAGTCCACGACTGAGACAGCGCTTGATGGCGGCAAATCGTACGGCTCCATCGGGGAGCGCCTCCAATTCGGAGCTGGTGGGGAGGTCAGCGGTCAGCTGGCTGCGAAACGGCAAGGCGAGGTCATGAACTTCCGCAAATCTGGCGACCGCCGCACCCGCCAAGATCATCGCTTCGGCCACCATCTGTCTTGATCTACCAGGTTCACTGACCTCCAGAGAAGGCTGACCATCTCGACACCGAATTCGCCCTTCTGGAAGATCCATGAGCAAGGCTCCATCGCGGACTCGGCACTCACGCCTGAGGCTGAGGAGCGCATCCAATTCCGCTAGGTCGGTGTCTTCTGGGGGTGCCAATTCGATCAACTCATCGGCATCGTCGTAGCTGAGTCGGTAGGTGGGTTGGACCCAGCTCCGTTGGATTCCGTGATCTCCGAGTTCTCCTTCGGATGTGAGTTCCGCCCAGATGCTCCAGGCAGCCGTTCGCGTTCGTGCTCGCAAACTGAAAGGCCCCGTCGACAGGCATTCTGGAAACATTGGCAGATTGCCTTTCGCTAAATAAAGGCTGCTCCCGCGACGCCTCGCCTCGAGATCAAGAGCTGAGTCTTGATCGATCAGTCGTCCGGGGTCGGCAATATGGATCCAGATTCTTTGGGTACCATCGTCGCGGCGTTCAAGCGCGATCCCGTCATCAATATCCCGGGTCTCTTGATCGTCGATCGTGAAGCAGCGCTGATCACAAAGATCGATGCGTTCGGAGTCACCGGGGCGTTCGCTCGCGTTGAGCCCCACCAAGCGTTCGGCCTCTTCAAGTAGAGCCGGGCTAAATCCCGATGACCAGGTTGTTCCGGCCATCGACGCCAGTTGATGAGGATCCCAAAGTCCGAGATCCACCAAGAGAAGTCGAAGCTCAGCCCGGTCTTGATCGAGACGTAGACCCACCAGGCTCTGCTGAACGGACCGATCCAATTGGGCAAATTCGATGGAACCTGAAACCAGGTCCTTGAGTTGCTCGAACCTTTCGCATAGGGCTTGGGGGAGGCTTGCGAGATCCAGCTGTTTTCGGGAGCTCAACAGCTGTTTCCAGAGTTGTTCTCTTTGCTGTTCCAGGGCTTTGAGTCGTTGCTGTCGGCGCAACGGTTTCAGTTCATCTGCTGAGCGAGCCTTGATTTGATCCTGCTTGTAACGGAACCAAAGCTGGGGACCCATTAAGGCCAGCCAACACAGCGCCAACTGGCTTGGACTGGTTCCTCCGCAGACCAGATCACACAAAAAATCAATCTCAACT
>MDSV01032862.1_pt1 | contig 12997 bp, 11 predicted proteins | sample 810851 | NCBI WGS metagenome assembly MDSV01 (sample SAMN05326640, study PRJNA326480) | marine metagenome | isolation source: seawater | place: Atlantic Ocean: North East | collected 2012 | reverse complement strand
TTGATCAACTGCTAGCAGCATAAAATCTATTCTTGGGTGGACAATCATTGGTCTCATTCCATTAATTGCAGCTCCAACACTTGCGCCAGTTGTTGCTAGCTCAGAAACAGGACAATCTATAACTCTTTCTTTTCCATATTTTTTGTCTAGGTCTTTCATTGTTGAGCCAACATACCATGGACTCCACAAACCTTGACCGATTACAAAAAAATCTTTATGGTTTTTTAGTAAATAATCATAAGCATCAAATATCCCCTTTGAATAACTAATTTTTGTACTCATAATTTATAGACGGGTTTAGTTAAAAAAGATTTATCAGGATAATCTGCTTTTAAAGCTTTTTCCCAATCTAATTTAATTTTTGAATCAATTTCTAAATTAATTTCTTCTAATTGATTTTCATTAAATATTTTGGAGTTAATAAGGGATATTTTAAGCCTATTTATAGGATCTCTTTTCTTCCACAAGCTAAGATCTTCTTTTCTTTTTACACCTACATCAATATCATCTCTATGACCAACATGTCCTTTCCATCTGTAGGTTATAGTTTCAATGAAAAAGGGTTTATTATCCTTTCTCATAATGTCAATTTTTTTCTTTAGCAAATTGTACATTTCTACAACGTTATTTCCATCAACAACATTATAATCAATATTATGAGCATGTGCAAATCTTGAAGTTGATGATAATGGTTGACGTTTTGAGATATGCAGATGACTAGAAAATAAATTATTCTCGCAGACATATAAAACAGGTAAATTCATTATTGAAGCCATATTTAAAGATTCATGAAAAACACCTTCTTCACAAGCTCCATCTCCAAAATAACTTATTGCAATACTTTTATTATTTTTAAGTTTTGAGGATAGAGCAGCTCCTGTTGCAATTGGAATAGTAGCACCTACTATTGGTACTGAACCTTTAAACCCTACTTCATTATCAACTATATGCATAGACCCACCCATTCCGTTTGAGCAACCATCAGATTTTCCTAAAACTTCAGCGAATAAGGAGTATGAATTTTCATTTAGAGCTAAGTAATGGCTATGAGATCTATGAGCTCCAAAAGCACTATCTATATTTTTCATAATCATACTTACAGCAACTCCAATTGCTTCCTGTCCAATGGCAAGATGACATGGGCACTTTATAATTCCATTTTCAACATTTTCAGAGATTTTTTCTTCAGCTTTCCTTATAAGAACCATTTTTCTATACATAGAAATTAATTGGTCTTTTGATACGTCATGAATACTTATTGGCTCCTGAAAATAATTTGGATCAATTAAATTATCTATTCTATTAGTATCCATAAAAGTTGTTTATTTTTTCAATTACATATTTTATATCTTCATCACTAAGAGAGGTATTCATAGGAATCATTAGGCATTTTTGATACATTTTTTCAGTATAAGGTAATCCTTCGCCTTTAAAACCTAACTCTTTTATTGAATGCACAGGTTGTCCGTTCCATTGAATAAGTGTTCCAACACCATTATTTGCTAGGTATTTCTTTAATTCATCTCTTCTTTCAGCTTCAATCTCATAATTTTGAAAAACATCAAAATAATCTTTGTTCGAATTTGGCGCTGGTGGTAGATGTAACTCATTCAAATGATTCAATCCGTTTTGGTACATAGAAGCTATTTCTCTTCTTCTATGAATTTCATCACTATAATATGATATCTTATAATTTAAAAATGCGGCTTGTAAATTATCTAATCTAGAGTTAAACCCCCATCTAACAAAAATTCCATCCTCATTTCTACCATGATCACGAAGTAATTTAACTTTATTGTACATATCTTCGTTGTTAGTTATGAATGCACCAGCATCTCCAAAACTTCCTAAATTTTTTGCAGGATAAAAACTAATCGTTCCGCCCAAATCAAAAGAACAGACACTCTTGTTTTTAAATTTAGCACCTAATCCTTGAGCGGCATCTTCAATTATAACCAAATTATGTTTTTTAGCTATATCCATAAGTTTATCCATTTCACAACATCTACCATTTAGTTGAGTAGGTAAAATAGCTTTTGTTTTATTAGTAATTAAGTTTTCAACAGAAACTGGATCAATCATATGATCTTCCCTACAATCTGCAGGAACAGGAATTGCTCCAACAAATTTAATAGCTCCAGCTGTAGCAATGTAGGTATGGGAAGCAAAAATCACTTCATCTCCTTGGCCAATTCCTGCAGCCATGAGTGCAAGCCAAATGGCATCTGTTCCGTTTGCAACACCGAGAGAATATTTACATCCAGTAAATTCAGTCAAAGAATGCTCAAATTCTTCCAAGTCTTTTTGTAAAATATATGCTCCTCTAGAACATACGTCTTTAAAAATTCTATCAAAATCTTTTTCTCTGGATTTATATAGATAAGGGTAATTGAAAAAAGGGACGTTTTTCATAAATTATTATTTTTTATTTAAAACAAAAGTAAATTGCCATGCTAATCTGTTGAAAAATGGTATTTTAAGAGCAATCCTATCAATTATTTGAAAAATTGAATTTAATGGGTTAAAAAATATAGTATTTCTAAAAGGCACAGCTAATAATGCAAATAAGAACCAATATTTAATATTAGAAACTCTGAAATATTTTTTTGCAAACTTTAAATCCTTTGGACCCAGTATGTGTGCTTTTTCCCACTCAGTTCTCATTTCTGGAGTTTTATCTCTGTAATACTGAATTACAGGGTTAACAGATAAGGCTTCAGCACAGAGAATTTTACCATTTTTCTTAAGAATTCTTTCCAACTCAGGAAAAGCTATATTAAGGTCTAAATGATGAAGCATTCCTGAACAAAGAACAATATCAATAGATTCATCAGGTAGTTCTGTGTTTTCACAATCAGCTTGAAAAAAATAACAATTTTTAAGATTTAAGTTCTCTGCAATTTTAGTGGCATTAATTATTGATACATCACTAATATCAATTCCAATAGACATTTCAGCACCTAATTGGGATGCTAGAACTGATTGAGAACCATCACCACAAGCATAATCTAAAAAAACTTTTTCTGAAACATTTGCAGATAGCCAACTTTTCATATACTCCTTAAGGGGTTCAGTTACAGAATAAAATTTCCTGTTTTTCTGAATTTCTTCTTGTTGCTCAACAATTTTTTTATCATCATTTTCACGATCAAAATTATGAAATTCTAATTCTTCTTTTTTTCTTTCTTCTAAATTGTCTACCCAACTTTTAGCTTTGAATTTTGCTTTAGATAAGAATTTACTCAACTCGCCATTATTTTTCATATAAATTTATTTTTGTTTAACATGAGATTTTTTTTAAAAGACTAAATCCAATTACTCAAGTGATTTCAGTAAAAATAGTCAATTATACGATTATATTAGTAATAAAAAATACTAATATCTTTACAACCTTTTTTACACTTACAATTAAGAAAATAAATTTTCAATATTTAACTTTCTTTAAAAAATTTTTAAATTCTGGAATAAGTTTATCATAGTCGAAATTATCTTTAAAGACTTGCTTTATTTTTGTTTTTTTAAGATTAATTTCTTGTTTTTCATTAATATATTCAATTATTGTGTTAGCAAAACTCTCAGGATTATTATCTAAGTAAAAATTGCCAAAATTGTTTTGTTTCAAAAAACAACCAAGTTTACCATCTCCAAGATTAGTGATAATATCTAACCCTCCATACATATACTCAATAGCTTTTCCAGGGATGGAATTTAAAAAATTGTCATTTAGCTTATAAGGACATAATCCAATTTCACAATGATACATTAAACCTAATATTTCGTACTGATTAAGATATCCAGGGAAAAAAATATTTTCAACATCTTTAGAATATTTTTTTAAAAACTCAAGATTATCACCCGATCCACAGAGATAAAGTTCGACATTATTTGTAAATTTATTTTTTAATAACCTAATACCGTCTATTACAGTTTTTAAATCAAATTGATTTCCAAAAGTTCCAAAAAAACATATTTTAATTGAATTACTATTACTAATTCTATTATTCCAATCTTCAATGGATTTTATTACAAATTTATTATCAAATTTTACTTTATTATAGAGAAGAGGTAGCACAAAACTATTCTTATTTAAATCATTTGATTTTCTCAACATTATTTCTAGTAAGTTATCAGTAATTGAAACCAATGCACTCGCATTTGAAAAAAGTTTTGATGTTTTTCTAAATAATGGATAGAAAAGAAATTTACCAATAAACTCAAGTTTTTTTGAAAATAGTTCAACAAAAACCTCAGGCCACATATCACGATAGTCAATTACTACTGGGACTTTATGCTCTTTTGAATACCTAACAGCTTCCTCACAAAGCTTCAAGGTTGGAAAAGAAGAAATTATTAAATCTGGCTTACTATATTGTTTAGAATATTTTCTAAACTTTTTGGCTATCAAATAATGATCATAAAATCTTGAAAATGAAACATTTTTTTTATAACCTCCTCCATTTAAACATATCTGCGTCAAATCAGGACTTATTTCAATTACTTTGTCATTATTATATTCAAAATCTTTTTTAAAATGATTAAAAGCAGATGTCCAAAAAACAACTTCACATGAAAGGGATTTTGATAAAAAATCTGACAGCAGCCCTGACCTATGTAATCTCAAGTTGTACTTATTGTTTATTATTGGTTCTCCAATTGTAATAATCCAAATTTTCATTTTAATCTAACAACTATTTTATCGAAAAATACAGAAATTATGGTTAATGGTATTACAATTAATATCAATTGCTTAAATATTGCACTCGTAAAAGCTCTATGCATAACTAATAAAATATAAACACCAAAAACATAATAAATTGATAACCATAAATTATAATTAATTTTTATGAATCTATTCTTGATAAAATTCCAAATTTTACCCCATAAATATCCAATTATGAAATATTGAATAAAAGCTCCAAAAAAACCAAAATTTAAATATGATTCACCTAATAAAGAATAGCCCATTCCTTGACCAGATATCCAGTTAGTTATATTATTTTGAGCAAATTCCTGAGCTGGATCTAGCCATCTTCCAGGCCAGATAAATTTTGGAATCCATATATAAAAAAAACTTAAATATGTCTTCCCTAATTGGAATTCAAAATTATCATTATTTATTACGAGTTCCGAAAACACATGCATAGGGCCAGCCGGATCAGTATATCTAAAAATTCCAAATTCATTAATGATGGATTCAATTACATCGTATGAAAAGTTTAATTCCTTTCTAAATACTGTAAATAACATTAAAAAACATACAATAAATAAAACAAGAATTAAAAAGTAAAATAAGAATAAATAAGCTTTTTTAGGTGGTTTAAAAGTAAAGTATAGTAAAAAAGGTGCTAAAGAAATTACTATTGGGTCTTTATTTGAACTATAAATCCCCCAAAATACAATAACAAAACAAATAAATAAGTTTATGATTTTAATTCTTTTATTTTTTAAGATCAAGATCCCATTAAATACAGAAATTGAAATGTAAGTATACTCTAAAAGTAAAGAATAAATTGGATTGTTATAGATAGTAGTATAATTTCCAACATAGGTTCCAGAAAGGGCAATCTCATCATTAAAAAAAGTTAAAATTAAGAGAGGAAAAACAATAATTAAAAACCATCCTCCCTTCCATTTTTTAATTAAATTTTCTGAAGATGGAGTTCTGGATATTGGCGAGAACTTTGAAATCTTAATACCATAATAAAATCCAATTAAAGCCAATATGCTCAATGTTAAAATAAATATCTGATCAGAATAGTCAATTATTGAACCTTTATATATTTTAACATTATTAGTCAGATAAAGCTCTAATGGAATAGTAACATAATAAACAAAAGCAAATATTGAAAAAATTGAAAACGTTCCAAAATTTGTATGAGAATTTGAAAGTCTTTTAGTTCCGTAAACAGCAATTAGAAGATAAACAATTGATAAAAATAATGGCATTAACTTATCTTTTTTTGTTTGAAAAAATAAAACGAGAAAATTGCCATACAAAAGTATGAGCAAACAAATGAAATTAAAATAGAATCCGTAATATCATACAAAGATATACTCAGTAACAGATAAAGTAAATAAAAAATAATTAGAGAAAGAAAGCAAATAACACTATTTATTGCATAGTGATAAATAGCATCATTTATACTTCTAAAGAGATTAAATATTAAAATTGGGGCTGAGACAAAAGAAATAAATTTAATAATATATTCAGCTTCACTACTTTGGGGTCCTAGAACTATAAGTATTATGGTTCCACTCCCGAAATACAAAATTATATTAGATACTAATCCAAAAGGAACGAAAATTTTTAATAATTTTTTTAAGTCAGAATAAATTTCTTTATAATTATTTTCTTTAAATTTTTTTGAAACTACGGGTAATAGAATATTGCTAAGAGGAGAGCCTATCAAAGCGATCATTTTTACAAAAGTAATTCCTATACTTAAATATCCAGCACTAACAATTCCAGAGGCCTTAGTCATTAATAAAACTGGTAATGTTGAAAAACTTTCTAAAGAAACGTCTCCAACAATTCTAGGAAAGCCATAACTAAATAATTTTTTAATAGGTTCATTTATGTTTTTTAGAGTAAATCTCCTAAAACTAAATTTAATGTAAAGCTTGTGAAAAATAATAGTAGTAATGAAAATACAAATATTATTTATTAAAATTAGATTATGTACGCTATCAGAGAAGAAAATGGTTATAAAATAACATAAACTTGTCAATGTAACTAATAAATTACTTTCAAATATTTTCATTATACCCCTCAGGTAGGCAACGATTAATATATTGTAGAGGTAAAATGGTAGACTTATCAGAATTAACTCAGTTAGAATTACATAATCTAAACTATTAAAGATTAATTCTGTTACATATTCTTTTAAAATAAAAACAATTGTTATTAAAATGAGACATGGAATTAACAGAATTAATGCTGAAGAAATAAAGTAAAAATATTTTTTTTCATCTTGGACAATCATTTGCCTCGGTAAAGCTACACTGATTCCTAGTGTTGAGAATGTAAAAATAAAAGCAAAAAATCTTTTATAAACGGAAAACTCTCCAAAAGCCTCCTCTCCAAAAACTCTAGAAACATAGCCATAGATAAAAATATTACTTAATATTGTTAAAGCCTGTAAACCAAAAACTAAAAAATATAAAGATTTATTTAAATCATTTTTAATCTTAAAATTCACTATATAATTTTATTAGTTTGTCAATAAATTTAAACTTCTTGACATGAATTGAGAGTGTTTTAGTATCTATATTATTTTCATAACTTAACTTTGAAAGTTCTAAGATTTTATTAGAAATTTCAGAAACTGTAGCATTAACTATATAACAATTTTTTTCAACTAAAGCAATTTTTTTCAGGTCGCTCACATCAGTTGAAATGAAAGGCTTTCCACAAACCAGTCCTTCTTTAATTATGTTTGGCCAACCCTCACTCAAAGATGTTAAGAGAATAAAATCACAAGCATTTATATAATAATTTACATCATCGTAACTTACATTATTTAGGGTTAATAACTCAATGTTTTTATTAGATAGTTGAGATTTTCTAATTGAATTTATAGCCAGTTCTGCTCTTTTGATTTTATTTTTAAGATTTATTGAAGAAAATAACACATATATTTTATCTTCATCAAGTGATAAATAATTTCTTGCTTTTTTTTTATTTATTTTAAAAATCTTTTTTGAATCTGGAGAATCAGTTAAGACTATACTGTTAATATTATATATTTTTTTTAAATCATTACTAATCCTGTCTGATATTGATATAATTTTTTTGTAGAAATGAATTGAGAATAATGAAATATTTCTCGATAATATATTTCTAAATTTTTCATATCCAAATGGAAGATTTATATTATTAATATCACTTCCTCTCAGTGAAAGGATTTTATTTTTTGTTGGTAATATAATTGCGCATAATGAACAAAATGATCCATATTGACAGTGGATTATAATATTTTTATTTACTAATGATAATTTAAAAAGTTTATATATTTTCTTCAGTAAAGCTAGAGGATTTTGTCTACCTACATACACTAATTCAATATCTATACCTTTTGACAAGAGTTTGTTATAAGAATTATACATAAAAATCCCAGCATTTTTAATTTTAGGATTAAAAGAGTGGATCCAGTAAATTTTTTTTTTCATTAGACAAAAGGATGCTTACTTTGATTAATTGATGCTAACGAATGTATATTTTCATCAAAAGCACTTAATTTGGAGTTTCTAATTGAATGAACTATGTCAATAGAGCTAGTCGCATCTTCAATTGAGTATCCTTTTCCATCTAAAATTTTTTCATATACTCTGGTGTGTAAATCTGTAAAGCCGTCACTAAACTCAAAACTTGACCCATTGATTTCGATATTTCTAAATGTTTTTTGATTCAATTTTTTTTGTTCTTCGGGTAGCAAGTCAGAATTAATTGATAAAAACCATTTTACTTCAGCATTTTTAAATCTTAAAAATCCACTTGATCTGTCAAAACTATTAATGTATACTTTATTTTCAATGACCTCTCCAAAAATCCAAGTTAACATATCAAAAAAATGTACTCCAATATTTGTTGCAACACCACCTGATTTACTTTCCATCCCTTTCCATGAGGTGTAGTACCAATTGCCTCTGGATGTGATGTAAGTAAGATTAATTTTATATTGCTGATTAGGATTTTTATCTACAGTATGTTTTAGGTCAATAATACTTTTGTGCTCCCTAAGTTGTAGAATATTGAAAACTTTAGATTGTGTTTGATTTTGAATCTTTTGTAACCTATTAATATTCCATGGATTTAAAACAATTGGTTTCTCACATATTACATGAGAATTATTCCTTAGGCCCATTCTTATGTGTGAATCATGAAGATAATTTGGACTACATACAGTAAAGTAGTCAATATGAATATTATTTTCATGTTTTAACTTTTCTATGTGTCTATCAAAAAGTTCAGGTTCAGTAAAAAAAGAAGCGTTTGGAAAATAAGAATCAATTATACCAACACTATCATTTGGATCTAGAGCAGCTAATAAATTATTCCCAGTATCTTTAATAGCTTTCATATGTCTTGGGGCTATATATCCAGATGCTCCTATTAATACAAAATTTTTCATTTGATTTTTGTTATTTTATTTTTTTCTATGCAATATTTATCGTCAGTTTCTTTACAGTATGCAACTCCATTCTCAAAATAAAGTCTGTGTCCAGCGTCACTAACCCAACCAATTTGTTTTGCTGGATTACCAACAACAAGAGCATAGTCAGGAACTGGTTTGGTAACTACACTTCCTGCTCCAACTAAAGCATATTTACCAATATTATTACCACAAATTATAGTAGCATTTGCACCTATTGTTGCACCATATTGAATTAAAGTTTTAACATATTCTTTTCTCCTATTTATGTGGCTCCTAGGATTAATTATATTAGTAAAGACCATCGATGGTCCCAAAAAAACATAATCCTCACAAATAACACCCGTATAGACAGAAACATTATTTTGTATTTTGACAAAATTTCCAATTTTTACATCTGGTGAAATAACAACATTCTGACCAATATTACACTCCTTTCCGATAGAAGAGTTTTTCATAATGTGACTAAAGTGCCAAATCTTGGTGTTTTTTCCTATCGATACGTCGTCATCTATATAGCTAGATTCATGAGAGAAAAAATTTTTATTTGTTTTCATTTTTTGATAAAAATTGTGTTGTTTTTTTTAAACCCTCCTCAAAATAAACACATGGTTTATAGTTAAGAAATTTCTGAGCTTTTTCAATAGAAGCAAGTGAATGTTTAACATCACCAGGTCTTTCATCTGTAAAAATTGGTTTAGAATCCTGTTTAAAAATATCATTTAATTTTTTAATTACATCAATAAGTGAATTTTTCTGACCGCAAGCTATATTAAAAACTTGATGACCTTTAAAATTTACAGAGTAGAAGCTCAATATATTTGCTAAAACAGCATTATCAACATATGTAAAGTCACGTGAAGTTTTTCCATCTCCATTAATTGTTGGTTTAATACCATTTAAAAAACAATCAATAAATATTGGAATTACAGCTGCATATGGATTTTTTGGGTTTTGTTTTGGACCAAAAACATTAAAATACCTTAACCCAATACTGTTAAAATTATAAACTTTTGAATATATTTCAGCATAATCTTCATTAACCCTTTTTGTTAAAGCATATGGTGATAACACTTTTCCTTCGTTTCCCTCAATTTTTGGTAGTGATTTAGAATCACCATAAGAAGATGATGAAGCAGCATACACAAATTTTTTAATTCTTTTTGATAATCTACATGCTTCAATAATATTTATAAAACCCATCAAATTAACCTGGGAGGTATCAATAGGATTTTTAATTGATCTAGGAACAGAACCCAGCGCAGCTTGGTGAGACACAAAATCAATATCCTCAATTACGTTCAAGCAGGTGTTAAAATCTCTTATATCGCCTTCAATAAATTCAAAATTAGGATAAGAAATAAAGTCATTGATATTTTCATAATATCCATTACTCAAATTATCTAAAACTCTCACATGCTTAGCTTCATTATCCAATAAAAATTGAACTAAGTTACTTCCAATGAACCCTGCACCACCAGTAACTAGGAATGTATTATCTTTAATTTGCTCCTGAATTAAATTAGATATCACAACGATATAACAATTTTATTTTTCTTTAGAACACCTTTAATATCAAAGATAAAACCATTTAATTTGAGTTTATTTTTAATAAAATTAAAGTCATATTCATTGTGAGGAACCGCTAGAACTATTAGATCATATTTTTTATTTTCAATCTGTTGAAATTCATTGAAGAAATTGTAATTTTTTAAAAGGTGACTATCATCTTTAGAAACAATATTATCAAAAACATCAGGAATCAAATTATATTCTTTCAATTCATTGCATAAATCAAAAACTTTACTATTTCTTAAATCTGGGCAATTTTCCTTAAAAGTTATACCTAAAACCAGTATTTTAAAGTTAGAGAAATCGCTGGTTATTTTTAATATATTTTTTATGATTATAGAGACAACAAATTTTGCCATAGAATCATTTATTTTTCTACCAGACAAAATTATTTCTGGATCATAATTGTATTGAGACGCCTTGTGAGCTAAGTAGTACGGATCAACACCAATACAATGACCACCTACTAGACCTGGTTTAAAATTAAGAAAGTTCCATTTTGTGGATGCTGCCTCTAAAACCTCATAGGTATTTATATTTAAGAGATTAAAAATTTTAGCCAACTCATTGACATATGCTATATTAATATCTCTTTGGGAATTTTCGATTACTTTGGCAGCCTCTGCAACTTTAATTGATGAAGCTTTAAAAGTTCCAGCCTCTATGATTGAAGAATAAACTTCGTTAATGAAATCTGCAGATTTTTGATTTGACCCAGATGTAATTTTTTTTATTTTTGTTAATGTTCTTTCTTTATCCCCAGGATTGATTCTTTCTGGTGAATATCCACAAAAAAAGTCTTTATTGAACTTGAGTTGACTTTCCTTTTCTAATATTGGAATACAATCATTTTCAGTACAACCTGGATAAACAGTGCTTTCATATACAACAACATCATTTTTTTTAATTAATTTTCCAACTGTTTCTGATGCAGATATTAATGGCTTAAGGTCAGGAATCTTATATTTATCAATTGGAGTTGGTACAGTAATTATATAAAAATTGCATTCTGACAATTCACTGTAATGGCAAGTAACAATCAATTTTTTATTAATAACAACCTCTAAAAGTTTATTATCAACTTCTTTAGTTATGTCATTAAATATTTTTAATTGTGAAATTCTTTTCTCATTAATATCAAAGCCTATTGTACTGTATCTTTTAGAAAACTCAACAGCAAGAGGTAATCCAACGTATCCTAAACCAATTATACCTATTTTTATTTCTTGTAATTTCATAATTAATATCTGTAATAATCTGGTTTAAATGGACCTTCTACGCTCACTCCAATGTAATCAGCTTGATCAGCATTTAGCTCCTCGAGTTCTACTCCCAAACTATCTAAATGAAGTTTAGCAACCTTTTCATCTAAGCGTTTTGGCAACATATATACTTTATTTTCATACTTGTCAGTATTGGTCCATAGTTCCAGTTGAGCCAAAGTTTGATTTGTAAAAGAGTTACTCATAACAAAACTAGGATGACCAGTAGCACAACCTAAATTAACTAATCTTCCCTCAGCTAATACAATTACATCTTTTCCATCAACATTATACAAATCAACTTGAGGTTTAATTTCATCCTTCGTTGAACCATAATTATTGTTCAACCATGCCATATCAATTTCGTTGTCAAAGTGACCAATATTGCAAACAATAGCTTTATCCTTCATTAGTCTAAAATGTTCCTCTTTTAAAATATCTTTGTTGCCAGTCGCAGTTACAATAATATCAGCATTAACAATGGCACTTTTCATTTTTTTAACTTCATGACCATCCATAGAAGCTTGTAGAGCACAAATCGGATCAATCTCTACAACAGTAACTATAGCGCCAGCGCCAGAAAAAGAAGCAACAGTTCCTTTTCCAACATCTCCATAACCTGCGACTACTACTCTTTTACCTGCCATCATAATGTCAGTAGCTCTTCTTACTGCATCAACTGCACTTTCTTGACATCCATATTTATTATCAAATTTTGATTTGGTAACAGAATCATTAACATTAATGGCTGGTAGCGGCAAAGTTCCATTCTTAACTCTTTCGTATAACCTGTGTACTCCTGTTGTAGTTTCTTCTGAAAGACCCTTTATGCCAGCGACTAATTCTGGATAATGATCAAGTACTAAATTGGTTAAATCTCCTCCATCATCTAATATCATGTTGAGTGGTTCTTTATTTTCACCAAAAAAAATGGTTTGTTCAATGCACCATTCAAATTCTTCTTCGTTCATTCCTTTCCATGCATAAACTGGGATGCCAGCTGCTGCAATC
>MDSV01227270.1_pt1 | contig 12998 bp, 11 predicted proteins | sample 810851 | NCBI WGS metagenome assembly MDSV01 (sample SAMN05326640, study PRJNA326480) | marine metagenome | isolation source: seawater | place: Atlantic Ocean: North East | collected 2012 | reverse complement strand
GAGGGATTCGAACCCTCGAAACGGTTTCCCGTTTACACGCTTTCCAAGCGTGCGCCTTCAACCACTCGGCCACCTCTCCCAAAAGTCCAATAAATTTACATATAATTTATGGATAGAATATTAATACATTATAACTTAAACATTGATAATAATTTATGAGTGATTTAACCCTTTTAATACCTGCAAAAAATGAAAAAGAGGCTCTCCCAGTTTTTTTGAAAGAAATTCAGAACCTTAATTATAAAAAATTAATAGTAGTTGATACTTCAGATGAAGAAACTAAGTCAGCTGTTAAAAATTTTGATGATATAGAAATCATTACTCAAAAGAATAGCGGCTACGGAAATGCTTTAATTGAAGGTATAAATCATTGTAAGACAAAGTATTGTTGTATTATCAATGCAGACTCATCCATGGATCCAAAATACCTTAGCGATATGCTTGGGCAGTGTATTGATCAAGATTTTATTTTTGCATCAAGATATATGAAAGAAGGAGGTAGTGATGACGATGATTTTATTACTTTAATAGGAAATAAAATCTTTTCATTTATAGGTAAAATTTTTTTTAATTTAAAGATCTCTGATATTTTATATACTTATATTCTAGGCAAAACTAAATCCTTTCAGGATTTAAGTCTTAATTATCACGATTATAGAATATGCGTTGAAATACCAATTAAAGCCCAAAGAAAAGATATGAATTATTACTCAATTCCGAGCTATGAACGAAAAAGAGTTGGTGGAAAAAAGAAAGTAAATGTGTTTAAGGATGGATTTTTAATTTTATTAGCACTCTTTAGACTTTTCTTTTACAAAAAATGATATTAAGTAAATAATTCTTATTTAAAAATGATTAATAAAAACTCAAAAATATTCATTGCTGGTCATGAGGGCCTGGTTGGATCCTCAGTATTAAGAAAGTTTAAATCAGAACAATTCAAAAACATTTACACGATTAAAAAGAAAAAATTAAATCTCTTAAATCAAGAAAAAACCTACAAATATTTAAAAAAAGTAAAACCAAATCTTGTGGTGATATGCGCTGGAAGAGTTGGAGGCATAAACGCAAACCAAAGAATGAAATCAAATTTTATTTACGAAAATTTACAAATTCAAAGTAATATTATTCATGGTAGCTATTTAGCTGGAGTAAAAAATCTTATTAATCTAGGTTCTAGTTGCATTTACCCAAAAAAAACAAGAATTCCAATTAAAGAAGAAGCTCTTCTTTCAAGTCAATTAGAAGAAACTAATGATGCTTACGCTGTCGCTAAAATTGCTGGTCTTAAAATGTGTCAATCTTATTCAGAAAATTATGATTTAAATTATAAAACATTAATGCCATGTAACTTGTATGGTTCGGGAGACAATTACGATTTAAAAAAATCTCACTTTTATCCTGCATTAATAAGAAAAATTTTTACTGCTAAAATTCAAGGAAAAAAAAAGATAGAAGTATGGGGAACAGGACTTCCAAAAAGAGAGCTTATGCATGTAGATGATGTAGCTAACGCAATATTTTTTTTTATGAAGAAAAAATTTAAAGAAAGCTTTCTCAATATAGGAAGTGGAAAAGATTATTCAATAAATTGGTACGTAAAATTTATAATGAAAAACCTCAATGTAAATTTAAAAATTGTGAGAAATCGAAAAATGCCAGACGGAACTTTTAGAAAACTGTTAGACTCTTCAAAAGCATACAGGTATGGCTGGAAACCAAAAATTACTTTAAAAGAAGGTTTTTGGAAAACTTTTGATTCCTTAAAAAAAGATTTATCCTAGAAAATAATTATCTCACTTAAGCCAAAATTATTGTTATTTAATTCATTTAAATCTATTTTGATTTCATCCGGCACCAAATCTCCGTCAGTTTTTATACTTGACCAAAAAGGATATTTATTTAGGACGATTTCTTTTTCTAAAATAATTTTATTTTGACGGTAAAAATTGAAAGTTATATTTATATTTTTTTTGTTAACTCTTGATGCTAGAATTTTTATCTCAGTAATTTTTTTTTGTTCTGGAATTATTGTAAACTGGTCAGGTGAATTTCTAGAAAAATAAACACCTGTTGCACACATATCTTCGTCAATATTCAAATCTTTAAGGAAATTTAAATTTTTAATCTTGGAATTTTTAAATTTATATTTATTGATTTTTTTCTCAAATTCATAAAATTCTTCATTTAGTAAGAAATAATCAGGACAATTTTTATCTCCTTTATTTATCTTTTTGTAATTATTATTTACAATTTTTTTTAATCTCGTAAATGTTTTTAATCCTGAAGTGCTTTCATTATTAAAAAAATATCCGTTAGATTTTACGTAATCAACGATTAAAAATGGTTCATTGTTTTTTAAATCTTTTAGTAATCTACCTCTATAATAATTTCGATTACCTTTGTTATCTATTTGTTTTTGGTTGACTGTATCTCTAGTTGATGGAGTATATGAACTTAATAAATATAACTCTGGTTTCCAACCCCAAATCATCATTTTTTTGTCATCTCCATCTAAGTTTAGGTGCTGTAACAATTTTGGATTTTGAAAATTTATTTTATTTTGCAAAAACGTACTTTTAACAAAATTATCATTGTAAAATTTATATTTTTCTAGAATTAAAGATAAAACAAAAATAGTGAAAAAAAATGTAATTAATTTTAATTGAGTCCCTTTTTTTTCAAAGTTTATCTCTAAATTATTAACAAAAATTGCTAGAAATATTGGAACCATAGGAATAAGAACTACAAGGTAATGTCTGTGTACTGAACCAGTTACTAAAATTATAATAAAGGTAAAAAAAATTAAAGATCCGACTAAAATCAAATTAAAATTATAGTTTAATAATACCTTTTTAATATTTTTTAAAAAAGCAATACTGATCACTAAATATATCAAATAAAAATAAAATAAATGAAAAATCGAATTGAAGATTAAATGATTAAAAAAAACGGATCTCTTTTCACTTTGAAGTATTGAACCCAAATCATTTTTTTCAACGATTATATTATCAATTGTAGTATTTCTAGCTATAAAATCTGCAAGTGGATAATGTATTACATTGTTAAATAAATCTATGAATTCATTATTAGAGTAATAATAAATTGAAACAATAAAAATTGGGATCAGAAAACTTAAACTCAATAAGATAAATTTTGAATAATCTTTATTATTGAATATTAATTTTAAAGAAATCATCAAAATGAAAAATGAGGAGATCGGGAAGAATTGCATTTTTGCAAAAATAACTGCACCAGATAAAGAGCCAATTAGAAAAAGATGTTGTGTTTGAAGGTTTTGATAATTTTTAAGATAAAAGTATAAAGATGATGAAATTAATGTGACTGTGACCAGTTCATTTGTGTAATGTAAAAAATCTGCGTCTTTTGTTAAACAAAAAAATATTAAGATAGGTAAAAAGATTAAGTATTTCTCTTTTTCTGATACGAACAAACTTAAAGTTTTAAAAATGATATAAATTGAAATACTTATCGCAAATATTGCTGAAATCCTAATTGACAAATAAGTAATATCAAAACCTAATAAACTTGGCCAAACCAAAAATAAAGCATTTAAGACTCCAGAAGTATCCCCATCAAACTCATAAAAGTTAAAATTGTTATTTATTAGCCTTAATGCTTTTGCTCCTATTACAAACTCATCAGTGTTTAAAAATTCATATCCAAGAAGTGAAGAATTAGCCCTACATATTAAGATTAAAAAGAAAAAAATTAAAAAAAACATTTTGTTATTTTTTCTCTAACACAACCAACATTCTTGCTGAAAAAATATTTTTACTTAAAATTGTTAAAAATCGATCAAAGTATCTTATCGTGTTAAACAATATTTTTGGATAAAAAGATATATATGAATAACCTCCGGAGGCTAAAAAACTGAAGTCTGAGAAGCATTGTATTTTTTTTATTTCAAACAATTCATCCAATTTTAATTCTTTTTTTATAAATGCCCTCCATGGAATAGATTGAGCTGCAAAATAATCTTTTTTTCCTGGAATTTTTTCAGGTTTTTCATCCCACTCTATTTTGAAATCAAAACCATTGGGCTCGTGGTGAAAAATTTTGTAGATAAACCTCGGTATTAATCCCATTGCAGGCTCAACCATAATTACTCTTCCGTTATCACACAATACCCTATGTATATTTTTAAGTGCGAACTTTGGGTACTTAAGATGATGAAATATGTCTACCATAATTACATTAGATAATGATTTATCTTTTTGATTTAACTCAAAGACATTTTCCTCTAAATCTATCATTTGATTATCGTTTACAAGATTAGATGTTACACAGTCCGGTATTATTTCTTTTATATACCCACTGCTCCCGATTTCTAAAACTGGAAGTTTTGAGTTTTCAAAAAGATTTTTTTTAATTAATTGAAAGTAACTATTGTAAATTAATTGAAGTATCTTTTTCTTTTTGTAAATTGCTCTATTTTTATTATCTAAGCTAATATGGTCATTCATAAAGTTTAAATATTATTAATTATTTTTGTAAGTTCTTCTTCAAAGTTTTTTTTTGTTGGAAGATTATTTTGTGTCATTTCTTTTTGAATTTTAGCATAATTTTTTTTAATATAGTTTAGGTTTTCTAAAAAACTACGAGTATTTCGGTTCGAAACAAAAATCCCTTTTTTATCTCCAATAATATGCTTTATTTCATCAAAAATAATTACAGGCCTTCTCCTTGCTAATGCTTCTAATAAAACCATTGGATGCCCTTCGGTAAAGGAAGGTAAAACAAAGATATTATGATCATCATAAATCTTAATAAGTTTATTTTTATTCTTTTCTATAGGATATATTTTTACATTATTTTGGTTTATTTTGTGAACTTCATTTTCTTGAGCTCCAACTATTGATAAAAAAATGTCATGTTTATTTTTTATTAGTTTTACTAAAGAAAAAATTCCCTTCTCAATCCTTATTCTTCCAACATATAAAAGATTAAATTTCTTTACTTCTAAATTTTTCAATTTAGTTGTCCAACTTATGTCAAGCTGGGATGGGGAGACAACAGCCCCCTTTTTTCCTCTTAGAATATAATTCCTACAACTAATAAGTTTTGAAAATAAAGACGTAATGTGAAACATAAAAAAATATATCAAAACTCCTAATCTTCCAAATATCGCTCTATATTCTCCAAACCCATCACTTCTTAAATAAACAATTGGAGATTTTCCAAATAATCTTAAAAATAAACAAATTAAAAAAGTGTAAGGTGAGATAGAAATTACAAGATACTCAGAATTTTGTTCTTTAGAGGCTGAAATTACCTCAGATATGTAAGTATATATATTATTAAATATTTTTATATTTTTGATTTTTATTTCATGACTTCTTTTTTTGGAAGACTTTCTACCAAATATATTGATCTCAAAGTTTTTTTTAAGCCCTTCTGGAGTTGATTTAATGTCAATATTATCACAAAAAAATTTATTATTTTGAGAAAAAATACTCTCATTTGAAATAATAAATAATTTTTTTTTCATCTAAGTTTCTTTGTTAATCTTTAAAACTCCAATAAAGGCCTCTTGAGGAATTTCCACTTTACCAAATTGTTTAGATCTCGTTTTACCTTTTTTTTGTTTTTCTAATAGCTTTCTCTTTCTATCAGTTGCACCACCACCATGGATTTTTGTCAAAACATCTTTTTTGAAACCTTTTATCGACTCGCGAGCAACTATCTTTCCGCCTATAGCTGCTTGTACTGGTATCATAAAGTTATGTCTTGGGATTAAATCTTTTAATTTTTCACAAACCTGTCTTCCTGTTTTTTGTGCAAAATCTTTATGAATTATCATAGCTAAAGCATCGACAGGTTCAGAATTCACCAAGATACCCAGCTTTACTAGGTTTCCCTCTCTATAATCAGAAATTTCATAATCAAAACTAGCGTAACCACTTGATACGGATTTTAATCTATCGTTAAAATCAAAAACTACCTCATTAAGGGGTAGGTCGTAAGCTAACACCGCTCTGTTCCCTGAGTAGGATAGATTTGTTTGAACACCTCTTTTGTCTTGGCAAATTTTAATTATTGAACCTAAATATTCGTCTGGCGTAATAATTGTAGATTTAATCCAAGGTTCCTCAATTTTTTCAATTTGAGAGGGGTCAGGCATATTGGATGGGTTTTGTAAATCAAGAATTTCTTGCTTGCTAGTGTGAACTTTATAAATTACACCCGGAGTAGTAGTTATCAGGTTTACATCAAACTCTCTTTCTAGTCTCTCTGTTATTATCTCAAGATGAAGTAATCCTAGGAACCCACATCTAAAACCTAATCCTAAAGCACTTGACGACTCTGGCTCATATGAAAAACTTGCATCATTCAGTTTTAATTTAGCTAAACCATCTTTTAGTTTCTGATACTCAGAACTATCAACTGGAAACAACCCACAGAAAACTACTGGCTTACTTGGTTTAAAACCAGGTAATGGATTGTTTACCGGGTTAGCTGCATCACATATCGTATCTCCAACTTTTGTCTCTGATAATGATTTAATTCCTGTGATTATGAATCCAATTTCACCCGAATTTAGCAAATCAATATCGCTCGGTTTAGGGGTAAAAACTCCAACTTTTTCTATTATGTGTTCTTGACTATTGCTCATTAGTTTGATTTTCATTCCTTTTTTAAGTTTACCATCAATCACTCGAACTAAAATAACAACGCCTAAATAACTGTCATACCAACTATCGACCAACAGGCATTTTAGTTTTTCATTGGATATTCCTTTTGGTGCAGGTAGTTTATTTATTATTGCTTCTAATATATCATCGATTCCATCACCTGTTTTTCCCGAACATGGTATTGCGTTCAAAGTTTCAATACCAACAACATCCTCAATTTCTTTTTTTGTTTTCTCGATATCAGAAGCAGGTAAATCGATTTTATTAAGAACTGGTATCACTTCATGATTTATCTCAAGTGCTTGATAAACATTGGCTAATGTTTGTGCCTCTACTCCTTGAGTACTATCTACAATTAAAAGAGACCCTTCACACGCCGATAGTGATCGACTAACTTCATAACCGAAATCCACATGTCCTGGCGTATCGATAATATTTAAAATATAATCATGGCCGTCTTTTGCTTTGTAATTTAATTTGACTGTTTGTGCCTTAATAGTAATACCGCGCTCTCTTTCAATATCCATCGAGTCTAGAACTTGTTGTTTCATTTCACGGTCAGTCAAACCACCACATTTATGAATTATTCTATCGGCGATAGTTGACTTACCATGGTCAATATGCGCAATTATAGAAAAATTACGAATTCTTTTAATTTCTGACATCTATGACCTAATTGTAGCGCCGGTTTTTTCTTTTACTACCTCAATGATTTTTTTGCTTATTTGATCTAAGTCTAATTCACTTAAAGTTTTATCATCAGATTGTAAAGTGACGTTTATAGCAACTGATTTTTTATCTTTAGGAATTTTATCTCCTTCATAAACATCAAACGTGGTTACCTCTTTGATAATAGTGCTATCAATTTCTCTTATAATTTTTTCTAATAAACCTACCTTAAAAATTTTATCAATTACAAAAGCAAAATCTCTTTCTGATTTTTGAAAATCTGATGATTTAAAGCTTTTTTTAGTTAGTCTATTTTTTTTATTAGGTTCATGTAAATTTTTTAAAAAAATTTCAAATCCATAAACGTTAGGTTCTTTGAAATCTAATTTTTTAATAATTGCAGGGTGTATTTCTCCGAAATATGCAAGGAGTGGTCCTTTTTCTGTTTTAAGAGTAATTGATCCCGATCTGCCGGGGTGGTAGCATTGTTTTGTCCTGTCACTCACAAATAAATGATGATCAGGAATACCTAATTCGATTAAAGATTTCACTGCATCACTTTTGATATCAAACACATCAACATCTCTATCTTTTTGTATCCAACTTTTTCTTCCAATTTTTCCTGACTTTAAAGCGCCAACAACAATTTGTTGTTCTCCTGGGTTTTTTCCGAAAAATGTTGGGCCAATTTCAAATAAAGAAATATCTTCATATCCTCGGTCCTGATTTTTCTTTAGGTGAACTGCTAAATTAGAAAATATCGATCTTCTTAAAACATCTAGGTCATTTGATATTGGGTTTAAAATTGGTATTTCTTTTTCGCCCTTTGAAAACTGTTTATCAATTTTAGAATCTGTAAAAGACCAAGTTACAGTTTCTAAATATCCTTTGGAAGCAACCGATCTCTGAGATAAATGGAATAGTTTTTGTTTGTAATTTAGAGTTTCTTTTTCTCTTTTTCTCTCTGGTTCTACTAGTTGTATATTATTAAAACCCTTTATTCTAATTAGCTCCTCAATTAAATCTACATCTTGGTTGATATCTGGCCGCCATGAAGGTGCTTCGACATTTAATTCTTTTTTAGTTTTTTTACACTTAAACTCTAAAGATTTTAAAATCTTCTCTGCTTCATTAATTGAAATCCGTATACCAATCAGATTTTCAAATTTATCGATATCAAATTTTATGATTTTATTTTTTTTTTTATTTTTACCTATAATTGAAAACTTACTGGCTTCACCTCCACATATTCTTGTAATCATTTCAGTTGCTATTTCTAAACCCTCTTTAACAGAATTAGGGTCTATGCCTCTTTCAAATCTAAACTTTGCATCAGTATTTATATTTAATTCTTTTGATGTTTTTCTTACTGAAGACGGAAGGAAATAAGCTGATTCAAGTAAAATATTTTTAGTTTCAAGCTCAGTTGATGTTTTTGTCCCTCCAATAATTCCACCGAGCCCAAGCACACTTGTTTTATCTGCGATTACGCACATCCCCTTATTTAATTTATATTTTTTGTTATCAAGAGCTTCAAATTCCTCTCCTTCTTTAGAGTCTCTTATAATTATTTCTCTATCAATTTTATCTGCATCATATGCATGCAATGGACGATTCAAATCGAACATGACATAATTTGTAATATCAACAATTGCTGAAATTGGTTTAAGCCCAAGTGCTAAAAGTTTATTTTTAAGCCATTCAGGACTCTCTTTATTTGATAAATTCTTTATTAAACAACTACCAAATATTTCACATCCTTGATTTGGGTCATTTTTTATGGATGTTTTAATTGTATTTTTAACAGATTGTTTAAACTTTTTCTTCTTAAGTGGAATTAATTTACCAATCCCTGTAGAAGATAGGTCTCTGGCAATTCCTCTTATTCCTAAACAATCTGCTCTATTAGGTGTGATTGAGATTTCGATTGCTTTTCCTGACCTATCTTTAAAGTAATTTTTTCCAATATCTGTGTCTCTATTTTTTAATTCTACTATACCATCACTTTCTTCTGACAGCTTTAATTCACTTTCAGAGCACAACATGCCTTTTGACTCGACTCCTCTGATTTTAGCGACTTTTATTTGAAAGTTAGTTTTTGGAATTACTGCGCCAGGAGAGGCATAAATTGTAACAAGTCCATCTCTAGCGTTAGGAGCTCCACAAACAACTTTTATAATTTCTTTTCCACCAATACTTACGTCACAGATTTTTAATTTATCGGCGTTAGGATGTTTCTCAGCCTTTAAGATTTTTGCTATTTTAAATTTGTCAAAATCACTAGAATTTTCTTTTGTTCCTTCTACCTCTAGGCCAATATATGTAAGTTTTTCAATTATTTCATTTTGAGTAGCTTTTGTTTGTAAATGTTTTTTAAGCCATGGTAGAGTAATTATCATTTACTAAGACCCCTATAATTTGTTGGAACATCCAAAGGATCAAATCCAAAATGATTAAGCCAACGATAATCTGTTTCAAAAAAAGATCTCAAATCGTTTATCCCATATTTAAGCATTGCCAATCGATCAATGCCCATACCAAAGGCAAAACCCTGATATTTTTTTGAGTCGACTTTTGCATTTTTTAAAACATTAGGATGAACCATCCCGCATCCTAAAATTTCCAGCCATTTGTCTCCCTCCCCAATAATAATCTTGTCGTTTTCAATTTTGTATCCAATATCAACTTCTGCTGATGGTTCAGTAAATGGGAAGTGGCTTGGTCTAAACCTCATTTTCACATTTTTAACTTCAAAAAATTCTTTAATAAAATAATTTAAACATCCTTTCAAATGACCCATAGTAATATTTTTGTCTATGTGAAGCCCCTCTAATTGATGGAACATTGGAGCATGCGTTTGGTCACTATCACAACGATAAGTCCTTCCAGGCACAATGATTTTAAATGGAGCCTTTCCAGCAAGCATCGCTCTAATTTGTACTGGAGATGTATGGGTCCTAAGTAATAATTTTTTGTTTTTTTCTAAATAAAAAGTATCATGCATGTCTCTTGCTGGATGATCTTCTGGAGTATTAAGAGCTGTAAAATTGTTGTACTCTGTCTCAACATCTGGGCCTTCAGCAACTGAAAATCCTATCTCAGAAAATATTGATGAAATTTCATCTATTACTTGTGAAACTGGATGTATTTTTCCATTATGAAAAGGTCTTATTGGTAAAGTAACATCAACCTTTTCATTTTTTAATTTTTCACTAATTTCTAAGTTTTCTAACTCGAAATTTTTTTGTTCAATTTGGTTAGATAAATCCTCTTTTATATTATTTAAGATTGAAGCAAACTCTTTCCTCTTTTCGTGATCTAATGAACCTAAAGTTTTGAATTGTAGAGTTATTTTACCATTTTTTCCGAAAAACTCGGTTTTGATATTTTGTAAATCTTCTTTAGTTTTTACAGAATCAATTTTGGCGTTAAAAATAGAATTTATTTTATCCAAATCACTCATGAGGTTATTGGTTTTTTATATTAAGTTGGAGTTAAATCAAAGTCTCTTTTAAGTGAGCGAAGATTGAACCTTTTTTACCACTGATTTAAAGGCTTCTGGATTGTTGTAAGCTAATTCAGCTAAAACTTTTCTATCTAACTTGATTTTAGACTTAGCTAAAGCATTGATAAATTTTGAGTAGGTTAAACCTTCAGCTCTAACACCTGCATTAATTCTTTGGATCCACAAAGATCTAAATTCTCTTTTTTTCGCCTTTCTATCTCTATAGGCATACTGCATTGCTTTTTCCATCGCCTGACGAGCAATACGGATAGTGTTTTTTCTTCTGCCAAATTGACCCTTTACGGTTTTTAAAACCTTCTTATGCTTCGCTCTACTAACAACACCACGTTTTGTTCTTGCCATATTAGCCTCTTAAGTTATATGGCATATACGACTTTACAATTTTAGAGTCTTGTTTTGACATTATCGTAGTGCCTCTTTGTTTCCTTATTTGTGAATTAGTTCGTTTAATCATACCGTGTCTTTTACCTGCTTGGGGCATTTTAACTTTGCCTGAAGCAGTAAATCTAAATCTTTTTTTTGCTGAGCTTTTTGTTTTAAGTTTCGGCATAAATATTTCGGACTTATATATACATTATGTTATCTTAGCAAGGCGCTATTAACTCATATTTAAATGGGCTGAATTATCATCACCATTTGCTTGCCTTCAAATTTTGGCTGGCTTTCAACTTTAGCTATATCTTTGGTCTCCTCTATTATTTTATCCATAAGGTCTCTACCTAAATCTGTATGTTGCATCTCTCGACCTTTAAATTTGACTGTAAACTTAACTTTGTCACCTTTGCTAATAAATTTTTTTGCATTTTTGATTTTAAAATTATAATCATGTGTCTCTGTTCCCGGTCTTAACTTTATCTCTTTTAAAGAGACTGTTTTTTGTTTTTTCTTTGCTTGATTAGCTTTTTTTTGCAAATCATATTTATATTTTCCCATATCCATTATTTTACAAACAGGTGGATTGGCATTAGGAGAAATTTCAATCAAATCCAATTCTTCTTGTTTTGCTAAATCGATAGCTTTTTTAAGTGGCATTGTTCCAAGATTAGCACCCTCGCTACCAATAACTTGAACATCTAGTGCTCTAATTCTCTCATTGGCTCTGGGCCCTTGAGGTTTTGATCTTCTCTGAAAGTAGTTTGGTTTTGAATTTGGCACTTAGTTTAAAGGCAGCTTATTTAAGTCTAACATATTTTTTATCAGGTCTTCTCTTTTCATTACTTCTTGTTTTTCTGAACCAAGTTTTCGTACAGTAACGGTATTTTCAGAAACTTCTTTTTTACCACAAACGATTATATATGGAATTTTTGCAAGAGAGTGCTCTCTCACTTTATAATTTATTTTTTCGTTTCTTAAATCCATCTCACATTTTATACCTTCTTTAAACAAATCTTCAAATAACTTTTTAACGTAATTATTGTTTTCCTCTGCAATCGGACACACTACTGCTTGTGCGGGAGACAACCAAAAAGGCAATTTACCTGCATAATTTTCAATTAAAATTCCAATGAACCTTTCTAGTGAGCCAAACAAAGCTCTGTGCAACATCACAGGAACTTTTTTTGTTCCATCTTTATCAACATATGTTGCTCCAAGTCTTCCAGGCAAATTTAGATCTACTTGGAGAGTGCCACATTGCCAATCTCTGCCGATCGCATCTCTTAAAACAAATTCAATTTTTGGTCCGTAAAAAGCTCCTTCTCCTTTATTTATTTTATACTCTAATTTAGATTTTTTTATTGCAGCAAGAAGTGCTGCTTCGGATTTTTCCCAAATGGCGTCCTCACCAACTCTCTTTTCTGGTCTGTCAGAATATTTGAGAACTACATCTTTAAATCCAAGATCTTTATAAATTCCTAAAATTAAATTGGTAACTGAAAGTGACTCTTGTGTTATTTGATCCTCAGTACAAAATATATGTGCATCATCTTGGGTAAAAGCTCTTACTCTTAATAAACCATGTAAAGCTCCTGAAGGTTCATATCTATGAACTTTTCCAAATTCTGATAACTTAAGCGGTAAATCTCTATAGCTTTTTAAACCTTGGTTAAAAACTTGCACACATCCAGGGCAGTTCATTGGTTTAACTGCAAATGTTTTTTCATCTGGTGTTTCAGATGTAAACATATGTTCTCCAAATTTATCCCAAT
>MDSV01176833.1_pt1 | contig 12998 bp, 6 predicted proteins | sample 810851 | NCBI WGS metagenome assembly MDSV01 (sample SAMN05326640, study PRJNA326480) | marine metagenome | isolation source: seawater | place: Atlantic Ocean: North East | collected 2012 | reverse complement strand
CCGTCGTGGACGCCGCCCGCGCCAACCTCGCCAATTTCGGAGGTTGCACCAGCGAAAAGGCGAAGGAACTCGAAGGCGCCGCGGACAAGGCGAGCGCCGAAGTGCAAGATTTACAGCAAGAGGTCGATGTTCTGAACGCCACGCTAAGCGCGTGTGATTTCCAGTTCCGCGATCCGGAGGCGAAGTTTGATCGCAGCCGCGTCAAGGGCGTCGTCGCCAAGCTCATGCACGTGAAGGATCCGGCCAGCACGACCGCGCTCGAGGTCATCGCCGGCGGCAAGCTTCACCAAGTCGTGGTCGATACGGAAGTCACCGGTAAGGCGCTTTTGGCCAAGGGTCAACTGAAGAAGCGCGTCACCATCATTCCGTTGAACAAGATTAAGAGCCAAACCGCGTCGGATCACCAAATCGCCGCGGCGAAGAACGTGAGCAACGGCGAGGCCTCCATCGCGCTCAGTCTCGTCACGTACGACGAAGACGTTCAAAACGTGATGAAGTACGTTTTCGGTAAGGCGTTTGTGTGCAAGAACCAATCCACCGCGAAATCTGTGGCGTACAACCGCGACGTCATGCTCAAGTGCGTCACCGTCGAAGGCGACTTGTTCAACCCGGACGGCGTCATCAGTGGTGGTTCGAGATCTCAGGGTGGATCGGTTCTCACGAAACTCAACGCTCTGTATAAGGCTGAGGACTCGCTCGCCCAGGCCAAGTCTCGCGCCAAGGCGGCGATGGAGACCGCCAAGGCGGCGATGAAGGAGGCAAAGGAGGCGCAGAAATTGGAGGATGACTTGGATCGACACGAACACGCGCTCGGGCTCTTGAAGGAGCGGGTGAGCGGGTCCGAAGTGCACCAACTCGCCGAAAAGGTGACCAAGTTCGAGCAAGAGCTCGCCGACGCGAAGAAGACGACCGAAGACGCAAAGGTGAAGAAGGTTGAGGCTGAAAAGACGGCCAAGGCGCTCGCACAAGAGATTAAAAACTTTGAAAAGGAACGAGATTCGCGGTTGAAGGAAGCCGAGAAGGCCTTGAAACAGGCGAAAGAGGCTGTCACCAAGGCTCGCGCGCAAATCAAAGAGAAGGAGGAATTCGTCACGAACGCTCGCGTCGAGAAGGAAGCAGCCATGGCGGAGCGCGCCGCGCTCGACGAGCAAATCTCCGCTGCGGACGCCTCCATCGCCGAATTGCAAACCGAGGCTGATTCGATGGAGAAGGACGTCGCCGAGAAGCAAAAGGCGTACGACGTCGTCGCGGCAGAACTCGATGAACGACGCGCGCGCGTCGCCGAGTGCGACAAGGAAATTTCCAACCTCTTGAAGCGCAAGTCGAAACTCGAAAACGTCGCGATGGACCAAGGCGTCGAGATGAAAAAGCTCGAGCATAAAATCACTCGTCTCGAAAAGGAGGCGGAGGATGCGAAAACGCACGTCGAACATCTTCACAAGGAGCATCAGTGGATCTCCAGCGAGATGGCTCTGTTCGGTCAAGCGGGAGGCGATTACGATTTCAAGAAGCGGTCTCCGACGCAAGCGCAAGCCGAACTCGCCGACTGCGAGGAGGCGCAAGCGACGCTCGGTAAGCGCGTCAACAAGAAGGTCATCGCGATGTTCGACAAGGCTGAGTCTGAATTCAAGGACTTGCAAGAGAAGCGACGCATCGTGTTGAACGATAGAACGAAGATTCAAAAAGTGATCACCGAGTTGGATGAAAAGAAGCGCGAGGCGTTGCAGTTGACGTGGGAAAAGGTCACCAAAGACTTTGGGTCCATCTTCTCCACCTTGCTTCCGGGTACGTCGGCCAAGCTCGAGCCCCCGGAGGGCGGCACCGTCATGGACGGTTTGGAGGTGAAGGTTGCGTTCGGTGAAGTGTGGAAGGAGTCGCTCTCCGAGCTCTCGGGCGGTCAACGCTCGCTCTTGGCGCTGTCGTTGATTCTCGCCCTTTTGCTCTTCAAACCGGCGCCGATTTACATTTTGGACGAAGTCGACGCCGCGCTCGATCTTTCGCACACGCAGAACATCGGCAGAATGATCAAGCAACACTTCCCATTCTCCCAGTTCCTCGTCGTGTCGTTGAAGGAGGGCATGTTCAACAACGCCAACGTCATTTTCCGCACCAAGTTTGTTGACGGTAATTCCACCGTCACCCGTACCGTGCCGGCGCTGAAGGATAAACAAGACAACACCCGTCCCGATGAACCTAACGCGCTCGCGGAGGCGGCGTCAAAACGTCGCGGTGCGGCGACGTCGGGCAAGGGTAAGGAAAATTAATCCGAGCCGAATCTCCCATTGGTTGTAAGATATCTCAAAGCCATGACTAAAAATAAGACGCCGGCGCACGACGAGCTCGTGGCGCGCGCGATGCGTCGCATTCCGAATAAATTTCTTCCGCTCTTTGAGCGGGCGTCGACGTCGGACGACTCGCTCGACGACGACGACGATGAGTCGCGCGCGAGACGAACCGTGTTCATCACCGAGAGCGCCGAGGACCGAGCGACGGAGACGCCAGAGTACGATTTTGAATACGAACAGTTTTATCCGAACGGACGCGCGGCGCTCACCGCGTTGAAATGTGCGCTGCGAAACCCGCTGTGCGCGCCGCACGCCGACAGACTCATCTCGGAATTACGTTATTTGAGACTCACCGCGTCGGCGGAGCACAGACGCGCCGCCGCGGCGGACGCGCGCGAGTCCACGCGAGCGTCTCGGCACGCCGAGTCGAACGCGATATCCGCGAGCGACGATGAAAAACTCGAAATGTTAGAAGACACGCTGATTGCGCTCAAGACGCGAGTCGCGGCGCTGGCGTGCTTGAACGAAGACGCGGCGCGCGAGACGACGAATGCCGGTAGCGAATGATGATTGCATCTTTACAACATTCAAGGCGCGGCGCCGGAAAGATCCTGAACTAATTGACCTGCGTTTGCGAGGGTATTGCGCATTCCCTCGAGACCCTCGGCGCGTTTGTGCAGCGCGCTCTCTTGGCACGCGCGTATGAGAACGGCAAACGTAATCTCGGTGGGCATGAGTCCGTCGATGCGTTGCATGTCGTCGAGCACGCCGAGCGCTCTCGTCACTTCGCCGCTTCGAATGTGTGCACCGATGAGCGCGTTGTAGACGGCGGCGTTGCGTGGGACATCCCAAAAGTCACGCATCTTCTCCATCACCGCCTCGGCTTCGAGATCTCGACCTTGGCAACCGAGACAGTGAATGTACGCGCCGCACATGACGGTGTGCGGAATGATGCGCGCTCGGAGCATCTCCGCCCACACGCCATCGGCGGCGACGTACTCTCCGCTTCGCTCGGCCGCGGAGATCAGCTGCGTGAACGTGTACGAGTCCGGTTGAATTCTCGACCGTTTCATCTCGTCGTACACCTCCGTGCATCCCTCCCAATCTCCGTAACGCGCGTACCCGCCCAACAACGCGTTAAACGTGTACGTCGTGACGATCATGGTCGAGTTGCGCATATCCGTGAAGACGTCGTTCGCGTGCGCCATGTCACCCGCGCGTCCCGCCATGGTGATCACCGCGTGCATGAGCGTCGTGTCCGGTCTCACGTCGTACTTTTTGACGCGCTTGGCGAGGGCGTTTCCTTCGATCCATCTTCGAGCGTTGTCGAACGCCGTCAACGTGAGCGCAAATGCGAGACTCGTCGGTTGCACGCCCGGTTCGCGCGCCATCTCGTCGAGCACGAGCATAGCCTCGTCCGGCTTGGCCTCGTCTCGCAGCGCCGTCAGCACGGCTGTGTACGTGTACAAATTTCTCTCCTTGCCCGCCTTGCCCATATCTACAAACACCTCGTACGCGCCGCTCCAATCGCTCATGCGATTGAGCGCGGCGATGACGGCCGACGCCACCTCGTTACAAATCAATTCGTCTTTTCCTTCCTCGACGAAGCTTCGCCACAATTTTTGCACCGTGCGCGTCGCCGAGAGCGTTCTCGCCGCGCCCGCGAGCGAGACGTACGTAAACTCGTTCGGCGCGTACCGACCGCGTTTCCGCGCCATCCACAGGTACAACGCGTGCGCGCGATCGAAACTCCCGCGCTCACCGAGCTCTTTAATCGCGAAATTAAGCGTCGACGTGCTAAACTTAAACTTGGCCCCCGGAGGATTCACCGCGCTCGCGACGACGTCCCACTCCAGCGTCTCGCCCCTCACCGGCGTCTCGATCGATTCCATCGCGCGCACGATCCGCTCACCCGGCCGAAGCGTCGGTTTCCCACCTCCACCGCTCGTCTGTCCGTGACCTCCGCGATTGTTCGACCCCCCCCGTCCGCCGCCGTCCCGTCGCCGTCCTCCGCGCGCGTCCACGTGTCTCTGCAGCGCCCCGTGCGAGGACTTACTCACCCTCAGATCCATCTCCGCCCTCGCGCGCTCCCCTCGTCCACCCCCTCGTCCTCCACCGCCCCCACCCGCGCGCCCCCCTCGCGCGAGCGCGTACTTTTGCCTTCGACTCGCCCGCGGTCCCGCGCGGTCCCGCCCGTCCCGCGGTCCCTCCCTCCCCGCGCCCGCGATCGACCCCCCATCACCACCGCGGTCGCGCGTCTCCTCCGCGCGCGCCTCCGTTCCCTCCCGATCTCGAATCCCTCGCGTCACCACCGACACCGACGCGTCGCCTCGTCCCACGACCGTCGACGCTCGACGGTCGCGTCTCTCTCTTTCGCGCGACGTCCCGACGCCGAATCCTCGTCGACGCGCGTCTCTCTCTCTCGCGCGCGCCGACGCCGACGCCGACGTCGACACCGACGACATCATCGCGCGCGTCGTCGTCGCCATCGTCCACGACGCCGTCCCGCGCGCGCGTCGTCCGCGTCTGACGCGTCGCGCGGGGCACGAGACGAGGGCGCCGCCGCAGACGCGACAGCAGATGCGCGTGTGCGTAAACAGTCTCCGCGTCGTTTTCGCGTGGATAAAGGGTTTAGTGAGGGTTTAGACGACGGCACGACACGAGGCTGATCGTCCTCCGGCACCTGCCGAGTCCCCCACCCCTTGGTGAGTCATACACGGTGGTTTCGAGAAAGACCACCACGACGCCTCCTGCGTCGGGTACTTACATATATACATGGGGTTTCTGCGTGCTGGTATACACACCATCGTGGTCGGATGGCGTTCCATACTAAACCTCTGTGTCTAGGGTTGAGGACACCCGGCCGACGTCTCGGAAAGTGTCCGTTGCGTTCGCGAGACGACGACGCGGGACGAGACGACGACGAACGAGACGACGACCGACCGACGACCGACGACCGACGACGAGGACGATGACGACGACCCCGCGCGCGTTCGGACGCGAATTGGACGCGAACGAGACGCGGATCGGGTCCGATTCGCCGAAGATGACGATGACGCCCGCGCGCGCGCCCGCGAGCGCGGGGATGAAGAATCGATCGTCGTCGAGGCGAACGACGACGAATGATCGGGACATACGCGCCAAAGGAGCGGGATTGTCATCGCCGTTGACGCCGTCGACGCCGTTGTCGGCGAGAGCGAACGCGTTGTTGCGGGAACAACGCGCGTTGGCGAGTCCGCTGCGCGCGGCGACGGCGCCCGAGAGACGGGCGAGCGCGGTGAAATCGACGGCGACGAGGGGAGAGGGAGAGAGCGCGACGAAGAGGGACGCCGCGAGATTGCGTGAATTGAACAGTATGTTGTTGAAACAGTTGGTGGACGCGCGGGCGAGAGCGGCGGAGGCGGAGAGCGCGAGGGAGGGTCTGCGGGAGGAGACGGCGAGAGAGGTGCGCGCGTCCCGGGCCAAGGCGGCGGAGGCGGAGGAGGCGGCGCGCGCGCTTCGCGCGGCGGCGAAACGGGCGAAAAAGGAGGGGAATTCGGGGGAAGATTCGATGGAGGAGGCGAAGAGATTGCGAGCGTTGAACGCGCGCTTGGTTCGGGAGGTGTCCGTGGCGAGAAACGTCGTCAAGGCGCGGGAGAGAGATCAAGACGAGATGAAGGATGTCGCCGCCGAGGCGGATCGACGCGCCGACGCGCTCGAGGCGGAGATGGAGACGAAGCGGAAGACGCTCGAGCGCGTGCAGATGGCGCTGGCGGGAGCGACGGAACGCGCGGCGGCTGGATTGCGGGCGAACATTGAGGTGCAAAAGCTCACCGAGGCGAACGCGGTGCTCATGGGCGAGTTGGCGGCGCTGCGCGAATCCGCCGAGAGCGACGGCGATTCGTTGCGCGCGCAAATCGACGCCAAGTCTGAGGCTCTGACGGGCGCCCGGGCGGATTTGGTCAAGGCGGAGGCGGAAGTCAAGGCTCTGAGCGATTCCAAGGCTGACGTCGACGCGTTGCGCACGCTCAACACGACGCTCTTGCATCAAATCAAGACGCTTCGCGTCAAGGCGGATGAATCGTTGAACCTCTCTCGCGCGGTCGACGCCAAGGAGCGTGAATTGTCCCAGACGGCGGCGGATTTGAAGGCGGCCGAGAGCGCCAAGGTGGACGCCGACGAAGACGTGAACAAGCTTCGTCATCTCAACGTCGTCCTCATCCAAGAAATCTCCGAGATGAAGGAAAACGCCGAGGCGAGCGCCGAAGCCGTCGCCGCCAAGGAATCCGAATTGGACGCGGCGCGCATGGCTCTCGAACTCGTCGAAGAGGAACAAGAGCGCACGCAGGGCGACGTGAACAAATTGCGGGAATTGAACACCGTCGTCATGGCGCAAATCAAAACCCTCAAGAAGGCATCTCTGGACGACCGCGCCGCGTTCAAGGCGAATCTCGACGCCAAGTCGGCGGAGCTCTCCCGAGCGCGCGACGACGTCGCGCGACTCGAAAAGGCTGCGGCCGCATCCGATGGCGAATTGGAAAAGGCACTCTTGAAGCAAACGACGTTGTCCGCCGAACTCTCCACCTTGAAGAAGATTGCCGAAGAAAACATGGCGACCAACGCGCACCTCGCCGCGCAAGTCAAGGAGAAGAAGATCGAGCTCGCCGACGTCAAGGAACAACTCGCCGCCGCGCAGGCGCAGGCCTCTCGCCTCGACGCCGCGGAGAACGACGTGTCAAAGCTTCGCGAACTCAACTCGGTGCTCATCGCCCAGGTGAAAACCTTAAAAGTGGTGCAAACCGAGAACGATTCTCTCGCCAAGGCGCTGCGGGAACGCTCCGGCGAGCTCGAAAAGGTGCAACTTCAACTCGCCGCCGCCGAGCGCGCCAAGGCGACTGGTGAAAAGGTTTCCGAGACGCAGATCGCCAACTTGCGCGAACTCAACACGCGCATCATTCAGCGCATGGCTGAGGTGAAGGAGGAGCAACGAAAAAAGTTTCAACAACTCATCGACAGCAAGTCGCTCGAACTCTCCACGGCAAAGGCGGATCTCGACAAGGCGACGAAGGAAATCGCCACCGGACGCAAGGACACCGCGTCTCTGCAAAAGAACATCGACAAATTTCGAGTGATGAACGCCGAGTTGAACGGTTCCATCAAGGCTTTGGAATCCGAAATCGCGGCGGAGAAAGAATCCACCGCCGAGATGCGCGAAGCCATCCTCGACTCGCGCGCCGAGTGCGAGAATTTGAAGAGCCGATTGCAAGCCAAGGATGACGAACTCGAATCCGCGTGGTCGGCGCTGATGTGCGTGAACGCCGATTTGAAGCACGCGCTGCACGACGCGTCTGGCATGCGCGCCTTGGTGGAGAAGCGAAGCGAAGAGCTCGAGGAGACCAACGTCAACGTCGATCGTCTTCGCGAATTGAACGCGATGCTCATAGAGCGATTGCACCGCGCCAAGAAGGCGACTCTCGAGGCTGAGGCATTGAACGCGGAATTCGCCGCCGCGCGCACGCAAGCCGAAGTGACCATTCGCCAAGAGGAGGCCAAGGTGGCTGCGCTCGAACAACAACTCAAGGAGAAGGATTCCGAGTACACGTCGACGACGACGGCGCTGCGCGCCGAGATGGAGGCTGGTAATAACGCCTCCACTCAGCGTCTCGCCGATCTCCAAGCGCAAACGCATCGGCAAATTCAATCGCTCGAGCGTCAACTCGAATACGCCAACCTCGATCTCGACAAGGTTCGACGCTCTGAACAGGTGCAAATCGAAGATCAAAAGCGAAGCGCCGAAGAAATCGAATCCCTCTTGGCGCAAGTCGCCCAAACGGAAGCTTCGGCGAAGAAGGACGCCGCGGAAGCGAGCAAGCACATTTATTCTCTTCAAAAGGAAATCGCGGCGCAAGACGCGTCGAACAAGACGCTGACGAAGAAGGTCAAGTCCACCAAGGCGGAGATCAAGGCGCTCGAGGAAAAGCTCGCCGAGGCGCAAAGCGTCTCCAGCCAGCGATGGAAGGATTTGGCAAATGTGTCCAAGGATTTGCAAGACGCGTTCGCCGACAACAAGGCCAAGGACCAAGCCATGGACAAGATGCGCGTCGAGCTGAGGGATCTCACCAACACGGCGGAGCGTTTCACTCGTCTCGCGCGAGAGAAGGGCGACGAGGTGAAGAGTATGAGTGTCCAGTTGACGCAAACCGAGAGCAAAGCCGCATCGCAAGAGAAGCGCATCGCACACCTCAACGCGACGTTGCAAGAAACGTCGTCCGTTCGCGATGAGTTATCCACCAAGGTTTCCGCGCTCGAGCGCAAGGGTGGCGTCGCAGAGATCACCATTCGCGCCGCCGCCGAGCACTTGTACCAAGCCAACGCCCGCGTTCGATCTCTCGAGCATCAACTCAACTCTGAGCGCGCCGAATTCGAGCGCACGCAAAATTCTTTGACGCAGAGCATCAACGCGGCCGAACGATCGATGGAAGAGAACATGTGCATCATCGCCAACCTCGAAGCCAAGTACCAAGAGACGCTCCAAATGTTGCTCATCGAGCGCGAACAAAACGCCGAGGAACGCGGCGAGATGCGCAAGGAGATTCAATTCGTCAACACCGAGTTGGAATCCGTCTCGCTCAATCTCGAAAAGATGATCGAGCGCAACAACCGAGGCATCTTGCTCAAGGTGGCGGACAGCGACGTGTACAAGCTCGTCTTTGGCTCGGCGCCGACGTTGCGCGCCAAGGGCGTCAAAGCCGTCGTGCGTCTCGGCATGCTCGGCGGCATCGCCACCCTCGCGTGCCGAACGGTGAACGAGCTGAAAAACAAGATTAAAAAGTAATCGCGCGTCGACGTACGAGCGATGTCGCCGCGCCGCGAAGTCATCCACGACCAAAGCGCGTCCGCGCGCGCCCGAAAGATTTTTTGGTAATATCACTCCAGTCGACACTCCAAACCCAGACGCGCGCACCATGTCCTTCGACGCCGCGCTGTCGCGCCCATCCCTCGCGCCGGGTGCGTTCGCATCGCCCTCTCGCGCCGATCGTCGATCGCGCGCGCGCACCACGCCTCGAGCGCACGCCGACGCGTCGTCTCGGGTAAAGAGGAACATCGAAAAGATTCAGTCTCGAGGCTCGCCGTTCGTCCTCGACGCCGAAGACATCGCCGTCGGCGTGCGCTACGCCTCTGACGTCTCTGAAGCGTCTGGCTCGCGCGATTACGCCGCGCTCTGCGATCGATGGCTCGAGCGACAGGGACGCGACTTGCGCGAAGCCTCGAGCGACGTGGCGACGTGCGCGGAAATCGGGCCCAACAGTTTCGTCGCGCGATGGAGCGTCGAGTTCGTGCCGGCGAAGATGAAATGGCTGTATGATTTGGGATTGAATTGGCCGCTGGGGGAGTTGCGCATAGAGAAGTACGACATATTGGATCGCGTCGGGGAGACGTCGAAGTTTACGTATCGAGCGCTCTTCGCCGTGCTCCGACGAGCGGTCGTCGAGCGTGAGATGCGCATACCGATCGCAAAAATCGAAGGTGTGAGTAGACTCACCTTCGACGACGACGGCATGTTGAGCAGACACGAAGAGACGTTGACGCTCGTGGAGATGGTGAACGCGGGTAAAGTGCGCAATAAGCGGATCATGCGCGACGTTTTAGAGTATTTGGACACGAGAAAACCGCCCGGGGTGAGCTTGGCGGACTGGGACATTCAGGTCGAGGACCGCGTGGACATTTATTCCGTTCCGGGAATGCGACAGTTGGACGTGGACGGGATGGAGGATTCCGCGGGTAATATCGAAGACGCGACGGCGGTGCTAGGCTTCTTCACGCTCGTCGTGATTTCCTTCGGATTCGGGTTCGGCGCGTGGTACCTGAACGGTCTGAAACACGAGGCGTTATTTCGACAGATGCTCGAGGAGGGCGCGTATTGACGCGTCGCCGCGCTCGCTTAAATTTTAGAGAAAAAAGTTTCATTCATTTATTCGACTACGTACAAGTGTTGCGCGTTCCGGCGTCCCCGCCCTCTTCTATCTACCCGGCGGACGCATGCCCGGAGGCGGTCCACCGCCCGGCATCATCGCCGCCGGCGCCGGTCCACCCAATCCACGCATCGCCGGCGCCGCTCTCGTCGCCGGCGGCATGCCCCGTCCCGCGCCCGCCGCCGTCCCCGGTCCAGCCGGCGCGACTTGCGCCTTCTTCGCCCCGCTCTGCGGCGGTCCCTCCACCGTCAGCGACACCACTTCCTCGCCACGAATCAACACGAACCCGAGCACTCGTCGCACGTGTCGCTCATCCTCATCGATCCCCTTCTTCGGCGGCAACTTACGGTGCTCCTCCGCGTCCGCGACGACTAAATTCATGTGTCGATCAAACGCCATGAACCGCCCGACGATCTGTCGCCCGTCCACGAGCGTGATCCGCATGCGGTAATTGATGAACGCCAGCATCTTACTCGTGCGAGAGACGCCCATGACGACCGCGCGCGGGCCCCCGTCGCCGTGTGACCACCGGGATTCCCCCGCTCGAGGGTTTCGCTCCAATTCTTTTCCTCTTCGCGCCCGATGCGCTCGATGCGCTCGAGACGCCCGAGCGCCACCGCGCGACGCGCGCGCGCTCTTCGCGCGCACGCACGCGCACGAGAAAAAAGTGTACTCGCACCGCGCGCGATGGATTTCGTCGCCGGCGTCGCCCTCTGGGCGTCCCCGCCGATTATAAAATTCCCGGGTCTCCTCGCGCTGAGCTGCGTGCGACGCGCGGTGCGACGGGGACGACGACGCGACGCCTCGGACGACGCGGGGGACGCGGGATGCACCGATCTCGCGTGGGTCGACGTCGCGATGACGCTTCGGGATAAGAAAACGGGCGAGGTGACGAGACGGTTGTTGCGCGAGTGCTCGGGCGAGGCCAAGGCGGGACGGTTGGTGGCCATCATGGGACCGTCCGGGGCGGGGAAATCGTCGCTGTTGAACGCGCTCGCGGGTCAGGTGACGAAGAGTAAACGCGTGCGGTTGACCGGGTCGCTCACGGCGAACGGGGAAGACGCGAGGGACGGGAGGAGGTTTCGAAAGGCGTACGTCATGCAAGAGGATGCGTTTTACTCGCAGCTCACGGTGCGGGAAACGTTGGAGACGGCGGCGAAACTGGGTGGGGCCGAGGACGTGAAGGGGACGACGGAGCGTTTATTGAACGATCTCGGTCTGACGGCGTGCGCGGATACGCGCGTGGGCGATGCGAAGACGCGAGGGATCAGCGGTGGGGAAAAGAAGCGACTGGCGTTGGGAGTGCAGCTCGTCGGCGCGCCGAGCGTCATCTTCGCGGATGAACCGACGAGCGGTTTGGATTCGTTCCAGGCTGAGCGCGTCATGACGACGCTGTCTCGATTGGCGAGAGAGCAAAACAAGACGGTGGTGTGCTCGATTCACCAACCTCGATCGTCCATCGTCGAGTTGTTTGACGACTTGTATCTCCTCGCGGGCGGGCGGTGCGCGTACTTTGGTCCCATGAAATCGGCGCGCGCGTGGTTCGGCGCGGCTGGATACGCCATTCCTGCCAATGTCAACCCCGCCGAGTATTTGATCGATCTCGTGAGCGTCGACGTGACGTCCGCGGAGACGGCGACGTCTTCCGAGAAGCGCGTCGCGGACATCGTCGAAAAGATGCGCAAGAATCCGCCCGCGCAGGGTGAGGGTGGTGCCAAGCGTCGCGCCTCCGTCGGCGATGGTGCGATGGCCATCACGGGTAAGCGTATCGGATTCTGGGGTCAGTTCCCTCTGCTGTTGAGGCGAAGCTGGCGCCAAGTGACGCGCGACAGGGCGACGAACAAGGTTCGTCTCATGACGTCTCTCAATAGCGCCATGGTTTTCGGAAGCATCTTTTGGAAAATGTCTCTCACGCAAACCGCCATTCAAGACAGAATGGGCCTGTTGCAAGTGTCCGCCATCAACGCCGCCATGAGCGCGCTCATGAAGACGTTGACGTCCTTCACCAAGGAAAAAGTCATCGTCGACCGCGAGCGCGCGTCGGAATCCTACGGCGTCCTGCCGTACCTGTCCTCCAAACTCGTCGCCGAGCTCCCCGTCGGTGCCTTTTTCCCGCTCGCTTTCGGCGCGTGCGTGTACCCGATGACCGGTTTACACCCCACTCTCGCCCACTTTGCCAGATTCTGCGGTATATTAACCTTGGAATCCTTCTCCTCGGCGGCGATGGGTTTGGCCATCTCCTCCGTTGCGCCAAGCACCGAAGCCGCCGTCGCCATGGGTCCAGCCGTCATGGTCCTCTTCATCGTCTTCGGCGGTTACTACGTGAACCCAGACAATGTTCCCATATATTTCAAGTGGCTCAACAAGTGTTCCCTCATCAAGTGGGCCTTCCAGGGCTTGTGCGTCAACGAATTCCAAGGACTTCAATTTGAAGCCTCTCGTCCGTTTGACCAAAAGACGGGCGAAGACGTCCTCGCCCGTCTCTCTTTCCAAGACGCCACCGCGCTGAGCAGTCTCAAGGAGCAGGGCAACATCCTTGGGTTCTTGTATCTCCTCACGCTCTATCTCCTCGACACGAACGCGCCTAAATTCCTCACCATGGAGGACGCGCGCGCGTAAATTGAAATTGCGCGTGAGACTCCTCCACCTCCCTGTCGCGCCCAGGCATAAACGCTTCTCTTACTCCCGAGGGGGTCGGATGGGAATACGCGACAGGAAAAATATTGGAGGTTTTGTGAACTGTGCGATCGCCGCACGAGGT
>MDSV01013869.1_pt1 | contig 12999 bp, 16 predicted proteins | sample 810851 | NCBI WGS metagenome assembly MDSV01 (sample SAMN05326640, study PRJNA326480) | marine metagenome | isolation source: seawater | place: Atlantic Ocean: North East | collected 2012 | reverse complement strand
TCTTGCGTTGTCCCTTCATTAAAAATAACTTCTGTAATTGTTGTCGTAGGTGGCGGCGTTGTTGTCGTCGTAGTTGCTGGAATGTTAGAAACCCATTCCCCGCCATCTGCTATTTCATATACGGGTATTGAGTAACCAAGGTTAGCCATGCACAACGATTCCCAAACCGTAAACGCTGGTGACAAAGGATTCTCTTGCCTCCAGTAAGGGTCGTTAAACCGTCTTACTTTTCTATTAGCGTCTAACTGCCATTCGGCTACTAGTCCTGAATCGAACATGAGTTGTTCCAACTCAGAGTGTTGACCATCTGCCCAGTTGCCTAGAGAAAGAATTTGTCCTTCTTGTAAGTCTCTAGCCCACACAAAACGAGGGTCTTCGTTACCTTTACCGCCATCACGTGCTTCAACGTAACGTGAAATCATGCCTGCGGGTATAACCCCTTCTTGTTCCATGATTGAGATACGAGCGGACACTTCATCAAAAGACATATGTGTATGTCCTGACGTCGTGTCACACGGTGTGTATATCTTGTCGTGATGCGCTGCTGCTGGGCTTGCGGCAAGCATCCCTGCCATGATTGCTGTTGCTACTACTACTTTCATTTACCAAACTCCTTGTTTCCTGTTGTGGGGTCTGCGACCGACGCCCAAACTTCAAATTGAGATGGTTTGAGTTGTAGTAACTGTCCGATTCTTAGCCCCCTCTCTTCTTTCGTCATATAGCCGTCTGCTATGAGTGTTTGTTCCCATTCGGCGTATTGCTTTCCACAAGTCGAAACTCGTAGTGGCCCTATCTTGACCGTCGCTACTCTTTTAACATCCCCAGGGGCTCCGATCACAGCAGATGGATCTCTTTCCTGAGGTAAGTCTTTAAGAACATCGTCTATATCTGTAGGGGTAAATCCTGTGCCATCCAAACTGTCTAAATCCAAAAGGACTTCCGCAAGAATGGAGTTGTAGTACCCAGCCTTATCTGCAAGACGATTATCTGCGAGCATAACTCTGCGCGCTTCTTCATCGTCAACATCCAGAAAGACGACTGGGCATGTTCCCCAACCAAGGGCTCTTATCGCTTGCCAAGTGTTATTGCCTTTAAGAATCAGGTTGCTTGACTCCTGAACTATAAGGGGACGATAAATCCCATTAACTCTTAAAGATTCTGATATCACCCCAATGTCACCTTGACGTGCATTCTCTGGATGAGGGTCAAGTGAATCAACTGGCACCCACACGCAGGAATCTAATCCTGAGTGCACCGGGGTTTCTCCTGATATGTGCTCCCATTTTTTACCACCTTTAGATGGCTTAGGAACAGGGTCGTCTGTAAGACCAAGCATCGCTCTTATCTTCAGCAAGGCGTCTTTAGAATCGCCCATAGCCTCTAACCATTCAGTGAAGTATGAAGCATTGACTAACAGAAGGTTCTTACCTACATGAATCTTCTGAGTAGACGCAGTCATCCCGTCGCCTGTGTCGTCACTTCCACTACCACCAAAGATGTCTTCATCTGATTCTTCTAGTTGGTGCAACTTTTCTAACGAACGATCGTCCCAACCAGAGCCATCTAAATCTGGCCTAAGAGTTTCAATAAGCGCAATTAGATTTGGTCTGTCATATGTTGCAAGGTCAGAAGTCCTATTGTCTGACAACAGAATACGTTTTGCTTGCTGGTCGTCCACATCAACATGGATGACAGCAATTTTGTCCCAACCAAGAGACTTCGCTGCCCTCCAGGTGTGATTACCTGCAAGTATGTTCCCGTTTCTGGAATCAACAACAATCGGTGAGTACTGACCGTTAACTCTAAGGCTGTCTGCAATGCCTTGGATATCACCCTTCCGAGGGTTATTCGGATGGGATTGGATTTCGTCGATTGAAATTGCCGAGTCCTGAAGGTCTACGGCAATGTTGGTCACGATTTATAGCCAACCTTGTTATGGTCGTGTCCGAACGTGGTCCACTTGTGAACCCACTGCTTCGATACGTTTAAAGCATCTGCGAGATTTTCTAATGTCTCGCCTCCACTACGAGCGTCGCGCAATGCTGATAAATGTTTATCTTGCGCTTTCTTGTACAGAGCGTGTGCTTGTTTCATTTCTTTGTCAGACTCGATCACCTTTGCGATGGTCTCGTCTTGTGCTGGTGTTCGCCTTCTAGGCATTTTCTTTCCTCTCTTTGTGGTCAACCACAAGTTTATAGCCAAAGCCAGTAATTGCTCTTGCTAAGTATTCTTTTCTTTGAGCAACGAAATCTTCGTCCTCATAACGGGGGGAGAACCCATTTAAAAAACAACTCTCCCCCTTATTTGCTTTGTTGCTTATTGCCAAATCACTGTGTATTGCTTTGCAAAGTGGGCAAGTCGCTTCAAGAATTAAGTATTTGTATTTGCCTGTTTTACGATCTCTCTCGATACGTTTTGTTTTTACCGAGATGCCTTCACGCCGTGCTTTCGCATGGGCATACCTGGCTAAGTCATCGAATGGCATATTAGAAAGATCTTCTTGGCTTATCCGATGTTGCTGACCGTCAAACCAGTCAGCCCAGGGATAAGCAGTAGAGAATTCGTTACTCTCCTTAGTCCAACTTTTGAAACCTCTAACTACATCAGACATTTGTTCTCGCTATCAATGATTTGACAAGGTCTTTTAAGACGCTGTCTTGAGAGTTGTCTTCACCTTCTGTCACTGCATCAACAGTGATTCGTTTTTGCTCAATCAAGTGATAGATGTCATCATCAATAGTTCCCTCAGCAAGGAGGTACCACGCTGAGACTGTGTCAGCGTCTTGACCTATGCGATGGCACCTGTCTTCGGCTTGACTATGCTCGGCTGGTGTCCAACCTTGCTCAACGAAGAGCACGTCAGATGCGGCTGTGAGTGTGAGCCCTACGCCACCGGCTTTCATGTTTAACACGATGACTTTGGCATCAGGATCGTTTTGAAACTTATCGACTGCTTCTTGGCGTGCTTCTGCTGAGTCTTTGCCTGCTACTCTCAAGCCTCCAAACTTTTCAGCCAAGGCATCAACCACTGAGATGTGGTGAGCGAAGACGATAAGTTTACGACCGGTGCTATCGAGAAATGTTTCGATCCACTCAGTAGCGGCGTCAATTTTACCTTCGCCAGCCAAACGTTTTAGAACTGTGATCTTTGACAAGTGCTCTGCCGATGTACCACCTTTGCCTTCGCTTTGTAGCCAAGCAAGAATGTCTGCTTCTGCTGTGCGGTAGTTCTTCATTGCTTTGCCAGTTAGTTCTGTCTCTACGCTGTAGCGCCCTTTTTGTGGAAGTTCTTTAAGAACATCTTCTTTGTTGCGACGGACATAGCAGGTGCGTCGTAACAGTTCGTTCAATTCGTCTGCGTTAGAACATCCATTGAAGTCCCATCCGAAACCGTTGTGGTTAGCGTCGCAGTATCGTTTACGGAAATTCCATGACCCTCCGAACTCTTCGATGCGGTCAATGATCTCTAACTGAGAAACAAGTTCTAATGGTCGGTTAAGAACAGGGGTGCCTGTTAAGGCTAGAACCATGCCAGAGGCAGGGATCGAATCTGCTAACGCTTTTAATGCTTTGGTGCGTTGAGCATCTTTGTTCTTGGCGTAATGACTTTCGTCAAATACCAATGATTGAAATCCAACTTTGGCAAGAGCATCTTTTTGTTTGCTTAGGATGTCATAGTTGATGATGACCACGTCTGAGTTTTTAACTCCGACTTGATTGTCAACGATGTGAGTTGTTTTACCCGGAAGCCATGTGCGTACTTCTCGTTGCCAGTTTGTCTTTAGCGACGCTGGGCAAACAACAAGACATGGGTAAGCGGTTTGATGTTGAACTGCTGCTAATGCTTGGACTGTTTTACCTAAGCCCATTTCGTCAGCGATAAAGCATCGACGAGTTTCTACGGCATAAGCAACACCGGCTTTTTGGAATGGCCGTAGTTCAAGAGGCGCTTTTGTCTCAGGGTGGATTGTTGCTAATCCTGGAATTTCTAAGACGGCTTCTTGTGCTGATGACAGGTTCTCACGTCGGTACCCTTCATCTACGATTGCGTCGATTTCACGAATCATGTCTTCGTTGAAAGTGAAGTCCCATGCGTAAGCAAGATCAACAGCGTCTTCTAAAGAAGTTTGAGGCACGATCCATACTTTGCGTTTTGAGTCCCACCTACGTCCTTTGATGCCTTTGACTGCTTGCAGTAAGTACTCGTCGTAACCGAAGTCGAATACAAGAGTGTTGCCTTCTCTGAAAAGAACTCGTTTGTTTTCTGGCTCTTCAATAACGTCTTCTACTGGGCAATTGGTTTTGAATGTGCAGTCTGTATTGAATCCGTATCTAGCGGCAAAATCTTCTAGTTGTTTTGCGGCTGACTCATTGAAACTCCAGAACTTGTCGTCTTTGTGCCATGTGGCTCCGCTGAATTGACGAACTGCTGAAACTAGTTGAGCGTCGTATTGGAATCGCACTTCGTAACGGTCGTTGTTCCAAGTAATGAAACGAGATAGTAAGCCTTCTGCTTCGCGTGCTTTTTGACGTGCCTCGTCACGGCCATCTCCCCCAACCACCTCTTCAGGTATGGGTAATGTTTCGTAAGGGTGCCCGTAAGCCTCTAGTTGCGTTTGGTACTTAACTAGCATGGTGTAAGCGGCCCAAGCAATACCATCAGTCCAATCTGATGGCTGAATCATTGCGGCTCGTTTACCGAACTTTGTGTCTGAACCGTTGAAACCAATTCCGTCTTGGGTGTCGGCTCCATCACACCGTGCGGCTATAGATGCAACAGCGGCGTGAATGGCTTCTTTAGTTTCTGTGTTTGACTTTGTCTTTACGTTCATGGGTCTTCTTTCTTCTTTACGTCTTATACCAGATTCTACATGTAGTTGACTTAGAAATCAACTACTACACGAATGTTGTGGTCAATCGTTTCCCATCCGATATGCAAACATTTCCAAGCCACAGACTGCAATGGATATCCATCAAATAGATGTTCACCTTCACCTGGGTCAAAGCCAAGAAGATCCTCTGATTTATATATCTTCACTACAACCACATCTCCAGCAGAGAGCGAACGAGTCTTAAAGACCTTTGGGTATTCCCAACCGCCTTCCCAGCCGCCAGTTCCATCCACCGCATTGTTTACACGGAAACAACCATTGTGTGGTTCGTGCTCCTCAATCCAGCGATATGACTCAGGCAAATCGCATAACAAATATGAGTATGCAGGCTTATCGGTTTCAGGGTCTCCGTCAGGGCCGTAACCTTTAAATGCTTCGTGGTATATCTCTACTTGCGTAATTGTCTTCATGGCTTACTTCTTTCTTTATGTGTAGTCCCTCGGGTCTCGAGGCTCGATGTGAATTTCCATCCCGTCGTAATGCATCCAAGCGTCATAGCGACCAACAACAAGGCCCTCGGCACTGATCACATATTCGCGACCACTGCCGAGGCGCCTGATGCCCCCGCCTTTCGGAACTTCTTTGTCATTCATCAATGGAAGGTCTTTCAACATGATTTCAGTATACCTTCAATTGACCTTAACGCAACGTCAATCTTTTTTGTTTTGCTTTCTCACCATGTTGTTCCAAATAAGCGTGCAAACAATAGAGACGCCAAACAACAAACCCAACGCCACGTAGTCAAGCCATACTGGTGTGCCGAATGTGCCTGCTAGTCCATCTACCAAAAACTGGTCATAACTTTCCATCTATACCTGGCCATTAGATCTAGCGACTCGCATACTGTGAATTTCCCTAGCCAAAGCCACCATCCGTTGAATCAATGGCTTAGACACTCCTAACTCTGATGCCACCTGAGAGTAAGTAAGGCCATCTCCCCCAGCCCCAAAGTCACATGCTTCTTTAACTGACAAGGCTCGTTGCTTAATAATTGTTTGCCTCAACTCAGTCACCGCCGGGAGCACATCCTCATTAAGAATGCGTGCACGTTCCAATGGATCTTCCGTAGCCAATGCTTGTTTTAATATTTGTTGCACTTCTCTCATCTCACTTCCCCGTTTCGTTGATAACTAACAGCGCTCTGTCTTCCCCGCCATCTACACGAGGGGCTCTGAAAGTCAACGACGTTACGAACTCTGGACCATCATCTGGTATTACGCCAGCATCTACCAACCCATCTATGCAGGCTTTCGCTACTGGAAAATGACCGCCTGTGTCCGCCATGTGTCGGCGGTCCTTCCGACACGGAACAAAGACGACTTCTAACGATCTCATCGGTGGCACTTTGACTTTGAGTGCTTCTTCATATGCTGACTGTCTCCACTCTTTAACAAACTTTGCCCGCTTGTGGTGGTGCCAGCCTCGTTCAGTATTGAGGGTAAACAATTTCCCTGTAATGCTGAGAGTCCAAGTTCGATTTGCCACATAATCATCCTATACCTCATCGTGTTGTTCCTCTCTCCGTTTCTCATGAAGAGCCTCACGACATTCTTGTATGCGTTCTTTCATTTCCTTTTGGGACAGACGTGGCTTGTCTGGAGGAGCAGGCAAAGCAGCCCGACTACTACGTTTTTCGATATCAAGAAACTCTTTGAACTCTGCCCAAGAAGGCCAAAACTTTGCTCGGTCAGAAAGTCTTGTAAGAGCATCATTAGCGTGGTCAAACTCATAAGGCTCTAATTTTTTGACCCAGTAGTTCACCTCGACAACACTCAATGGTTTACCTGGCCACGCAACTGACATCTGTGCCAAAACATAATCTGCTTGATCAGGTGTCATTTCTTGTCTCGTTCTTCTCTTGCCTGTCTTATCGCATCAAACCCCTTAGGGACTGAATGAACTTCTTCAAGCGGAAGAGTATTCGGATCTAACTCTGACCAATGATTAGCAACAGCGATCGGCGTGCATGCCGCTCCCTTAAATCTACGTTTATAGATTTTTACCCTCGCGTGAATTTCACTTGGGCTAGCGCCAGACTCTTTCAAAAGTTTTACGGCCTTGTTGTAACGCCCACGCTCATTTGAATTGATGGTCTTGGGATTGACTCCACAAGCCTCCATAATGGAATCCCAAATGAGATCTTGCTTTCGTTTTTTGTCGCGTGGTTCTATTTCGTTTCTATTACGGTTAGATGACGGTTCCTGTGTCAGGGCTTGAGACTGCTGGGGCATCACCACGCTACTGCTGGGGTGTAAATCTAGGGCATCAGGGGTGTCACTCTGAGGCTGGTCCTCTGTGACCAGGGTCAGTTCTACAACCTCTGCAAGTTCCTTTTCCATGAGCAATGTGTAACGATTAGAACGACGTCCGCCGCCTTCTTCTTTAGCCAAATAACCTTTTTCTACAAGACCCTTTATGCATCTTTGTACAGTCGAGCGTGAGAGCCTTGTGTAGCGACATAACGTATCTACTGAAGGCCAAGAACCAGTTCCATCTGGACTTGAATGGTTCGCAATACCCAACAAGACAAATTTTTCGTTGGTGTTTATGTCGCCTGTTAGATCAAGCACCCACACCATGCATTCAATAGCCATTATCCCTTCTTTCTGGAGAGGACAGCCTTAGTTGACCTTTTAACATCGCAAAAGTTGTCAGGGTCAAGACCGGGGACACGAGCCCTTAGTGCAGTGACTCTCCAATCACGGAAAGCGGCACACTCTAATAAACGCTCAATAACTGCGTCCATCCATGGCCCTACAATCGACCGTTCGTCTATCTTTTCTCCTGTTTCCTGATCAACATAAGAGCGTTGTTCTATTTCATCAAGGCAAGTGTTTACCACTGACCTAATCAATACATCGTTCTGCCAATTGCTTCTGTAGTTAGAAACTTTGCGCTCTATCGTGTGACTACCGTAATCAAATTTGCGTGTACCCATCTGATCCATCACGGTGACAAGCGTCGGGTTGGCCTCATTGTCGAGTTCCCTAATATCGGCTTTCGTCCACGAAATAACTTGGAGGAGATCCACCAAACCATTAGCCGTGTTTTCTAGTTCTCCGTTTTCTGCCGACTCTTGAGCGTCGTTAATAGCACCTGCGATAAGAGTTCTAAGTTCTTCTCTTCGTTCTTCTATCTCAGCGACTTTGTCTTTCAAGTCCTTCACTTCTAAACACCTTTATCCTTATTCCTGGTTGTTCTGGGTTGCTAGGAGATACCACGATGCGGTCAAGGACCCCTCGCCATGTCTCCCCATTGTCTATTTCTTTAGCCAACTGCCCTGCTGTTAAGGCAGGGATGTAGCCAACTTCTTGTTCACGGACCATAACCTTGATGGCATTGCTGTCCGCCTCATTATTTGGTTCTCTAACCAGTGTCACCGGAACTGGATACATCACCATTTGTGCGCTCAAAGCCCAAACATTCTTTGGGTAATCAGGGCGAAAGGTAACACCAGCCACGGCTACTTCAAATGGAGAAAGCATTAGAAGTCTGCTTCGGGATCTTGCTCATTCCATTTCTCATGTAGAGCCTCAACAGCATTCATCATGTAGTTGTATTGACTAACGCTGTTTATCGGCCACTGACGGCCATTGAGAGTTTCATGAATCTTTCGGGCTTCCTCACGAAGATCTTCGGGTAACGCCGCTACGGAATTTTTCAAAAGAACATGTGCTTCTTTTTGATGTTCCTCTGTGTCCCACTCATCGTCAATGTCTTCTGCAACGTCTTCCTTTGTTTCCGTTACAGGGACAAAGGGAGCCTCTTCTTTTTGTATGACGGGTTCTACGACATTGTCAGTTTCATTAACACGATGAAGGTAATCACCATCGGCTAATGCGGCATGTTCTGCTAGTCGTTGTTTGTATGTCACGACTAACTTCATCTCACTTGCAGTGTCTGCATAACCTGCACGTTTCAATGCTCGGCCTAATGCCTTTGTGCAAAGAACGTTCCAAGCATCGCTCGCATGATCGTTCTTGTTGATGCGTGCATCTGATACTGGCTTGTATCCAAGTACCGGTAATTCATCTGTAGGGCGGAGAAGTATTTGCGCTACGCAATATTCTTCTTTCCCTCCAAATGCCTCAGGGATTCCAATTTCTACGCCCTGAGAGTGTGTGAATTCCACGATTGCTTCTGGGAAGTCTTGCTTAAGCAGACCCCAACGAACCGATGGAGATACATAGTCTTCGGCAATTTGTGCCATGTCTTCCACTCCTTGATAGTTGTTGCGTCAAGGATGACTATACACCTGTATTCTGTCTACTGCAACCTTATAGTTCGCGACCGCCAATTTCTTTCACAGAGTTAGAAAACAACATAGAGATAATTCCAAATTGCAACTGACCACCGTTGGCAAGGTTAAATAAAGCAACAATTTCCCAGAAGTCATCATCTTGGGACTCTTTAATATGAACAAAAGCATCTTCATCAAAGAGGCGTATGCCCTCTGCTAATGCTTGGGCGTTGTCATAAGAAGGGACCGCACAACCTAATTTAAATTGAAAAGATGACATAAACCATTCTTGCCTAAAACGGCTCGAACCGGATTAAGCCCCTTCGTCTTCTGCGTTACCTACAACGGTCAAACCAGGTTCTTCTAGTTCAGGTCCTTTTTGAAGGGCTTCTATCAGAGCATCCTTCACAGCAAGATCAGCAGTTAGTTGAGCAATCGTGTTTGTCAGTTTATTAATGACAACCTGTATATCTATTTGTGTTTCTTCCATATGTACAGGTTACACGGTTGGGTCTTCAACGGCGGCCTGAGCATTATTTCTGGCCATAATCCAAAGTTGTTCATTTACCCAATTCTGGACCCACGTTTTGACAGCCGCTTCTTTGTCAGCATTCGAGTCATTTCCCCCAGCGGGGTTTACGAATGCTTCAAAGTTCGTTAGTTGAGCATCAGGGATGCTGATTGTCATATCTACGGCCATAATTAAATCCTATCTCCTATCCTTCCAAAGCAGCAATTCTGCTCTCCATTTGTTGTAAGGCTGCTACTACGTCAGCCAATATTGCCTGCTGTTGATACATAACAGGAACAGCATCGTCGAGCGTTTTACCGGCTTTTACTGGATCTTCCAAAGGTGTATGGCCATCGTCTTTAACCCAACTATAGGCTGCAAGTTGAGGGTCTACTGCTGCTACTTCTTCTGCGATGAAACCTCTTTGTTTTTGTAGCCTTGCCATTTCGTTTTCTGGTTCAATTTTATCGTTGTAGTAAAAGTTGACAGGGCGTAATGCTTTGAGACGAGCCAAGGCGTCTGCCCCTGGGACAGTAGTGATGTGCTGTTTAGTGTTTCCTGTAGATGTCCAATATTTAATCGCAGTGTTGGTATAGGTCGTGTACCAAGTGAAAGTTGCAGTAGAACTCAGAGTCAAGCCAGAGGAGAGACCAGCGCTTGCGGCTTGTGGGAATGTGCACTTGTAAGTAAGCCCAAACCCGTAGTCATACATCAAGTACTTACTAGAGGTTGGAGCAGCACTGCTCAACGAAGCCCAAGCGACACCAATATTTACAGATGTGCCAGTTGTAGTTGCGAATAAACCATAGGAACTAGAAGCGGTGACTTGCGTTATACCTGAACTACCACCAGACGCCGTACCAACATCAATATCCGTTACGTGCCCATGACTGTTAATCGTCAAACTTTGGATAAATGTCTGACCTGAATTGTTAGAACTAGGAGCGTAAGTATCAGGGTGAGCGACAGTCGAAACATTGCCAGTAGTGGTGTAGTTAGCGAGACTTGCAGTGTTATAAACACCGCTTTGAGTCATAAGACCACCGTTACCTAACCCAGTCAGGTAGGTGATCATCGCACTAACTGTGGTCTTCCAGTTGTAGTTAGTGCCGCCTGCTTCAAGACCCCAAATCATGTACGGAGCCCCAGAAAATGCGTTTAAGTTTGCAGCAGTGTGATTAGCAACGTCATTTCTGAAGATTGCAGTGTTCCCAGATCTTGTAATCGTTACTGATCTTGTGCTGGTAGCAGTCGGGTACTGCAAGTCAATGAAATCGTTAGCGGCTTCAGCGATCTCTTCACCAGCGTCACCTTGGACTTTGAAATACCAACTAGCGCCAGAACCTCCACCTACAGCAGACGTACCCCAAGTGAGGGTTCCGCTGTTATTCCACAATTTGTTAGTGGTCGTAGACGGAGTTGTTGTGGTGACAATATCGATACCTTGATCGGCATCAATCTTGACTTCGCCGCTAGTTGCTTTTATGTCTACGTCAGTTGTGGCTTCTATAGCAACACTGTTCAAAGAAGACGATGAGGATTTTGCTATTAGCAAAGCGCCATATTTAGGTGAACCGCCGCTTGCAGCCGAGTAAATTGCGAGATAATTGCTGGCGTCTTGGCTGCCGATTCTAAGTTCATCTCGTGTTATTGCACCAAACCCAATATCGATACTGGTACTTCCACCCTTGATGACTCCAAACCTGTTTATGCTTGCGCCACTTGTCGCAGTACCAAACTGTAATGAGTGACCTGAGTAACCCATGTTTGAGTCTGCTGCGGTAGTTACAACAATCTTATTGACATTACCGAAGGCCGTGTAAGTTTCTGTTGACTCTATGCCGCCGCCAGTAAAAGTCTGTGCAGAGTTAGTAAGACTCAACGAACCTTTAATAGCAGTGGCGTTATAAACGTTGCCTTCATACCACATGTAATGTTCATTGGCTGGAGTTGTTGTATCCCGATGACCGACAAAAAATTCTGTGCCATCGCCTTTGATACGCAACTGCCAATTATCGGCAGATGGCGTGCCACCAGAACGAAGTGTTCCGCTAACAGCGTCAGCGTAAGTGGCAAAATCGCCGCCAAAAATGTTGCCTTCACGGTCGATGTTTAAAGTATGAACACTCTCTACTTCATCCGCTCCTGATGCTCCAAGAGGTTGAGGAAGTCTTATAGAAGACGACATGATTTGGCCAGCATCAATATCGCTAGCAACAATTGTTCCCGCTTTGATCTGTGTCGTTTCGATCGTGCCTGACTTGATGTGATTGGCATGAATGGCTTCTTCGCCGATATAAACGCCAACTTGAGACTTGTTGTCGGTGTCGAGAACAATTGACATCACTGTCGAATAGTCACCTACAGTGCCATCAAAGTTGACACCTCGAACTCTCACATAGTGAGTGCGTCCCCCAGATTCAGACCGGAGTCCCGTACATATAAACCCTTGCCCAGTTGGGACAACGTATGTTTGAGCCCCAACACTTGTGTTACCTGCAACACCATCACCATCAATGTTTTTAGACCAGTTGTTGCCTGTGCTCTCATTGAAACCACCTGAAGCATTCGAGATTTGAATCTCATACTTGCCTCGGTTACCAGACATTGATTGTTTAGTGCTAGCAGTTTCATCATTAAAGAACACCATGATGGCGTTCAACATTCCGTGGAGTGTCAACCCAGTAACAGTTGCTGGCTTCTCAGGGTCTGTAGCAGTGCCTTCATCGGCAGCAGTCATTGTGAATTGGACTTCAGCGGTAAAATCGCTAACACCATTGTCGCCAATAGAACGAACCTTCGCTTTATAAGTGCCACCTTTAATACCCAAGCCAAGAACGTCAACAGTTTGGTTCTCAGTAGTTGGGTCGTTTCGTGGAGACTCAATAAAAACTTTATTAGTGGTTGTGTTATACACCAAGGCTTCGTAACCAGTGACTGTGTTTTCCCAAGTAAGTGGCCGTTTCCAGGCCAAGGTCACACCTCGAGTGGTGCCTTCAACAAATGGGGTGGCAGTCAGATTGCGAGGCTTGTCAGGCTTAGGTTTTTTTGTCTTGTCTTTAGCAAGCATGCCTGCGATAGTGTTTGTGATCCGATCAGAAAAAGCATTGTTAGTTTGCTCTTTTTCTAACTGACCGATCTTGTTTTCAATAATGTCCCCAACTGTCACTTCTATAGTTTGAGTAGTAGGGCTTATCGCTCCTGACAAACCAGTGATTTGCCTGTTTTGTGCGACCCCTGGTTCATACTCAATGCGTACAGTGTCAGAAATCTGGAAATCAATCCAGGCTTGTGTGTTATCGCTTTCAACATAAGCAAACGAATATTCGTCAAGTTGATCAGCAATTTCATTTAAC
>MDSV01199904.1_pt1 | contig 13000 bp, 10 predicted proteins | sample 810851 | NCBI WGS metagenome assembly MDSV01 (sample SAMN05326640, study PRJNA326480) | marine metagenome | isolation source: seawater | place: Atlantic Ocean: North East | collected 2012 | reverse complement strand
TCAAATTCAGTCTCTCGTGGACTCCGAACGCCGATACGCTGCTTTACGCCACATATTCAGAAGGCTATCGACCCGGCGGATTCAACCGGCGCGGTGGGCCAGGGAGCGTTAATCCCAATATTTTCGTGCCATTTGGGTACGTGAGTGACACGGTAGAAAACTATGAATTCGGTTGGAAAACGAATTTTTTGGATAACCGAATTCGATGGAATGGAACGTTCTACCGCGTTGATTGGAGCGACGTGCAGTTGACTGTCACAGATTTCAGCATTACGAATCTTACTTTCACGACCAATCTCGGTGAGGCTGAGGTGACGGGTATCGATTCTGATATCGCGTTTGCGGTAACCGATAACCTGACTTTGTTTGCTTCGTTTGCCTGGAACGATACTGAGATGACATCCGTGGCCAACGATATCTTTGAGCCGTCGAATATCGCGCCGGCTGGCAGTACGCTGGCATTTGCACCGGAGCTACAATACGTTCTGAGGGGGCGCTACACGTGGCAATTTGGGGATTACGATGCGCATGCACAACTAGCTTTCCAGCATGCAGACGAGAGCGAAAACTCGATCGTGCTGTCGCAACAGGCAAAGATTCCCAGTTGGGATACCGTTGACGCGACATTTGGATTCGGCAAGGATAATTACGGGGTCGAGTTCTTTGTTAACAATCTCACCGATGAGCGCGTTATTCGATTTGTTCGTGCAAACGGTGCAACACCAGAGCAATTCGTAACGCGTCCGAGAACGATGGGACTACGGTTCACCTACGATTATTGATGCGAAGTGCCGCAACGGGCCGCAATAGAGGCGACAAAAAGGGGGTGGTTGCGACCACCCTTTTTTTTTACACCAAAAAATACGCTTCATTCACCGGGAGTCCATAAAGCGCGTTGTACCGAGGTTCCGCGAAGTTATGCGACATTATCGATGCCATGGAAAACAATGATTCAGCCGTGAGCCGTTTTGAGGCAGCAACAAATGTCGAACTTCGCGAAGTGCAGAAGATGCTGCAAGCAAATCGGCTGGAGGAGGCCGAGGCGGCTATCGATAAAGTCGCGGCAGGGCAGCCTGCGGACCCTGAGATCCTGTATACCTCGGCCGTCATCAAGCGATTACTGAAAAAGCAAGACGCGGCGTTGCTCGCGCTGGATCAATTGCACGATGGCTGGCCGGAGCACAGCAGAGGCTACCAGGAAAAAGGGTTGATCTGGATGGCGAGGAGAGATTCGGGCCGCACCGTCGCGGCTTTTGAGGAAGCCGTTGCCCTCGATCCGGCGCTTATCTCGAGTTGGAAGGCGCTATGCGGGTTATACCAACTGGACGGAAATCATCGAGGCTTCCTGGAGGCCAAGAAACGCTACGATCACCTCCGTTCGTTGCAGCCCGGCTTGCTCGCTATTTCAACGCTGGTCAACGAAAAACGTTTTGAGATCGCCGAGTCGCGATGCAGACAGTTCCTGCAACAACATCCCGATAATGTTGAAGCCATGCGATTACTGGCTAAGATTGGCAGTGAGGTCGGTATATTTGACGATGCCGAGCGCTTACTGGAAAAGGTACTGGCGTTAAGTCCAAATTTCGAAATGGCCCGGTTCGATTATGTCGTCGTCTTACAAAAGCGGCAAAAATTCTTCCAGGCATTTGAGGAGGCACTTGCGCTCATGACCGCTGCGCCTGACGATTATAACTATCGCCGTCTGTATGCGAATACCTGCGTAGATGTAGGTCGCAATGAAGAGGCAATTAATCTATACCATGATGTGCTCACTGTGGACCCGGAAAACCCACAAATGCTTCTGATGTGCGGTCACGCAGCGAAGACGGCAGGGTTGGTTGATGATGCGATTGGGTATTATCAGCGAAGTTATCTTGCGAGACCAGACTTTGGGGATGCCTTCTGGAGTCTTGCGAATCTGAAAACCTATAAACTGAGCTTAGAAGAACGACAGATTGCTAAAGAAAACGAAGCATCAGCTAAGACGTCTTTGGAAGATCGAATACACCTCAACTTTGCGCTAGGCAAGGCCTACGAGGATTGCGATGAGATCGAACTTTCCTTCAAGCACTATGAGCGAGGGAACCAACTACAGCTCGGAAAGACCAGTTATACCGCTCAGCAGGTAGCCGATGAGGTCGATGCTCAAATCGATGCGTGTTCAGTGAGTTTTTTTGAGGACCGGCAAGGCTGGGGACATCCGGCGGCAGATCCGATTTTTATCGTCGGTTTACCGCGAGCGGGCTCCACGTTGCTGGAGCAGATTCTTGCCTCACACAGTCACGTGGACGGGACCCGAGAACTGCCGAATATTCTGCAGTTGGTGGCTGAGCTGGGCGGGCGTCGAAGGCTTGGTGAGCGAGCGCGGTATCCAGAGGTGTTGTCTGATCTGTCCAGAGGCGATGTTGACGCATTGGGGAAAAGATACCTGGAGGAGACCCGGTCTCATCGGGCCAACGCCCCTTATTTTACGGACAAAATGCCGAATAACTTTCGGCATATCGGCTTGATCAAGCTGATTTTGCCCAACGCGCGGATAATCGACGCTCGACGAAAACCCATCGCGTGCTGTTGGAGTGCGTATAAACAGCTTTTCGCCGCTGGGCAGGCCTACACTTACGGCATTGAGGAAATCGCTCGATACTACAGAGACTATCTCCGGTTAATGGACCACTGGGAAAAGGTTTTCCCGGGCCAGATATTGCGAATCAATTATGAAGAAGTCGTTGAAGATATCGAACCACAGGTAAAGCGAATTATTGAATTTTGTGAACTCGATATGGAGCCAGGCTGCCTCGAGTTTTATAAGACAAAAAGGAGCGTTAGCACCCCGAGTTCGGAGCAGGTGAGGCAGCCGATCTATCGCCAGGGCATTGATGATTGGAAAAAGTTTGAGACCCATTTGCAGCCGCTCAAGGCATACCTCGGAGTTTAGTGCCAATGCGCGTTGCATCCCCTGAACATCGGCAATACGTAACATAGCCTCGCGCTAGGCGGCGAGCCTTAGTTCTTGGGTGGATCGTTTCCTATTTACTTCCTCGCTTTCAGGTCCCAGCACTAGCGTACATTGCGACTCGGATAAAGCCCCGCGGACGTTGTGACACTGACGCTTCGGCCCGCTAGTATGCCCCCGGGGTAAAAAAATATTCTGATTTAAGACGAGAGCCGACTATGAGCGCATGGATAAAAATGATTCCCGAGGCCGAGGCTACAGGTCCGCTTGTTGAGATGTACGATCAGGCCCGGACGCCGCACGGAACCGTCGACAACGTCATGAAGGTACATTCGCTCAGGCCTCACACAATGCAGGGACATGTCGCGCTGTACCGAAGTGTGCTCCACCATCCTGATATTACCCTGCCTTTGTGGTTTCTCGAGGTAGTAGCCTCGTACACAAGTATTAAGAATAATTGTGCATACAGCCTTGCGCACCATTTCCACAACGCGCGTGAACTGATTGCAGACGACGACAGGGCCGATCGAATTTATGCGGCTTTGTCTGACGGGAAGCCTGAAGACCAATTTTCAGGCAAGGAACTGGCGTTATTGCGATACGCCGATAAACTGACTTTACGCGTTGGAGAAATGGAAGAGTCAGACGCTGACTTACTGCGCAACGCAGGTTGCGATGACGGCGAGATCCTGGAGGTCAACCAGGTGGTTGCCTACTTTAATTACTCGAATCGGCTGCTGAACGGCCTGGGCGTTACGACAGAGGGGGACGCGGTAGGGTATTACTAGGACGCACTGAGGCTCAGTAGCATAGGTGTCAGCTCTCACCCAGTCCGAAGTCATGCTGGGGCTTGTCGAATAACCGCGCCACTCCGGGATGGCCGTGTATCAGTTTCCGGATTTCTGGGGTGTCGGCAAAAGACAGTCGTCCTTTATCCCAGAGAACGGTGTCGTCGGCAACAATCGTCGGGTCGAACACCGATATACATATCTCGCCCGGAGCATAATTCCCGCAGGTGTGTGCATGCAGGTAACGGGGGTTTCCGAATGCCGAGCCGCTCCAGCGCGTCAGGTCATCTGCGGCTAGCCCCGCGTAGCCATTTTGTGGATGTATACCAGCATGCCATGAATGAATAACGTTACGGTCAATATTGTATTTCTCTGCGACGAACTGATAGTGCGACTCGATTTTTTCAATCTCATTTCGATCGCCATCAAAGCTAATAATGCGCCCGTTGTCCACGTTAGCAAACACGACACCGTTTATAAGCACGCCTGAGGGCTGGTAAAAACGTGAGCCTGTAGGGCTAAGCCATTTCGATATGGCGATTTGTCCGGAAAACGTCGATGCGTCCACAGGGCGGAAGATGTTCATCGGAAATCGTTTTAGACCTACGTCGCCGGTATCGTCTCCTACGTGAGTAGGTGGTGAAATGCCGACAAGGTGTGTGCCTTCTCGGCAGCGAATCGTAATCATTTTGCGACCAAAAACAGCCTCGTTCACTTTGCGCTTAAGCTTCAGGAAAAACCGGTAATCTGCGCCGCAAAAATCGGTGCCAAAGGTCTCCTCATCCAGTGCGCAGCACATGGCAATGTCACTTCGATGCAGAAGAGTGCTGAATCGAACCTGATCGCCAATGCGCGCCAAAAAAAGTCCCTTGTCAGATTTTTCAATAGCAGCGGCAATGTTGTCCGGAAGTGTTTCGGTTGCTTCATTAAACGGCGCAACGATAGTGTCAACTTTGATACCGGCCTCAGCAGCTCTCTCGGCTATAGTGTCTGGGAGTGTAGGAGAATAATAATCGAGATCCGGTGGTTCCCGAATAATCGACAGGGACTGCCCCGAGTCAAGTTCCAGGCAGTTTTCTAGCAGGTTATCAATGCCAGTCTGTATGGCGCTGGTGCTGTTCAAGGCTGTACCTCAGCCATAAACGCGTGAAAGTCAGCGGCAAGGGCTGCGGCGGCGGCGGCAACGATGGCAGCGCCGACCTCAGGCCTCGCCATCGCCGAATCTGAACCGACACGACCATCCGGGAATTCCCGCCGGTGCGTTGCCGCGGGGGGGTGAAAATCGCCGGCATGATCACGAATATAACGCTCCTCGAGTGGAGATTCGGGTCGGGGCGGGGGCTCGGCGTCTGCGACGCGATAGAACTTCTGGGTTATTGAAATTTCGCTGGGCGTTGCATGCATGCCTTCCCATTGCCCAAATTCGCGTTGTCGTACGCTATTGACCTCCTCGTAATCCCACCAGCTCCTGCAACGAATGATGGGAGAGGCATCACCGAGCCGACTGTAGACATCATGCATCGCGGTCCGTATCGGTGCGATATTGGCGCCATGACCATTGAGAAAATAGATGCCTCCGATGGCTTGGCGGTGCAGGCTATCGATAATGTCTTCGATGAGTGACATGACGGTCCGGCTGCGAATCGAAATAGTCCCAGGGAATTCCATGTTGAATTGCGAGGACGTGTACGCGATGACCGGAGCAACGAGAATATTGCCAAGCCGACCTGCCTCCTCGGCAATAGTCTCGGCGCATAGCGCATCGCAGCCCAGCAGGCCGATAGCGCCGTGCTGCTCTATAGAGCCAATGGGGATAATGATGCCCGGTGTCTGTTGCCTCGCGGCGTCAAACTCAGCGCTGGTCAGTGTTGCTAGCCTCAAAGCTTCAGTTCCCTGAATGTACGCATGCATCGATAGAATGCAAAGTTACTGAAAAACGCCGTACCGATTGCCACGGTCAACATCGAGTAGCCAATCATCATTTCATCTTTAAAAACATAGTCAGTGATCAAGGCGACCCCCGTAGGTCCAAGGGTGGATCCTGCCATCGTCATGACCATGAGCAAAACCGCGTAGACCTGTCCACGAAGCTGATTCGGCGTAACACGCAGTATCGCAGTCACAATATTGACAGTAATAAACGCCATGCCGAACGGTATTAACGCCAGACCCACAAGCGCAACGGTTGCATTCGGAAAAATGGGTGTCAGCAGCATGCCGGGGACCATGAACAGGGATCCGGCATAGGCGGCTTTGGTGTGCCCGCCGGCATCGCCCCGTAGCGCATAGTAGTCTCCCAGTCGACCACCAAGCGCGATCCCCAGCGGACCGAAAATCAGCAAGATAGTACCGAACGCGTACCCTATGCTCGAAACGTCCCAGGAATGAAGGCGAATATAGAGCGTCGGAATCCAGGCGAGAAACATGAAATTCACCACCGCGACGACCGCCATACCAACGAAAATTGGTCCGTAAATACCCTTGCGGATCCAAACGTAACGAACCACATCAGGAAACGACAGCTCAGTGGCGTCACCGTCTTGCTCTCTTAATACGTCTTTCCGTGATGGCTCTTGGGTCAGAGCGATGATGAACGCCACGATCAGTCCCGGGACGCCAACGATGATAAAAGTCGTCTGCCAGGGAAGCAATTCCCCGATAAAGGGCGCGTCGAAGGGGGGGGCACTGCTGACAAGCTGGATGATCGCGCCACCGAGCAACATTGCCAGCCCCGAACCTATATAGATTGCTGAATTGTAAAAACCGATGGGCGAGGTGCGTTTCTCTGGAGGAAAGCTGTCAGAAATCACTGACAGGGCAGCCGGGCTCAGCGCCGCCTCGCCTGCGCCGATGCCAAGACGAGCTATGAACAGTTGGGTAAAGTTTCTGGCCAGACCGCTCGCTGCCGTCATCAGGCACCATAACGTCATTCCGCCGACGATCAGATTTCGGCGGTTGTACTTGTCCGCGGCACGCCCCAGTGGAATGCCCATTATCGTGTAGAACAGACCGAAGGCGAAACCCAGTAACAGGCTGATTTGCGTATCCGAGAGTTGGAGGTCGGCTTTTATGGGTTCAACCATCAGGTTGATAATTTGCCGGTCAACAAAAGAAATGGCGTAGGCAATGGTCAGTAGCACAACCATTCCCCAGGCCCGGAACGGTGAGGGGTACTCATCTCCCTCTGCCGATCGAACTTCTTCGGGCACTTGCCTCGTCATTTTCTTGCTCCTGAGAATGTAGTCCGGAACGGGGAATGCGACACGCCAGTCCGTAAAGAACTCGGTTATACAGGCATACCTCAGTGCGGTCGATAGCTTTATTTGCATCCCGGAGCACCGCTCACGCTTTGCAGTTGCTGCACACTCTCGGCCACACTAAACGGGCTGATTCTATCCGCATGCAGATCCGCAGACTCTTCAGCTCTTGGCAAAACAGTCGCGAAGAAGCCAATGTATCTTGGTCTGGCTGAACTCTGCCTGCGCTTTGATCCAGCGGCAGAAGTCGCGCGCAGAAGGATTTCGCGATAGATTCTTCGGGCTGACAAGAAAATGGCCAAATCCAGATGGAAACGCTTTTTTTACCGGAATCACCAGCTCGCCTGAAATGAGGTCATCCACCACCAGAGCGCTGCGCCCAAGCGCAATGCCCTGTCCCGCAAGCGCAGCCTGAATCACCATGTTGGATTGACCAAATCGCTTGAAGGCTGTGCCCTTGTGAAAGGGAACACCGACGTGCCCAAACCAGCGTTGCCATGACGGGCTGTACCCGTCAATGCTACGAGTATCATCGATCAGTAGCGTATGCGACAGGAGATCACTGGGCGAATGAATCGGGCCGTTGTCACTTAAAAACGACCGACTACAAACAGGAAAGATATGATCGTCGAAAAGTCGCTCGACATCGACGCCCGCGTAGTTGCCACGGCCGTAACGAATGGCCAGATCGCTATCACCCGCAGCAATATTCGTAAGTTCTTCTGTCGTTTCCAGCGACATCGAGGTGCCGGGAAAGCGCTGATCAAAGTCAATTAGTCTCGGGAACAGCCACTGCAACGCGAAGCCCGGTAGCACACTGATCCGAATGCTTTGACCGATTTGGGATGGCATAACTTCTTCTAATGCCTCGTGGATGGTGAGTAACGCGCCCTCGAATGCCTTCGCAAGGCCCCTTGCGGCCTCTGTCGGAATCGTTCCGCGCGCCGTGCGACGAAACAAATCGACTCCCAATTTTACCTCCAAATCTTTGATTTTATGTGAAATTGCACCTTGAGTGACATTCAGCTCCTCGGCGGCTGCCGAAAAGTTCTCGTGCCGAACGGCTGCCAGGAATGCGCGCATAGAGGGTAACGAAGGTGTGAACATAGCTATTAAATCTATTCATGACAGTATGAAACACTGTGTATAGCAAATCTCCACCGTTTAAGACAATGTAACGCCTAGAACACGGTCTGTTGGGAGGTAGAGACGCCTTTGTTCCTGGAAAATTGCTGGTATGTAGCCGCGCGAGGTGAGGATATTGGCCGTCACCTTACGCCGCGAAAGCTTCTCAAAAGAAATGTTGTCCTTTATCGTCTTGAAAACGGCTCCGTCGCGGCGCTTGACGACGCCTGCCCTCATCGACGCTTACCGTTATCAAAAGGGCAACTTCTCGGCGATCAGATCGAGTGCGGTTATCACGGCCTGCAATTCGATTGCAGTGGCCGCTGCATCGCTGCACCCACCCAATCCCGTATACCGCCTAATGCAGTCGTGAAATCGTACCCGATCATCGAGAGATGGGGATTTGTCTGGATCTGGATGGGTGAACGCGACAGCGTCGATGAGTCACTCCTGCCCGATATTCCCAATTACTCAAATCCGGACTGGGGAACAACAGAAGGTGGCACGCTGAACATCCGTTGTAATTACTTGTGGCTGACCGATAATCTGCTCGATCCCTCCCATGTTGCGTGGGTTCACAAAACCTCATTTGCAGCGCCGGGAGCTGAAAAAACTGAACTCGAATTGCGCACGTTCGACGACGGGCTCATTGTTTCTCGATGGATTAAAAATCAGCCGGTACCCCCCTACTATGCGTCTTTGGTCAAATTTCAGGGTAACTGCGACCGGCTTCAGCATTACGAAGTGCGGCTGCCCAGCATCTGTATAAACCGTTCCATATTTACACCGGCTGGCTCCGGAGGCGAAGAAGGCAGTGAACATGTAGACCAAGCTTACGTGATGATTTCATACAATTTCATGACGCCTGTAGACGATGACAATAGCGCCTATTATTGGTTCCAGCACTACAACACCGACCCCAACGACGAGGCGGTCGCGAAGCAGCTTAATCAAGGCGCGATTGCCGCGTTTAATGAAGACCGAGAAATTCTCGAAGCAGTGCATGTCGGTATGCGCGACCAGTTGACCCCGAATATCAACTTGGGGCTGGACGCGGGCGCAGTAAGGTTTAGGGAACTAATGAAACGATCGATCGCAGCGGAGCAGAAGGATTAAGAGTTAATCAAGAGAATCAGAGTAATGCGACTGTGGCGATCGAGGTCGGTTTTAGTCGCCGGAGTGAATCACTAAGACAAGCATTGTCAAACAGGCACTCAACGTGACCATGGAGATTTTAGAAATGGATTGGAAGCAATTTATCAAGGAAGCAGAAAGTGAGCTCGCCATTTATGCCAAGGAACTTCCGGGCACCATGCAGGGTTTTGCAAAGATGGGAGCCGCCGCGAAACACGAGGGTGTGCTTTCACAGAAGACCCGGGAACTGGTCTCGCTGGCGATCGCGATACGAAGCCAGTGTGACCATTGTATTGCTTACCACGCACGGACACTCGTTAAGCTAAAAGCTGAGCGTGAAGAAGTGGCCGAGGTCCTGGCTATTTGCGCGTACATGGCTGGTGGACCGGGCATCAATTACGGCGCGAAAGCGCTGCAGGCATTTGATCAATTTTCAGAAGGATGAAATACTCTGGATTCAACCTGGCGCTGCAGTCCTTGTTTAAGCACCGTGGCTGGCAGCCTGCTTGGCGGGCCGCGGAACCTCGTAAGGCCTATGACGTCGTCATAATAGGCGGGGGAGGGCATGGACTCGGTGCCGCTTTTTACCTCGCCAAGTACCATGGTATAACGCGCGTCGCCGTTCTCGAGAAGTCTTGGTTGGGGGGCGGCAATACTGCACGTAACACGATGACAATTCGTGATAATTTCATCTACCCAGACAGCGCCCGCTTTCATCGCGAAGCACTGAAGGCGTGGCGAGGCCTCAGCGCAGACGTCAATTTCAACGTCATGCTTTCCGAGCGTGGCATGACCACCATCCTGATGAGTGATCGGGATCTTTCAGATGCGCGGCGCATGATCAATACGACTGCCATGTTCGGCGCGGAACACCGTATTATCGGCGTTGATGAGCTTCGCCGCCGCCTACCTCTGATGGATGATTCAGAGCGATTTCCCGTCGTCGGCGGTGTCGATCACCCCGAGGTGACGGTTGCGCGTCATGATGCTGTCGCGTGGGGCTATGCCAGGGCGGCCAGCCGCCTTGGAGTAGACATCATTGAAAATTGTGAAGTCACCGATATTGTGCTCGATGCAAATGGAGTTGCAGGCGTCAAAACCTCACGCGGTCGCATCGAAACCCGAAAGGTCGGCATGGCGGTCTCTGGGCACGGTACGCAGGTGGCGGCGATGGCTGATGTTATGCTCCCAGTAGAAACTGTTCCTTTGCAGGCATTTGTCTCGACACCGATCAAACCAGTGATAGATAACGTCGTCGTCATACGAAGTCTCAACACTTATTTTTTGCAAACCGACAAGGGAGAGCTTGTGATGGGATCGGTGGCAAACCCCTATCCGAGTTTTTCCCAGCAGTGTTCATCTGCCATTACGGAGCGCACGCTCGCGTCGATCTTGCAGCTTTTCCCGGCATTCGAGCGCCTCAAGCTCATGCGCCAATGGGCCGGTATTCTGGATCTAACGTATGACAACTCGCCGATAATCTCGAAAACTTCCACACCGGGATTTTACGTTGACGTAGCGGGATCCGGGGGTTTTAAAACGACCCCCTTCGCCGCAAAAATGCACGCTGATCTGATCGCGCACGACCGCCCGGATCCGCTGATAGAGCCTTTTAGTCTCGATCGATTCGATACGGGTCGCTTGATACTCGAGCGGGCCAGCTACGGAAACCGGTAAAGCTGAATATGACATGATGTATATACTTTGTCCTCACTGCGGTCATCGCAACGCAGACGAGTTTATTTACGGCGGCGACAGCGATAAGCGACGACCCGAGAATCCAGAAGAAGTCAGTGACGCTGGCTGGTCTGAATATATTTATAGCGTGCCAAACGTAAAGGGTGTGGCGAAGGAATACTGGCGACATAAACGTGGCTGCAATCGCTGGTTCGTGATTCAGCGTGATTCGCGTACCGACAAAATGACGCCACTGGTCAGGAGACTGACTAATGACTGAGGAGTTTCGCAATCCGTCCGGCGGTCGTATCCAGCGTGAGTGCCAGATTTCATTTGAGTTTAATGGGCGCCGCTATAAGGGGTTTCTTGGAGATACGCTCGCTTCCGCCTTGATTGCCAACGGTGTGTCAGTAGTTGGTCGGAGCCAGAAATATCACAGGCCGCGCGGCATTATGAGCGCCGGTTTGGAAGAAACGAATGCACTTGTGCAACTTGCCGGAAAAGGCGACGAGCCAAATCGTCTTGCAACAACACTGCCAATCCATGAAGGTCTCGTGGCACACAGCGTCAATGCGACACCAAGCGCCGATTTTGACGTGGGAAGCGTGCTTGGATTTTTTCATCGATTTATTCCCGCTGGCTTTTATTACAAAACGTTTATGTGGCCGAGAGACAAGTGGGATTGGTACGGGCGCAGAATCCGAAAGGTTGCGGGGTGGGGCACTGCGCCGGCAAAACCGGAGGGAGGGCGCTACGAACATCGAAACCACCACTGCGATGTGTTGGTGGTGGGAGCTGGACCAGCCGGGCTCTCGGCTGCACTAGGCGCCGGTCACACAGGGGCCCGCGTTTTATTGGTTGATTCTGACTCGGAGGCTGGAGGAAAACTGCTTTCAGATAATTTGACAATAAATTCGCGCCCTGCAATGGAGTGGGTTGACGACACGCTCAACGTGTTGGATTCGATGCCAAATGTCATTCGACTGAGCCGTGCTACCACCACAGGTTATTTCACCGACAATTACCTGACGGTGCTGGAAGAGTGTCCGGACAAGCCGTGGGTGCGGGAGAGGCTATGGAAGGTGCGGGCGAAACGCGTGATTCTGGCGACAGGTGCCATCGAACGCACACTCCTTTTTGCCAATAACGACAGGCCAGGGATAATGCTGGCCTCTGCCGCGATGACGTATTGTTTGCGTTACGGGGCGAGGCCAGGGAACACGGCTGTTGTCTTCACCAATAACAACTCAGGCTATCGTCATGCCATTGAGCTCGCGAAAGCGGGTGTCTCGGTGGCAGCATTGATCGATACCCGTCAGGATGCCGATTCCAAACTGCGCGAGGATGCCGCGGACAGTGGTATCGAGGTCATTGCTGATGCCAGGGTGGTCTCGGCCACGGGCCGCCGGCGAGTGTCAGGCGTAAATATTATCGTCGGCAAACATCAATCCAGTCGACGAATTCGATGCGACCTTTTGGCTGTTTCTGGAGGTTGGAACCCTGTTATTCACCTGCATTCCCAGTCTGGCGGAAAACCGATTTACAATGAGCGCATCGCCAGTTTTGTTCCTGGCGAATCAGTTCAGAATGAACGCTCAGTTGGTGCCTGCAGTGGTGACTTGACGTTACAGTCCGCGCTGGCCCAGGGTACCGAGGCAGGCCGCGAGGCATCCCGGCTGTGCGGTTTTTCCGAGGCTGATTTTGCAACGCCCGACTGCGAGCATGAGGCCGATCCTTGCGTCGACCCCGTATGGGATTGCTCGCTGGCCGGGAGTCAGAGCAGCGCTTTTATAGATTTTAACAACGACGTGACCAGCGCTGATATCCGGTTGGCAATGCGCGAGGGTTATCGTTCGGTGGAGCTCGTCAAGCGTTACACGACGGCCGGAATGGGTATCGATCAGGGAAAGAGCAGCAGCGTCAGTATCGTTGGCCTCATCGCAGAAATTGCCGACGTCGAGCCGGGGACCGTGGGGACCACAACATACCGGCCGGCGTACACACCAGTGAGCTTCGGCGCTATGGCGGGTTCGGGTAAAGGCGAGTTAATTGTGCCCTGGCGGCGC
>MDSV01121944.1_pt1 | contig 13001 bp, 15 predicted proteins | sample 810851 | NCBI WGS metagenome assembly MDSV01 (sample SAMN05326640, study PRJNA326480) | marine metagenome | isolation source: seawater | place: Atlantic Ocean: North East | collected 2012 | reverse complement strand
CTTCTACCTGAGGAGTCTGGAGGAGTGCTACTCTCCTACGCGTTGGATTGAGTACACTCTTAGCGCACCAGTGATGATCGTGCTCATCTCGTACACTCTTGGGATACGCAACCAGGAGGTGCTTCTTGCGCAGTTCGTACTGGTCATGATCACCATGCCGTTCGGCTATTGGGTGGAGGTCGTCTCGCGACCCAAGAACCAGGACGAGTGGATTGGGGGCCTGCTGTACCGTTTGTACCCGTGGTTCATCGGCCACATTCCGCAAATCGCAGCATGGTTTCTCATCATTGCCACATTTTACAACGGACAGGACCAGGTGGACCGAGCACCCTGGTTCGTGCACCTCATTCTGTGGGTGGAGTTTATCCTTTTCTTCTCCTTTGGTGCCGCAAGCGTCCTATCGCAATGGTATGCACCGCGTTTCTTCTATCGAGGCGAAATTCTCTTCCAGGTCCTATCTCTCGTTTCCAAGGGTCTTCTGGGCCTCATTCTTCTGACAAACGTGCTGATGCTCTCTCGCTTCGACGATATTTACAATGATTAAAGGCTACATGTAGTTCCGTAAGTCGAGTATCTGTTAAGTGACTCGATGTTCTAATCGCGTGCCGATTCGATCGCCACACGCGCTCGAAAGAGCGTTCCATACTTCACCATGCGTTCGTTGCTCGAGGACGTCGCAGTAATGCCGACACGTTCGGCGTCAGAGATCGGGTACCCCTCAAGACCCTCGTCGAAGTCGAGAACGTCGTCCTCCACGCGCGCATTATGTGCCAGCAACGGATGCGATGGTATCAAGTGAGACACTTCGGGAATGCGACGCACGTGTTCCAAAAACGACTCAGACGTTGTCTGCGACCAGCGTTTGAGGGTAAGGCCATTGCATATTGTCATTTCCGGACACCACGTCACATTCGGCACGAGTTCGACTGTGTGCTGAAGACTGTTCGCGTGAAAGGGTTTCGACCCATCGCGCGCGACGGAACCGTTGCTGCGGACGCGCAGCGTTGGAAACCGTGCCACCCCTGTGGTGTGTGACGTAGGACACGAGACGATGGCGCCGTCTGGAAGTCGTTCTTGCACCTCCAAGATGGTGCGTGCAAAGTCATCGTGCAGACTGCACCCTGCCTGTAGAACAACGACTGTCTTCTCCGAACCCGTGACGAAGCGACGCACAAGGCGTTGAAGATTCTTGCTCGGATGTCGGGAGCGCTGTATACCCATCTCGATGTTGACCAGATGACGGTAGATGGGATCGGAGACGTCGCTGTCTGGGACATCGTCCGCGGAACGATAGGCAAGAAGAACATGGACCGTTGCCACATCACGACATCGCATGATGATGTGGTTGATGTACTCACGCCAGGCGTCGGATGCATCCATGCAGACCAGAACCGTGACTGGTCGCGCTGTGTCTCGTGTTCGCGAGGTCGATGACAACATCCGACCTCTCGGGGCGGGTTTTACAACAAGGCGCATGACCACCGCGACAATGAGAACAATGACCGGTAATGAAGGAAGAGGAGTCACCATTTCTTGGTTTTGCATCATTAAAATAGACGATGGTGTCTTTACCGCAAGTGGTGAGTGCATAAAGGAGGGGTGTGCCACACTGTGTACCAACCAAGGAAAGAGGAACTATGCTTTCCAATGCACACACCACACTCGTTCGCCTCGGTGCATCCGCACGGACACCGCCCAACGGAACGGGGCCTCACGGAGCTCCCGATGGACGGCGGTGGATCACGCGCGACGACGTCTTCGTTTGGAATTCCGAGACATCCACGCATACACCTTACCGTTCCACGTTCGCATCGACGCTGAATACGCGATCCTACAAGACGCACCCGAATGATCTGCGCGGCTACCAATGGGAGGCAGTGTCTGCGTGCAACCCAGGGGCTGCGACGTTCGTATCGGGAGTGGTGCACATGGAATGCGGTACCGGGAAAACGTGGGTCGCATCCGAACTTATTCGACGATCCGGTTCCTGTGGCATTGTGGTGGCGCAACACACAGTGTCTGTGACGCAGTTTGTGTCGCACCTGCAAACGACACTTGGGTTGAACGCGATATCCCTCCAGGCAGATGAGGTGGTGGATTATGACGCATACGACGTCGTCGTGACAACGTACAGCCGCGTGGTGAGACTCGTCACCGCAGTCGACGAACATCGTATGCACATACAGAATGGAACGTATGCACCCTCATATTCCGCGGCAGATCGCTTCCTAATGCGCCACATGTGCCATCCCTTTGGGCTTTTGATTCTGGACGAGGTTCACACGGTGGTGGCGGACAAGTTCCCATGTGTGTGCCGTCTCCGTGCTCACGCCGTAGTTGGATTCAGTGGGTCTTTGGTGCGTGAGGACGAACGTATCAATTCTCTAGACACACTAGTGGGACCGACACTCTTCTCATACGGCAACATGGACCGGATGCACAACGTACATGTGCGGCGTGTCTTAATGGACGATCCGCGCATTCTCGAGGCGACATCGCGCACGGCCCCTCATCAAACGATACGTGCTCTCAACCCTCGGAAGGTGGAAGAGTTGCTCAATATTATCGAGACGCATTCCAATCAACGAGTCATCGTCTTCAGCGACACGGTCCGTCCCACACAAGTGTTGCACGATACTGTTCTGCATGGACGTTCCCTCCTTCTCAATGGAGGCGTCTCCTCGCGAGAGATGCGCGACGAAATTATCGAGGTGTTTTCCGAGTCTCCACCGGGTTCATTGGTACTCCTCTGCACAAAGGTATGCGATGTTTCCGTCGACTTTCCCGTCGGATGCGTCATAGTACAGTTTCACCTAACCTCCGGATCGCGGCAACAGGAGGTACAGCGCTGTGGACGAGGTACTCGAGGCACCGATGGCGCTATCGTCTATCACATTGTCAACGAGGGAACCGAGGAGGAACGATTCTCACAACGTCGCATCGAGCACCTGACGGAAGAGATGTGGGGAAGGGTGGAGGTAGATAGCGATGTCGTAGATACGACTCCCACTCCGACGAGCATCACCCCACTCGACTCTCTACTGCGAATCAAAATTGCAAACGGGGTATCGCACAGAAACAAACGTCCGAAACGCCATCATGGAGGACGCTAATCGTATACGCCTCAGGGAGAGAATCCGTAACAAGCGCAATCAGCGCCTCGGAACGGACGATGCAGTGAAAGACGATAGCGACATCAGTTCCGTGTTGCGGATTCAGGATCCCGCAACACGTGAGCAACTTTCTCGTCGAGTCGAGGCAGAGCTGCGCAAGGTCTTCGGTTCTGACCCCGACGCGATGAATGTTGCTCAGAATTTCATTAATAATCCGATGTCTGCACTCGATTCGAGTACTCGCACACTACCCCACCTGTCTACTGAGGAAAGGGTAGCCGTTGAGAGTCTCGTGAAAATGTCAGAGGGAGAGGATGATGAAGAGGCACCTCCCATGCAATAGACGACGCGTGTGATTTTTTTTGTGATTGAATACTGTAACACACCTCCAAAACGAATGAGTCTCGGATTTCGTCGCGACGCTGACCACATTGCAGAGCGCGCACCGGTTCGCGTTCCTCGCGGACTTCCTCAGGCGACACCCACTCCCACTCCCAGTAAGTCGATGATTCCGTCCATGGTGATGGGCGTTCCGAGAGGTCTCATTCCTACACTGACCTACTCACTGTTGGCCTTCCTCGCCCCCTTTCTATTTCTTTACATGGACTACGACTTCACCACAGACACGGCCAAGGGAGTGACTATCGGTCTCTCCGCCATCGCCGCGATCGTCATGGTCCTCGCGAACGACTGCTGCTGCTGGTACAATATGATGCTGGCGTTCCACACTGCCGTTGAGGTTAAGGTGATCGATACGGCATTCACGTTTGCGTATGCCAACGACACGTCGGATGGCGACATGGCACTCGCGATCGTCGGCGCGGTCGTCGTCATCGTGCACCTGATCCCCTTTTACGTCAGTGATCGTCTCGCGCTTCTCGGCGTCCTTGCTGTGACCGGTGTGATCGTCAACGCGACCATTCTGGTGTTCCTTGATTCGTCGATGCTCCTCCTCGTTGGTGCGTCGTCGCTCGCACTCCTCGCCATCACCATGATCATTTCCGGTGTGTGTGAGATCAAGACGTCGCTGCTCAGCCTCATCCGCGAGTCGGTGAACGCAAAGAAGTGCATCACCTGCGAGAAGTTTGAACTCTAAACAGACGGATCGGTACTTCGCCTACGAATCGCACGCGCGCGCGCACGTCGATGACGTTGTCGCCCGGTAACACTTCGAGAACGGAGACGCCGCGCGCGTGAAGCGTGAGTGCAATTTTTTTATCCAGCGAGAGTGCACCACCGGGCGACATGACCGCACTCCCCTGGGCGATGCACAGAGGCCCTGCGCGCAGAGTGAGGTTCGCATTCGCATCGTCCAGACGGACGACTGTCGCCGTCACTCCCAGACGCGTTCCGACGTAGGTGCACGGGTAAAGGGATGGCGATGCCATGAGGGTTAAGAGGATAGGTAGAAAGTTCATGCATGATTGTTGGAACCGCAAAAATATTGGGCCTCTTTTTACGTACAGGAGAGTACCGTGCTGGCATGCGACAATAGAGGCACTCCCTCACGAAAACGGGTATCCCCAAACAGGATCACTTCCACGGAGACACCCATCGCCGCTCGGCGTCAAACCCCCACGTGTGCCAGTTGATGTGGCACTGCGTGAACATGACGGCACCGACGTGCACCCTCTCCACCGCCTCCATTTGCTCACGCGGTACGTGAAGGTATCCGCGTGCGACAAGGATACCCATTCCCGTGAGAATGCACATTTCGACGTGGTAGTCACGCATGATGCCGTTCTTGGTCAGAACACGCTCGCTCGGGACGATGCGCAGCACCTTCTTAACGTGTTTCGCCGCAAAGGGGGCGAACAGACCGTTGTCACTGGCCTCGTCCGACATTACCTGCTTGAGGAACTTGGTCGTGTCGAACTCCAGGTGCGGAGCGCGGAATGACATGCATGTGCGGTCCACCGTGGCGGTTGGGGTCAGGTTGGACGTGTGCGCAAGGGCGCAGCAGTACGGAGCAGTCGCCTCCATCGGCGTCACGGTGGACGATGCAAGGTACGCCATGAACTGCCGCGTCATGTTGCGGTCCCCACGCTCCTTGTTCACCGCGGTTTCAAAGCCATCGATGGTAATACGATCTCCATGTGAGTGGACGTACTGCGCGTCGCGACGAGTGCGTGCGCTCTTCAGGTCCTCCTGCGTGATCCACTGGTCCGGGCCGGTGGCGGACACGATGTATGACAGGTGCACCGGCGTCTTCTTCTTGGAGATGGTAGATTTGGGCATGGGAGCTCGTTTGTGTTTCCTTTTGGTTGGTACGGCGACCGTTTCCTTTTTTTGATGAATACCCAACAGAAATGACATGATATCAACCCACACGCCATGCGTGGACGAGTTCAAGCGTCTTATGACGTGCCCCACACACGATCGTTACGGTGCACTCCTTGCGTGTCTTCGTGCGCACGGATGTCCACCACACGGAGATTAACATCATATTGCATCGAATGCAGGGTTGATGTGTGTGTCGACGCGACCCCGGTAACGAGAGTGCAATGCCTTACGCATGTGTTCTCCGCAATTCGTGAGGATGATAGTACCCTTGTTCATGTGGATCGCGTCGTACTTTGGGGTTGCACGACTCGTCATGTCGGAGTATGTAGCTACAACAACGGGGATGTTGTGCACAATGTACATATCCGCGCAGGCCGGAACATCGCATCCCATACAGCGGAGAACGAAACGGCGTTCAAGAGGAGTGGACACCGCAACCCATTCACCCGTGATGGTATTCGTGCATATACCATTACGGAGATACGGAGGCGGCATCTGCGTGATGGAGCACGACGCAATCATGAGAATCGCAAACATTCGTATTTTTCTTATGGTTGGTACAGCGACCGTTGCACTCAACGACGCGCATTGTACGTCGTACAAGTGGAAACGAAAACGCTGATTTTTTTGCACGCTACACCCTAAAACCATGAAATTGTCGCACATTGTCGCAAGTGCGGTTATCATCTCGCAATTACCAGATAGTCCCGGGGTTTTCGCCACCATCGGTGCGGTATGCATGGTGCGAGAACGCGTACTATTTGAGGGTCGGAGACTCTTTCAAAACCTGACCATCGATGATCTTTTGGATTAAATAACACAATTCCATGCGCCGTCGTCGTGTACGTCGATAGATTCGGACAGTCAAGCCTCTTCGCCTACGCCCGTTCGGATGGTATGGTCGAATCAGTGTGTGCCAATGCACCGTCGCAAAGACGTGACACCCGACTAAACATGCCACTCCTCGCTGAAGACCACCCCCTCATTCGCGAATGCAACAACCGCTACGGAATCGACCTCCAGCAGACAGGGAATGGTATGTTCTCCATTCGTTCGGCAAACATGACCGCAATGCCGGAGTTTTACGATACGAAATCGAGACGGGGGACACAGCGTCCCCCGAATTACTTTATGGACAAGGACCTCACGCGACTCTGCATTGCTCTCTCGCCTCAAAACGTCTGTGAGTTGTTCCAACTCTCCACCAAGCAGGACGCGCTCAAGATCATTCAGCAAGCATTCAATTCATTTCCGGAGTCCACGTTGATACCCATTCGCGTGCAAGCGCAGCACGTTCTTTGGGGAGAACCCGTGGGTCTGACCCGCGACAAGATGGAATTCCAAATCCGTGACGCATCGGATGGGTATGTTCCAGCGCCGGCACCTACTCCCGCTCCTGCTACCGCTCCTGCCGTACCGGCACCCGCGGCGAACGAGTCCCCGGCGAAACGTGTACGCTACGACGCGTCCGCGCCCACCCAGCGGTACTCCAGGGTGATGTACAATGGAACGCCTTACGACGATGATGACGAGGCGCGTCACGCGTATCTCATGGACTGTTTGGATGTCAAATACCGCACCCAACCCACCAACATTCAACACCCGCTCCTCATGAACGAGACCAACTCGACCGGCATCTACCGCACCGATTTTTTTGTGCCGTCCATCAATGCGTACCTCGAGACCACAGGATCGGAACCCTCGGCGCGCAAACACTTCACGTGCGAACTCCTCGCGCGTCACGCCTTCTACGAGGGGCGCACCGTGTACCTCGTTTACGGTGGTCTTCATCCTCCGCGTCGCGACACCTACTCCACCGACGGCACGCAGACCATGAAAATTATTAAATACATCGTCGAACCGCACACGTTTGCCAATGGACGCGACGAACTGGTCGTCGTCGCTGAGGACGGATACGCGTGGATGTACAAAAATGGAGAATACGTCATCGACAAGCTTGGGTCCATCATGAACCGTGCGTGGGACCACCCTCCACTACGCTCCGCCATCTCCATGGCCCGCAATAAATCGTTTTGATGGAATAGAAGGGGGTTGGGTCGTTTCGTAAAACAGTTGCGGTGTGTCCTGAGTAATTTGTGAACGTGGCGGCGCGTGTTAGAATTGGTGGCGAACACATTAGACAGGTGAGGAAATGGAGGACATCTGTCTCCCATGCGACGACCCGCCTCTCAAACGCGACGCGAATGGATTTTTCAAATGCCCTGAATGCAGTTCAATATTCAAACGGAAATGTACGCTCACACGACACCGTGCTGACAGGCACGACATAAGGGTTAAGTGGTACAACTGTTCCGAATGCAGTGCCCAATTTAAGCAGAAATGTAACCTCACACGACACCGTGCTGACAAACACGGCGTCGACTTAACGTGGCACCAGTGTCCCGAGTGCAGTGCCCAATTTAAGCAGAAATGTGTCCTCACACGACACCGTGCTGACAAACACGACATAATGACACAGTGGTACAACTGTTCCGAATGCAGTGCCCAATTTAGGCAAAAGGTAAACCTCACATGCCATCTTTCCACCCAACACTACAACGTGTATTGCCAGCGTCGTAAGCAGCAGGAGGAGCGCGTGCGTCTCGCATTACTCCTCCGTGGATGGATCGAGTGGTCGTCGGGGGATACGCTACCACCACCTGGGCACTTCAAACGGGAGCATCAAATTGACTTTACCTGCGCGGGTGCGTCCGAGGACCGAAAATGGTGTCGGATCGACTTTGTACTCGCATACGACGACGGCACGTTCGTGTTCCTTGAGGTAGATGAGCACCAACACCGATTTGGTTACGACGGAGAGGACGGGGCGCATCTTTCGTGCGATTCGAAGCGCATGGCAAACGTCCAGACATCCATCACGTTCGAGTTTGTCGCCGTGGGAGCGGACGTACCCACCATCTATTGGCTTCGCGTCAATCCAATGACGTGGCGTGTGAATGGAACGACCATTACGGTAAGAAGGGAGGAACGCGAAAAACGCCTGTGTGACTTTTTGTCGCACTCTCCTTCGCGAGTCGGGATAGGCTACGCATTCTACGATTACGACGACGAGTCGGGTCTGGATGTGCTCAGTGCCAGCGAATTCCATCCTCTTTTGCGCGAAATGGTAGAGAATCTCAAGGGTCTCGACGTTACGTGTAGAATAACTGCCAATATCATCACCCTTCTGTGTTTGCAAATGACGTGTAAGAAGTGCGTTGTTACGCGGTTTTGTGCGCGATCCACTGTATGTCAGAATCACCGAATCCCTTTTTCAACAGAACGAGTATCCCTCTCGAATGCGCCTCTACCATGCGCTCACGAACCGCCCTCCCTGGGGTCCGTCGGACCATCTAACGCGAATCGACGCCGTGTTGCTCGAGAGCGGGTCCACTCCCCTTCCAGACCTTGACGTGGGTGCATTCGCCCTCGAGGGGGATGGCGACCATTACACACGCGAAGAGTATACTCGTTTTGCAGCGCAACTCGCACATTCCCTTAGGAATATGAAGTACCCTCTCATCGTATCGGACAGTACCATCGATTGGCACAACCACGACTCCAACTGGAACCGGACCGGGTGGGCGACGGACGTGCTGCAACGCGCGCTCTCGGACCGATGCGTGGTGGATGTGGTGTGCGGATCGGGGTTTGTGGCGCACGCGGCGCAGAATCAACACTTTTACACTCGCGTGTCGAAACACTTGCGCACGAATCGGCACATTACGGATGTCGTTGTGTTGGGAGGGTGGAACGACTATGGGCGTACAGAGGAGGCGTGCCGTGCTATACCGCGCCTTGTATCCCTAGTACAACGACACTAGTTACACGAAATGATTCGGGAGCAAAAGTTCCTCCCCCGCTGCAACGTCGCGCGTCAACTGCACAATATTCATGATTCCCCCAAACAGATCATGTATCATCACGTTACCACCGTCACCGTGATGAATGAGGTGACCACACCGCTCAGGACAGAAGTATAACAGGGACGACGCGATGAAGACATCATCATGGCGTGTGTTGCGTAGGAGGATCGTTTTTTGGTCCACCCTTTTCGTGTTGTCAGGGGAGATGATCACACCACCGTGCTGCTTCAAATAAATGGCATCGACGGGAATGACGGTGACGACGTTTCCCGTTTTAAGACCCTCCGTTGCGAAGACGCCAAAGCGTCCCTCACATCGCCCCACACGTAACCTACACACATCCCCTTCCATGGTGTACTGTGTTTTCATGGCGACAATGTAAGGTAGGAGGTCAGGAGGGTTTGGGTACGGAATCGTCTTGTATGGAACCAGACCGGAAAGGCGCCGCGCCTCGCGTAGAATCGTCACTGCAAGGTTGTGCACCGACGCCATGAAGTCGTCCCACGTCTCTCCACCGGGTTGAATGTCTGTGCGGACGGTCATGGAAAGAAGAGCAGACACGTCCCATGCATTGCACTTGGGAAACGCAAACACCTCTTCGTCGTCGCTCTGCATGGGTGACCGTTGGGGTGAGAGACATGATCACGACGAACACTGATCGCGTGCACGCACCGCAAGGTCGCGCGCGAGGTGCGGCATTTCTCCGTGCTGTTCCACGAAACGACTATTCTAGACACAGTTTTTGCGGTGTTCATGAGAGGTGTTCATTCGTACTAGGCTTCCGCATATCACGCGATTCCACACAGCAAGTGGCTGTATCCGACGTAGCGCTTGCAAGATGGGCGGGGTCATCACATCTATCCTTGCCATCACGTAGAGAATACTGTCTGCAGGTCTTGTGCTTGTTGAACATGTAGTTTCCCTCGAGGGACATACAGTAAGACATCGAGTCTTACACGCGTCTGCGCGACGCACGTTTCGACCGTCGCGTTTTGGAGGGGCGCCGGCGGGAGAGACGCGACTTCGCACGCGAGGAACGCCGGCGGCGTACCATTTGTAATTACTACGACCCATTTTTTTCCGTCACTCGTTTGCCCGTAACGGCGCTTTGGTAACCGGTACCAACCAAAAAAGAGAAATGACTGCACGCGTCGTGTCCTGGAGCGACCGTCTGGAACTGACGGTGGAGACTCCCGGAGGCGAGACCGTAACACTGGACGTGCCGTCGTTGCTTCACGATGCCGGGTTGCTGTCGAAAATCACTCGCGCAGAGGGGTCCATCCCCCTGCGCGTCAACCACGTCACTGGCAAGTACGTGGGAGTCAAAACGGTTACCAATGGCTACTCTGCGCTATCGGGACGTGATCTGGTGGCGTCTGCATCGGCACGTGAGGTGGCGTACAAGCGAGCAGCGGCGCTAGGTCGCAAGCGCCGACGGGGAGGGAGAGAGCATGAGGATCCTCCTCGTCCCCCCACACCTCCACAGTCTACCTCTCCTACGTACGAACCGACGTCGTCGTCGTACAACCCTGCGACGACGACGACGGCACAAGAGGAGGACGATGGAGAGTGTGAGTTTGTAAAGGAGCGCACTCGCGAGGAGCGTGATGAGGAGGGACGCGCCAATGCCATTGCCCTGGAGGAGGATTGAGTCGTCCTATCGTCGCGGGCGTCGCCTGGGAGATCGCGACGATCGCGACGATCGCCTTGAACGTGCTCGTCGATGTTTGCGAGAGGAGGAATGTGGTCGTGAAGTGGTAGGTGTGGGGTCAGTAGAGCTGAACCCGCCCGTGTGTGAATGGTCGTTTTGGAAGACAATGTTCATGATTTCCTGTACGACAAAGTCGGTCATTTTCCACATGCCATGTAGTAAAATTTCAACGGCGTCGACGCCGTCTTTGGGAACGACGAGGGGACCGATGCCGGGAACGACGATTGTCCTTTGTGGAAAGGATGGTTTGTGCGATCCGGCGTTCGCGGGGAGACACGTCCTGATTTCCACGTGCCACGGACGATAAAAACTTGTTCTCAATCGACCGTATACTCTTACTTTCCTTGTTACGTATCGAATCCACTGCATGGGCGACCTCGTTCGCATCCCGACGGACCGACTTGTGCATGGCACGGGCAAGTTCCCCGTACTCCAGTGTCCCGGACCCGTCCGTGTCCCATTGGTGAAATACCTCGTCGGACACTCGCTCCGAGACTCCAAACTCACGTCGGAGCGCACTTCGGAACTCGGAACGAGAAATGTGCCCGTCATTGTTCGCGTCAAAACGCGAAAAGACGGTTCGCGGGGACCGCTTACTCAGCAAACCCGCAATCCAACGTTTACTGTCCTGACGTTTGCGCACTCGCAAAGCCATGTGATCCGTCATCATGGACACCTTCTCCTTAGGACTCATCCGATGCCAAATCTTGTCCAAACTCATCCCCTCTTCCCACTCACACCACTCTTTTTTTTTCCACACCACGGGTGATTAGGAGTGCGATTCTCACATGCTCCGAGGTAGTCGCCATCGTTGGTTCCGGCATTCGAATGCGCACCCACGCGCCTCTCGGCTGACGCTCCGTGAACGGACGTAAAGTGGGGTCGGCGGCGCGTCCATGCACCAGTTGTGATCCACGAGGAACGCGAGGAGGTCGGAAGTCGGGGCAAACTGGTGTCCTGTATCATTGTTCATGGTCAACACGCTAGGAGTCATGTGAGACGCGCTACGCACGCCTTGCGAGTGCGTTCAATGCTTCACGGCGCCAGTAGAGGTATGCACCCGTACTGGTCGACGTCACCACACGGATCGTCGAAAGTGCCTGCACTAGACGCCGCTCTTTGACCCTCCAACCATCCGGAGTCGTGCGCATATCGTTGCGCGACACCATCGCACGGTACGACCGTGCGTCGCCGGCGCAGTCGAAGCACACGCGCGACACGCGCCGGCAGTGCACACCGCATTCGCAGCAGCGCGTCTTGGAGTGGTTCATGTACGAGGAAAGGAGACCCGCGAATGGACCCGGATAAATGGGACGGCGGACGAGACCAAGACGCACGCGCATAACGTGACGCAACTCGAGCGGCACGTTGACCTCGCGATCGCACAGCGCCTCGTGCAGACGTGCCAGGTCTCCCAATGTCAACCAATCGACGAGAAGCGGAACGAAAGTCACCTCCATGGGTTCTGGTTGGTACCGTTCCTCTGTACCAACCCCAAAGAACGATGATTGACGACGTCCTCCAATGCGTGTTGCTGTCCCTCTCCCTCCCTCGCCTTGTGCAACTGAAGTTGGTCGACCGCCAGTGGCGCCGCGTGGCGCGCCGCGTACTCACGTCGGACGAGTGGCTGTACATGGGAGTCTCTGTGGAGACACCTCTATCCTTCGGTGAAGACATAGAGTGGTTCATCGAACGACCACTACTCAACGACCGATCATTGTCCATTAAACCGCGCCACAACCTACGATCGATGCATTACGCCGTCGAGTATCAGTGGAACGTGTTGCAACTTCCATGTCGCATCGGAATGTCATTGGAGTACGGTCGGACGAGTGGTGAATGGGAAGTCGGCATACTGGAGGACCTCACTGTCGACAATGATATGTGTATTCGTAGCATCGTCGTTACCATACGCGATTCCATACGCTTCTTCGCACCGCATCATTTACGTGACGAGTACTATCCTGAAGGGACGTTCGATTCGGACAATGAGTTGAGTGGGTGGATTCTTGACGGCATTTTCCCCCT
>MDSV01070095.1_pt1 | contig 13001 bp, 14 predicted proteins | sample 810851 | NCBI WGS metagenome assembly MDSV01 (sample SAMN05326640, study PRJNA326480) | marine metagenome | isolation source: seawater | place: Atlantic Ocean: North East | collected 2012 | reverse complement strand
TTATGAAAAGATTGTGTTTTGATTTAGATGGAGTTATATGTACAACAAATAATTCTGAATATAAAAAATCAAAGCCCAAAAAAAAAATAATAAAATTAATTAATAAATTATATATTTCAAATTATATAATAATTTTTACCTCTAGATATATGGGTAGAAGTAATGAAAAAATTAATTTAGCAAAAAAAAAGGGATATAAATTTACTAAAAAGCAACTAAAAGATTGGGGCCTAAAGTTCCATGAATTAAAATTTGGAAAACCTTCTTATGATGTGTTTGTGGATGATAAGAATTTTTTGTTTAAAAAAAATTGGTATATTAAATTTAAATCAAAATATAAATAATCTAAATTTTTGTAATTATTCAACTAAATATTTGTTCTCAATAAGAAATTTTGACGATATTTTTGATTTAATTTCTCCATGCATTTTACTATTATTTTTTTGATAATTATTAAATTCCTGATTGGAAGAGTAGTTATGCCAAAAAATTGTTTGTAATTTTTTAGCTTCTTCACTTTCAATCCATCTGCCATTCAATCTCTCATCCATTTCAACAACTAAATCTTTTATCTGCTCAGCTGTATTTTCAATTAATTTAATATTTTTATTTTTATATTCTTCTTTTTTGTATATTATTCCCAATTTCAGATTAAGAATTTCTTTTATTGATAATTTTTTTTTAAAAGTTTCACTAAAATGTTCTTTAAATATTAATAAAGTTTGTTTGTTATGTGTTTCCAAGCATCCAACTGGAACCACTCCCGTATATGCTATGGGTTTTCTGAAAATTATTGGCACTTCATCAAATCCTGTAGCTGTTGATATACAAAATTCACAATTTGCACCTAAATATATATCCATAAAATCACTTCTTAGTTCGGAATTTGAATAATCAATTATCATTTTATTATCCGATGTGAATTTTTTTTCAGTATGAGTACCCATTCTAAAAACGTAATACCCTCTTTTTGTCAATTCTTCAGCACATAACAAAAAGTTTTCAATATTTGAGTTTCTATATTCTTGATAACTCCAATCACGGTGTGGAGATTTTTTTGATAAATATCCTTGATCTCTTACTATTAAACAAACAAATTTATCATTTTCATTTAAACCAAATTTTTTAATTGTTTCTTTACCTAAAAATTTTTCTTTCTCATTAAACTCTAAGTGAGGTTTAGTTTTTTCTAATATATTTAAAACATCTCTCATTGTATCTTTTGCTATAGGCTTTATATGATGATCTTCAAACTTAGGTACATATTTACTAATAAAATTACTTATTCTATATAAAGGGAGCATTAAAAATGATGGTAGAATTATTAATTTTCTTTTCCACATTTTTAATAATTGTTTATTAGAAATATAAGGTGTGATTAAAAAAAAAATATTTAAATATTTTTGTTTTGGATAATTAATTTTTAAATCTTCAGCACAACAAAATAATTCAGTTTCTTTTGCTAAGTGTCCAATTCTACTTGAATATATAGCTCTCCATCTTATCAAATAAAATGGTTTTATAATGTAAAAAAAAATAATAATTGGAATAGATAAAAAATAAATTGGGATTTGAAAAAAAAATTTTATTATTGAAATTGTTTTCTTAATTATTACTTCAATTCCACCTTTTTTAATTTGAGTAATATTTTTATGAATTTGTTTTTCTAAAAATTTATTTTGTGCAACCATCAATTTTTACAATAGAACCGTTCATAAATTTATTTTCTTTGGATATTATTAAATTAATAAAATCAATTAAATCTTCAGGTTTTCCTATTCTTTCTACAGATAAATAATTTTTAATAAATTCTTTAACTTTTTTTGGTTTCTGAATTGTTGCTTTGTACCAATTATTATTTTTAGCTGCTATAATGCTAGTTTTGATACAATTTATTAAAATATTATGTTTTCCAAATATCACTGCACTTTTTTTAACATAATTTTCCAAAAAAGCTTTTGAAGTAGAATAAGTGATTGAGGTTTTAGGATCATCAACAGCTGTTGTAGAAAAAAATAAAATTCTACCAAATTTATTTTTTATCATTCTTTTTAAAAAGTAATTATTTATTAAAATATGTTTAAGAATATTTAGGTTAAGCGATTTTTTCCATAACTCCATATTATATGGATATTCTTTAATACCAAAAGAGCCTCCGACAGAATTGATTATTATATCAGCCTTTACATTATTTTTATTTAAAATTTTTGTTATTTCTTTATTAGGCATTAACAAATCTAATTTAATAAATTTTACATTTTTATTTTTAATTATTTTTTTTGGAATATTTTTCAAACTTTTCTCATTATTATAAGTTGCAAATATTTTATATTTTTTTTTTATAAAAGAATTAATTGAACTAGTCATAATACCTGATGTTGCACCAACTATAAGTAAATTTTTCATAGATTTTTTAATAATTCTTTTTTAAAATTTTTTAAAGATATTTTAATATTTTTTTTTGCTGAGACATTACAAGCTTCCATTAATATCCAAGTATCAATTGAACTTTCATAAAGTTTTTTTCTTTTTTTTTTAGAAATTAAGGATAAATAGAAAGCATCAAACTGTCTTTTTTCATCTTCTATCAAATTATTATCTAAATCTTTTAAATAAACATCTTCAGTTACATTTCCATTTTTGTAAACGGTAATACGTCCTCCATCTCTTTTTAAATCGCCTTTTTCACCATGTATAATCCATTGACCACTCCATCTGGAAGCAAAACCATACGGATTGCCATGACCTGCTCTAGTACCGGAATAAGAAAATGGTATTTTATTTGGATATTCAAAAATACATTGACCTCCTGATGTTCCAAAAATTCCGAGCTGTCCAATTTCTTTATCTTTTCTGTTGTGAACGTATGAGGTTACAAAATCAGGTAAACCTTTTATTGTAACTAATTGACTTAATTGATGACAAGCTAAAGCTAAAAAAAACATTCCTTTTTTTTTAACTTCTATATGAGGAGGTTTATGATTTAGATTTTGTCTACCCCAGCAAATACATTGACCACCAATCATTTTTCCAATTCCATTTTTAGTTGTCATCAAATCTTTCATTTTTAATGCAGCATCATTCCACTGATTATTAAAACCTTGTAAAAACATAAGATTTTTTTTTCTTTTATAAATTTTTAAAATTTTTTTTAATTCTTTAGTATTAATTCCTATTGGTTTTACACAATATGTATTTAAATTATTTTCAATGCTCTCCAAAGATAATTTTGAATGTTGATCAGCTGATACAAAAATAAAGCAAGCCAAAGCTTTATGCTTCTTTGCTGCTGTTTTTATGTTGGGATACACACAATTGTGTAAATTAAGTTTTTTTGCATCCATAATTAAAGCCAGATTTTTCTTAGCTTGATTAACATTTTTATCTACGCAAGCAACTGGTAAAAAATTTGATTTGTTAATTATAATCTGTAATCTTTGCAATCCAAATTTTCCACAACCTACAAAAATTGAGGGTATTTTCATTTTTTTTAAATTGTTTTAGAATTGAGAATAGAGACTTTTTCTGCATACTCAGGGGACACTAATTCCTCACCTTTTGCTTCATCCCAAACGTTGCAATTGGCACAAATTGAAATATCTTTTTTATTGCCATTCATATGTAATTTTCTTCTCGCATTCATAATTTTTGATTGCCAAAGTTCTTTAATTGAGTTTTTCATTATACTTCCCGTTGGATATTTATTATTATAATCTACATTACAAAGAGGTACATCTCCATTTGCAAAAAACACCATTAGAGACCAAAGTGCTACACAGGGTAAATTTGGTTCAAAACTTTTTTCAATAGATTTATAATTATCTAACTGGCCACCCCAATTGAAAATATTATGATAATATATCCTGTCAACTTCTGAGGCATATTTTCTCCAAAAGTTATAATAATCATCCCACTCATTATAGTTGCTTTCTTGTCTAATCATTCTTATCCATACTCTACAGTTTGGATTAATCTTGTCTCTTAATTCTAGAAATTTAATAGCATTATCTCTAACTTGCTCAAAATTTAATCTCACACGAATTTTTTCGAAAACCTCTTTGTTTAAGCTATCTATTGACATTATAACCATCCCAAGTCCTGCCTCTAGCAAATCTCTAGATTTTTTTTCGTTAAGCAGAGAAACATTTGTGGCTATAGAAGTTTCTTTTATACCATTCTCAAAAAATTTATTTATTCTTTGAGGCATTTTTTTGTCAATTAATGGTTCCCCATCTCTATACAAACTTACTCTTTTTACAAATTTTTTATTTTCAATAATATCTTCACTAATTTTTTTAAAAACATCATCTCTCATTACAGGGTAGTTTCTTTCCCAGTCGTTTATTGTACACATTGGACATCTGGCATTACAAGCATTAACAGTTTCTATTTCTATATATTTAGGAAACTCTAATAGCTTTTTAAAAGGTACTTCCCCATCAATTCTTCTGTTTAAATATGATTCAAATTTGGTCATTAGTTCAAGGACTTAAATACTATATTTTTTAAATTCTTAATATATTTATTTTTTTTTTTTAAATTTTTAATCCAAATTGGAAAAATGCTATCATTTTTAGCCAAAAAGGGACCAGTTTTACTTTCATGATAAATTACATAATTTGATATTGGCATCATGGTATGAAAAACATTTATTGGTGTTCTGAAAATATTATTTTTTTTTAATTTACAAATTTTTTTTACTTTTCCATTATTATTAAACAAAATGCATACCATGGAACCTTTAATAATATGGTATGTTTCGCCTTTTTTTAAGTGCTTATGAGGCAAATAAAAGTTTTTTTTTTGTTGCAAAATAATCATGTCATGATGATTTGATTTTTTGTTAGCGTGTAAACAAATTCTCACATCTTTTTTTTCTTTTTTATAAAATTTTTCAAGAAATTTAACATGACTTAAATCAAAAACTTCACTTTCTTTTTTAAAAAAAAAAGATTTTGATTTAGCTTTTTTATCTTCTATTAAGAATTTTTTCATCGATCGCATATTTTACAATAATTTTTTTTGCCACATCTTCTATTTTTGCCATTTTAAAATTAATATTATTTTTTAATTTTTTAATGTTCATAGATACATTTAAAGGTCTTTTATCTAAAGTCTTAATACTTAAAAAAGATATTTTTTTAGTAACAATTTCTCTCTTAATTTTTTTATTAAAACAATTTAATATTTTTATAATGCAATTGTGTCTAGAAATTGAAATTGGACCACCCACATTAAAAATACCCTTAATTTTTTTTAAAAGGAATAAATTAACAATTTTTTTTAAATCTTTAACGTATAATGGGCTAAATTTTTGATCATTTGCAGTATAAAATTTTTTTTTGCCTTTAATAAGATTTGTTAAGAAATTGGATATTAAAGTTTTATCGTTTAATTCATCGCCATATGTCTTTCCTATTCTAAAAATGCAGTAATTTTTAGTGTTATTTTTAATATATTTTTCTATTAGATATTTTTGTTTTCCATATAAGTTTATTGGCTTTACTATACTTTTTTCATTATAATTGCCTTTTTTTCCATCAAAAATGTATTCTGATGAAAAAAAAATAAAATAAATATTTTGTTTTATTATTTTAGAAATCATTTTTTTTGTTTTTTCTACATTAATTAAGTTTGATTTTTTTTTGTTTCTCAAACATTCGTCAGGATCAGTAATTGATGAAAGCAAAACTATTCTATCAATTTTAAACTTTTTTATTAATTTATTTATATCATCTTTAAGTATATTAAATTTTACACCACCTTTAATTTTATTTTTATAATAAGTGAATACATCATTTTTATTAATTATTATTTTTCCTATTTTTCCAGAACCACCAATAATTAAAGTTCTCATAATTTATAAAATTTTAAAATATTAACTAAAATAAATAAATTCGTAATCACCTTTATATCCAAAGCGATTATAAATCCATATCCACTCTTTTTTTTCAAAAAAAGACTCACATGTTAAAGCCCAACATTGTAAATTAAACAATTCTTTTTCATTTCTATAACTTTCGAGCATTATATATGCTTTCTTCCCAACTCTTTGAATTTCGGTTAGAGCATTTTTTATTTCAAAGATTTTTAAATTATGCAAACAACCTAAAGAAATAACTAAATCAAATTGATTATTTTTAAATGGATATTTGTTTTGAGCTTTATGGAAAAATAAAGATTTTTTTATTTCTTTTTTTGCCGAGTTTAATGCGTATTTTGACATATCAAACCCACAAATTTTTATTTTGGGTAATAATTTTTTTATTTCATATAGCAAAAAAGCTTTTCCACATCCAACGTCTAATATTTTTGAATTATTAGTTAGTTTGTAATTTTTTATTAAAGATTTTGCAACATTGGACCATCTACCAGGAATATATTTATATCCTCCATAGCCAAAGCGTCTATTTCCGTCCCAGTAATCTTGTCCATATTTTTTTGAAATTTTCATACAATAGATTTTATTATCTATCATTCTTGAAATATAATTTCGTTTTGTAGAGGTGTGCAGTTTAGTTACAAAATTTTTTAATTTACCCATATATCTTTTACATTTGGACAATTAACTAAATTTTTTTTTATAAGCCATATCATTTCAACTCTGTAGGCTTCTTTTTGATTTGAAATTTTAAATCCTTCGTTAGCAAAATACAAAGTTTTTTTATTTTTAATAAATTTAGAGTATATATTATTTCTTTTAAAATTATGTTCTGGTAGTTGAAAAATACTGTAAGCAACAACTCCATGCAAATTTTTAATCTCTCCAATAATTTGATCAAAAATTAAGCTAGAGTTTTTCATTGAATATTCTGTTGAACTCAGCAAGTAATGTAATTTCATATTTTTACAATATTGTCTAATGACAATATTTTGAATATGCTGAGGAATTCTTTCGCCCATAAATTCTCTACTAAAATTATATCCTCTAACTTTTTTCATTTTATTTTTGGTAAGTTATAACGCATTGCAATTTCAGATATTTTTTTCATTGTAATTGGCTCAAAAAACTCACCAATTTTTTTATCTCTGTAAGGAGTAAAAATTCCTTTAAATCTACAATTAAATGACCATCTAGTTTCTTTTTCATAATTAACTCTATTGCCATGTGGTAAAGTTTGATTGAATAAAAGTACTTGTCCGTATTTGATATTAATCCAATTAATATCTTTTTTAATAGATTGGTATAATTTTTCGCTAGAATTTTTTTTATTTTTATAAATTATAGAATTTACTCTTCTTAACTTAGAAGGCTTTAATATATACATTGATTTTGTTTTATAACAGTCAACTAAGGGCAACCATACAACTATTTCAAAAGCTGAATCACCAGACCAAACATCTGAGTGAACTGGTAGCAAAGAACTCTTGTCGCGAGGTAATTGGATACTTAAGTTTATTCTAGTTTGCATTGCTAACTCGTTACCTACTAAAATATCTAAAAATGGTTTGGCTATTAAGTAATATAATTCTTTTAGTTTTTTATTTTTATTTAAATCTTGAATAATATTTAATCTTATTGAATTTAAATTTTTTTTATTAATTTTATTATGAAAAAAATCTAATAAGTTATTAGGTTTTATTTTTTTTTTTAGTTTAATTTTTTTATTTATTGAATTTACTAGTATTTTTTTAATATCTTCTAATGATTTAACATCACGAACATTTTCAACTATGTATCCTTTTTTTTCAAATTCTTTAGATATTTTTTTTTCGGTTTTATTTGTAAAATTTAACATTTATTTTTAATTAATTTACCAGTTTTTTCCTATAGTTTTATCACTTTTTAAACTTATAAAAGTGGGTCCATTTTTTTTATAACACTTATAAGTAGCTTTTTCAGTTTCAATACTATCTTTTGGAAAAAAGGATTTAATATTTTTAAATAATTTCATAAGTTTTTTAGCATTCAGTTCAGCATGACTTGGTCCCAAGGATGGATAATCTGCAAAACCAACTAACTTAACATTTGCTTTTTGTTGATCGATATCAAGTTTTATTTGTTCAAAAGGTCTTTCAATTAAAAAAGGAGTAATTGTGTAAACCCATGGTTTAAATCCTTCTAGAGCTAAACCTGAAGCAAAACCAATTAAGCTTTGTTCACATATACCCATATTTATAAATCTTTTAGGATTTTCTTTTCTAAAATCATCAAAAATTCCGTACCCAATATCACCAACTAGCAATATTATTTTTTTATCTTTTTTTGCGATTTCGTTTAATACTTTACCAAATTTTCTTCTCATTTATTTTATACCAAGTTCCTTTTTACCTATTTCAATTTCTTTACCTTGTAATTTTCTTGCATGCCAAATTGGATCATTTTCAAACTGTCTTATTCCCTTACCTTTGATTGTATGAATTATAATAGCTAGTGGTTTATTTTTTTTATTTCCCTTTTTAAATCCTGAAATAAGAGATTTAAATGAGTGTCCATCTTTTATTTCTATACAATCCCAATTAAATGATTTAAATTTTTTTGACAAGTTATGTAAAGGTAATGCATCTTTCAATCTAGATAGTGCTTGTATCTTGTTGTAATCAACAATAACTATTAAATTATTTAGCTTATGTTTTGCCGCTATTAAAAGTGACTCCCAAGTTGTACCTTCCTGACATTCACCATCACTTATCATAACGTATATTTTGCCTTTAGACTTTTTTTTTAATGCATATGCCATTCCTGTAGCTATGGGTAACCCATGACCTAAACTTCCTGTTGTACAATTAATTCCATTTTTTGGATCTAATTCTAAATGAGTTGTTAACTTTGTTTTTAAACCTTTTTGTCTGAGCAATAAACATAGAGGAAATGAAGAATGTGCTTTACTTAAAATAAATTTGTCATTTTTTTTTATAACAATTTCAAACAAGGTAATTAATGTTTCTATCATTGAAAAACTTCCACCTAAATGTGCTTCACCTTTTTTTATAAATGCTAAAAAAGTAGATTTTCTAAGATCTGATGCTTTTTTTATTAAATTTTTATTATTCATAGTTTTATTTTAAGTTAAGTGATTGCATCCTTTTAATATTAAAATAATATTCATTTTCAAGGGGTTTTAGTAAGAGTTTATTATCAAAAGCAACTTTTAAATCTTCAATAGCATTAGATATGTCAAATTTAACTTCAAATTTCAATAAATCTTTAACTTTTTCTGATGAGATGTGATAAGAGCGATTATCATCAGAATGAGTTTGTAAAATTTTAATATCTTTGCCAAGTTTTTTTTTTGCTATTTCTGCTATTTGTTTAACACTGTAATTTTTTCCACCTACATTAAATATTTCACCATTAATTTTTTTATCGTCCGTAGTGAGTAAAAGTTCATAAAATCTAACAATATCATCAATGTGAATATTAGGTCTTAGTTGATTTCCACCAAATATATTCAGTTCCCTTTTATGATAACCATGATTTGCAAAAATATTAACAATTACATCTAATCTTTGTCTGGGTGCATACCCACACAAAGTAGCTGATCTTACTATAGTTGTAATAAAGTTTTCTGATTTATATTTTAAAAGAATTTTTTCGCAATCAGCCTTGAATTTTGAATAGTCAGTTAATGGCTCTAAGGACATATCTTCAGTTACATTCTTTTCTTTTTTAATTCCATATACACTAGAAGATGAAGCATAAATAAATTTTCTAATCTTTTTTTTCACACATAATTGAACCATAGGTTCAAAAGGATCTAGGTTTATTGTTTTTCCTAATAAGGGATTTAGTTCAAAACTAGGGTCATTTGAAATACAAGCTAGGTGAATAACAGTATCAATATTTTCTAAACAAGATTCAAATAATATTATATTTCTTATGTCTCCCTTAATTACTTCAAGATTGTTATGTTTAGGTAAAACATTTTCTCCGTATATTAGTAGATCTAAAACTTTAATTTTATGATTGTTTTTTAAAAGTTGTGGTACTAATTTTGACCCTAAATAACCAGCACCTCCTGTAATTAAAATATTTGCCATTTTAGAATTTTACATGTCCTATTTTAATAAATGCAAAATAGTTTTTAAAACATCTCTTTTGCTTATTGGTTCTTTATTTCCAATAGTATTAGCTGACTTTGCTGCAGCTAGCGATGATAGAAATAAAGAAAATTCTGTACTATATTTTTTATATTGACAAAGAGAAAGTAGAGATAAAAAAGCATCACCAGCTCCTATCTTATCAACAGGGTCAGATGCAAATGCAGGAGATTTAGTAATTATATTTTTATGATCAACAATAAATGCTCCTTTTTTTCCTTGTGTAACACTTAGGTTTTTAGTTTTAACCTTTGCTTTAAATTTTTTTGCTAATTTAATTAAGTTACCTTCACGTTCATTCATTTCATGTTTTAATTCATTAGCATTAATTACTAGGCTGTCAATTTTTTTATATTTATAAATGCTATGCAGCCCAATATTTGTCGAATTGATTTGTGCATTTAAACTATAAAATTTTTTTTTGTTGGATATATATTTTGCAATATTTGGTGTAATCATTCCATGACCGTAGTCAGCAACAATAATTAGATCAAATTTATTATATAGTTTTTTTAATTTGTTTATTAAATTTTTTTCTTCTACATTACCAATATAATCATCTTCTAAAGAATAAACTCCAAAAACTTTTCTATTGTCGGTTCTATCTATATATCTTTTTTTTATTATTGTTGGTGAGTTCTTTTTTGTTAAAAAATTTAATTTAATATTTTTTTCTATATTTTTTTTTATAAAATTTTCTTGTTCACGTTTTTCTCCAAGTAAACTTACTACTGAAATACTCTTGCAAAATGAGTTTAAATGTCTTGCGATAGCTAAGACTCCACCCAAGTATTGTTCTTTACCGAAGTCTTTAAAGACTAAAACAGGCTCTTTTCCTGACTTTCCTAAAACCTCACAGAAAGTATATTCATCTATTATTGTTTCTCCAATAATCAAAACTTTAACATCTTTGAAGTCATTTATCATTTTATTAATTTTGTTAAAGGTTAATTTTTTTTTAAGCTTATCAAGGTATGCTTTTTGTTGTTGAGATAATACACTGCCATACTTATTTAAAAGTGTACTTGAACTAAATGTTTCTTCATTTGTGTATTTTATTTTCCCCCCGATTGATTTGAGAGCTAATTTTTCTTCTTTTATCATTCTTGTAAAATCATTTTTTTCATTTTTATATTCCAAACCTTTGAAATAAATATTAGGTTTTATTTTTTTAATAATATTGATTGCTGTTGGAAAATAACTAACAGAAACATAGTCAATAAATTGAATGGCAGCTAAAGACTCTGCGCGAAGTGAAGTAGTGAATTGAGGTCTATTTGGACCTTTATTTACATATTCATCTGCTGTGATAGTTACAATTAGAATATCACCATTTTTTTTTGCCTTTTCAAAATGTTTTATGTGTCCGATATGCAAAAGGTCAAAAACTCCATGGCAAAGAACCACTCTTTTCTTATTTTTTTTACAAATTTTAACTATTTTTGCAATTTCCTCGATTGATAATATTTTTTTATTAGACATATTTTTTTACATTTTTTAATTAATTAAATATTTCATTTTAAATATTTAAACCAAGTTTTAGTTACGATATTTATTGATTGTGGTGTCCATAAAGGAGCATTTTTCCATTCATCTATTTGATTTAGCATATTTTTAACACCATCTTTAAAATTTATATTTGGTTTCCAATTTAATTTTTTTTTAATTTTATTGATATTCGCCCAAGTTTTTTTAGGCTCTCCTGGTCTGTCAGGAATATGTGTTACTTTTCCACCTATTAATTTAGCAAGTTGATTTACTGACTGTGGTTTATCGCTACCTAAATTGAATATTTCACCAACTTTCTTTGTTGTAGCTGCTTTTAAAAATGCTTTTGCAACATCAGTTGCATAAATAAAATCTCTAGATTGTTTACCGTTTCCAACAATTGTTAATGCTTTTTTTTTTAATTTTTGTTTTAAAAAAACACCAAAAACTGCTCCATAAACACCCGTTGTTCTAACTCTTGGTCCATATGCGTTAAAAATTCTTATTGAATTTACTGGTAATTTATAAACTTTATGCCAATGAAGTGCTGCTTGTTCCCCAAGATATTTACTTAATGCATAAGGGTACTGAGGATTAATTTTTTCGTTTTCTTTAGTTCTTCGATTGTTTATTCCATAACATGAAGATGAAGCCGCATAAACAAATTTTTTTACTTTTGAAAATCTAGATGCTTCTAAAACTTTAACGGTGCCTTGAATATTTGTCATCATATAATTTGAGGGATTTTCAATCGAAGGAACAATGTCTCCTATTCCAGCAAAGTGAAAAACATATCTTGCATTTTTAAATATTTTTTCATTCTTGGATATATTATTAATATTAATCTTTTTAAAAGTTAACTTATTGTTTTTTTTATGTTGCTTTAGATTATCTAATCTACCGCCAGTTAAATTATCAATTACAATTACTCGATAATTTTTTTTTAATAATAAATCAACTAGATGACTACCAATAAATCCCGCTCCACCTGTGACAATGGCAATTTTTGAATTTTTAACCATATTTTTTTTTATAGATTTAGCACCATTATACAAATTTAATGTTCAATAATTGAACAACTATAGTACAAATGTATTAAAAGCACAAGTATCTTAATTAGGACATATTTTATTTAAAGTTTTACACCTGCACCTTTTAAGAATTTAGCATCTTCGTCTAATGCCCATCTGGGTTTAGCAGGATAATCTAAATCATTAAATTTTTTTAATTTAAATTTTTCTAAACCAACCATCGCAATCATTGCTGCATTATCTCCACACAAATTTATTTTAGGGAATACATGTTTAAACTTTTCTTCTTTGCATAGTTTAATGAGAACTTCCCTAATTTTTTTGTTGGCAGCTACGCCACCAGCAACAACAAACGTTTTATTTTTATTTTTATTAATTTTTTTAAATTCTTTAAAAGCAATTTTACTTTTTTTATATAATATTTCTTCAATAGTACTTTGG
>MDSV01017610.1_pt1 | contig 13001 bp, 7 predicted proteins | sample 810851 | NCBI WGS metagenome assembly MDSV01 (sample SAMN05326640, study PRJNA326480) | marine metagenome | isolation source: seawater | place: Atlantic Ocean: North East | collected 2012 | reverse complement strand
GCTGCATCAGCACCAGCAAATCTTTCTATAGTAATATGATTAGTAGAACTTGCTGTGTGAAAAGTAGTATCTGGACTTGCTGTTCCTATTCCAACTTTACCATCTGCTGCAAAAGTAACTAAATTTGTTAATGTAACTGCTGCATCTGCACTAGCACTTGCACCAGAATACCAATTATGCGTTCCAGTAGCACCTAACTCATAACGAGAACTTGTGCCAGTTTCTTTAGCTTTCCAAGAACCATCATGGTATAAATTAGTTGATAATGATGTAGCACCACCATCATAATGTGCTAGACCGCCTTGGTCACCTATATCAATGGCTGACCAATTTGCATGGTGATTTTCTGGTGTAGTTCCTATTCCAATATTTTCTGAACTATCAACGACTAATGAATTTGTACCTACCTTAAATGTTCCAGTTAAGTTTAAATTAGGTGTAAGTTCTTGTGTACCTACAGAATCATCACCCATTTGATTTATTGTTATTGCATTATCGGCAATCTTTGCAGTTGTTACAGCATCATCTTGTAACATAGCAGTTTCAATTGAATTATCTGCAGCTCTTTGTGAACCTGTCAAGATACCCAAATGTATTACTTCAATTTCTGTACCAGTTGCAGGCTGATTACCAGAACCAAAACTTAATGTATTTCCACTTAAAGTATAGTTTGTTGTTAATTTTTGATAAATACCATCAACGAAAACTAAAATTGCACTTGCAGAAGGTGGAGTCTTTGACAAAGGAAATTCAAATGCTGTATTATTTCCACTAAAAGTATCAACTGTAAAACTTTTTAATCCATCTTCAAGTTCAGTAAGACCTACTGAACCAGCTTCTGGAACTTTAGAAAGTGTTCCTATACCTCTGTGAATAACATAGATAGAATCTCCACTTGCTGGAGTACTGGTAAAAGTTAAAACTACTGGAGAATTTCCACTATCTCCAATACTATAAGCAACTACAGGTTCTTGTATAACATTATTAACAACAACCATAATATTATCTGGATTACCGCCTGGTACAGGATTAGTCAAAGTAAAGGTTGTAGTTCCACCAGTTCCAGTAAAAGACTCTTTTACAAAAGAAGGACTAAGATGATTACTTTTTTGTACTCCAATATATGCCATTAAGATACCCCTTGTAATATCCCAGCAATAACATCACAAGAAGCTGCACTTGCATATGCATATACTTTATCTTCAGAATTTAAAACTATTTTTTGTCCAGCTATAACTTTAAGTGTAGAGTTTGCTGGAATAGGAACATCTTTTACAATATGGTATGCTTTATAGATTACTTTAGTTCCACCAGCTGCACCATCACCAGCAGAAGAGTTTTGTTGATATGTAAAATTATTTGCACTAGTTCTTGTTATTTTATAAATTCCATTAACATATGCTGTTGTTGAACCAGTTACATGAACATACATTCCAGTTTGCAAATTATGAGCACTTGCACAAACCACAGTTGCAACATCAGATGCTGAAGAAGTTATACTTGTAATTGTTCCTAATGTAGAACTAGTATCTTGTATAAATGTAGTGAGTGATATACCAGCAGTTCCAGTATTAGCTGCATCAAGTTCTACAAGAATAGAATTAACTCCACTTGAACCATCATGAGCTCGGTATATCATTTGAGGCCCTGTATGATTATCAGTTGCACTAGCAACCGATTGATAATTTTCTCCAGCAGTTACTATACTTGCAAATGAGTTTTTAAAATTATTTGCCATATTTCTTTCCCTATGTTATCCACCTAATGCAGTTGCTAATGCAATCGAAAATCCTTCAGTAGAAATAACTCCAGATGTTGCTGGAATTGTAACCTCTACTCCTTTATTTTTAAGAACTAAATTACCTGTCGTTGCACTACTATCTGTTCCTGTAGTTAAATGTTCAATATAACTATTTGTATTATTGTGATAGATATGCAAATCATCATGAGTTCCTAATTTAATTCTATTAGTTGCAGTATGTCCAGTTCCAGTAGAATCTTCTAAATCTTGTCCACTAGTAAGTTGAGTGTTTAATTGTACAACCGCCTCTATAACATCAGTTGCAGTTGCAATTACTCCAGTTGCACCAGTAATACTTGCAATATCACCTACATCAGCTGCTGTTGAATTAAAGGTTGTTCTAAAAGTTTCAAATGTATCACTTGCATTTATTATTCTATCTGCCATCGTTTTCCACCAATTTTATTAATAAACTTTTAATCTCATGCATTTCTGATTTTAAAATATTTATTTCTCTTGTTGCATCTCTAAGTTCGTCTTTATTCTTACGAACTTTATTGGCCCGTTCTACTGCAGCCAAATATGCATTTCTATTAGTATTTATTATTGCTTTAGAGTGCATATCTCTCAATAAATCTTTACTATCCTCTACTACTTTAAATTTTGACATTATGTTGCTAATGCGATTGCTCGCAAATCCTTAATTTTTGGTGGTTCAGAAGTATTAGTTCCTTGCATAATAATTTTAACTGCAAATGCAATAAATTCATCTAATGGGTCACCTGTACCATCTGTTCTTCTTCCAGCAGTATATTCATATTCTCTATAATCGTCAGAAGTTGAAGATGCATTAACAGTAGAATCTGGAGAACCATCTGTATTAAAATATCTATATCCAATTTCATCAAAATCAGATGAATCATCAGAACGAAGAATTTTATACATAACTTTTACAGAAGCACTTGGAAATCTATTCATATCTAGAACAACTCTAATAGCAGTAGCAGGATTTTCTAAACCAACTTTTCTTGTTATATAAATTGCTTCATTATTATCACCAGATGGATTTGTTGATGGAACATAATCACCCTGTAAAGAACTTACACCCATATCGGTTGCACTATTAATTTTATTTAATCTATTATTAATAGCAACAATAGATTTTCTATCTATATCAACAATCGGTGATACGTTTTGATTTGAACTATTTAAAGTAACATCTAAGAAGAAAGATTTAGAACCTGCCATTTCTTGAGTTTCATTAAGACCACTTGCAATAAGTTGAGGATTATCAAAATGTATTGTTTCATCTAATGTAATAGTTTTAGCTGCAGTTGCACCTTGTAAATTAAATGAAGCTTCAGAACCATTAGGTGATGTTCCAGTTGTCGTTCTAATTTTAGAAGATATTGTTGTATCTGGAAATTCTACTGTAGGTAACAATGTTTGCATAGAATCCATAACTGCATTTTCAGTTGCAGTTACCGAAGTACCACCACTACTTAAAGAACCAGTTGCATTTGCGCCTGAAACTGTAATAGTGTAACTATCAACATCTGTGTTTGCAACTGCATTATGAGTTTTATTAATTAATGTAAGAGGTATCTTGGCTATTTGATAAAGTTCTACAGTTGTACCACCAGTATGTTCTACAGCTGTAGTTCCATCTTGAGCTCTTTGTAAACTAGTTATATTATTAGTACTTAATGTACCATACATTATTTCATCACCAATTTTTACATAACAACGAGAACTTAGATTACTTGCCTCAAATCCATGTCCAGCAGTTAATGTTAATGATGTAGCTCCAGATGCAATAGTTGAAGTTAATGTTCCAGTATTTCCACAAGAAGCTCCAGAGATTGTAACATTATTTGAACCATCATGCATACCATGATCTGAATGAGTTACTTGTATTAAATTAGAACTATCAAAAGTTCTTATTGGGTCACGATTTAAAGTTTTAGTTCCAAGTGCTTCATTAGTTAATGTGAGAATACCATTTGTACTTGTATCAAATTGAGCTCTAAATATTGTAAATTTCATATCTTCTAATTGATAAGAATTCCATGTATGATTATTTTGAGATTTAAATAGAACACCCAAATGTGGTTGTTTTGAAATCATACGAGTTCCACCAATATCTTGTTCACCCATTCTAGAAATCCAAGCAAAATAACTTTCACATTGAGTGAATAAAACAATACAATATTCTATATCTGGTTTAATATATACAGGAGAATCAAATCTAAAAGTTGTAGGATCAGCTGCTGTTGCAGATAAATTAATATTACTTATTTTCTTACCAGAACCAGCAACTGTAGGGGTATCTGCAACTGTTAATGAAGTTTCAGAATTAATTGCAGTAACAGTAGTAATAAGAGCAGTTGTGTCATAACCCTCAAAACCAGAAACACCAGAAATTGAAGAACCAGCTCCATTAATAGTAATTGTATCACCAACTTTTAAGTTGTGTGTTCCAGATAAGAAATCTGTACCAGCACCTGTTATTGTTGTGCTACTTGTTGAAGTAGTTACAGTACCTTCTAGATAGGGATTTAACATTTTTCCACCAAAAGGTAATTGTCTAATAGTAGGAAATCCATTATCAACTTCACGAATTTGACAAAGAACTGGTATACTTGCATCTTTTCTTTGAAAAAATACATTTATTTTTGTTATCATTTCACCGCCATTTTCGGTAGATTTAAATGTTTGTGCAAGTGGGTCATAAAATCTAAAAGCAACTGCTTCCTCTCTAGTACTATCTTCATTTTCACGACTCGTAGTTGTCATGGAATCACTAACTTGAGTTACTTCAATTCTTCCATTTCTAGTTGCAACAATTTCTTCTTGTATAGTTCTTAAAATTCCTGTAGAAGAAAACATAGATTGTGCAAACGTAATTGGTTCTGGATTAATCACATCAGTAGATGACGAAGTAAGTCTGAATAATCGCTCACCTGTTCTGAATTGTGGATTGCCTGTAACATTTGGGTCTGGAATAAGAAATGCACCTTTAATTGTACCACTTCCATTAGTAACCATTGCACCACCTAAAGTATTTGAAGTACCAGCACCACCAAATGATGGGGTAACATAAGATGTTACATTTACTTTATCAAAGAAAGGGTAAACTCTAGTAAAAGGTTTCATACCTTCCACAGTAAAAGTAACATTAATAGACCTCATAAAAGGTATTAGTGCAGTACCACGAAGTTTATCACCTAAAGATTCATGATCTATTTGTTCAATAACAGCTGTATTAACTCCTCTTCTTACCGAAGTAGTAGATGTTGCTGTGGTTGTTCTGGTAACTGTATCTCTCCAAGTTGTAATTAATCTTCTTCCACTAGCCCTTACATTTGTAGTTCTTGTGGTAGCACCAAGATTAGTTTGAGTAACAGAAACACCTGTCCAAGTTTGACCCCAAGCACCCCAAATAGTTCCCATGGCATTTCCTACTTGAGCTACTAATTGGTCAAAGTTACCTTCTCTATTGATAATTAATGCTGGAAGTCTATCAACTTCAAACCATTCATCACCACTAGGATTAAGTGTACAAATTCCAGCCCAAGAAAATGTTAAAACTGGATTTAAATTTTCAACTCTTGTACCATATGGTTGTTCTATAGAAACAATATCAGTATAAGGTAGAGTTATCATATCGCCTGTTTTTTGGTAACTATCAGCAGTTCTTTGTGCTTCTGTAGTATTTTCTTCTTTTAAAGTTATACCTTTCATATAATATTTTGGCCGTAATTCTTTATTGAGATAATCAACTGAATTTTTATAATCTTCATTTTGAACATCACCTACAGAGTGACCAGAAAAATTGTCTACAACAAAACCAGACTTAAATCTATCTAATCCATTTTCATCTTGTACTTGAAATGATTTTGCATCCTTTTCCAAAAGATTAAGAGAAGTATAGTATTCCATAGTATTAATTCTATCTTCTAGTTTACCAATATCTCTCATAGTGTACCTACGATTTTGAGATTTTTTATATATAATATCATCAATATCTAATACATATGCTGGTAATTCTATTGTTGCCAATAACATAGCCTTTTCCACAGATGCTGGAAAATCTGGTTCTTCACCATCAACACCTTTAACATGAATAAATTTACCAACTTCTGATAAAAATAATAAATCTCTTCTACCAAGAAAAAAATCAAAATCATATTGAAATTGTGAATTATCTTTTGGTATAGAAATTTGAGAACCACCAGTACCAGTAAATTCTCTAAAAGTAAAATCAAAAGATTTAGATGTTACTTGTTTAGTTACAACACTTTGAATAGTAACATCACTTGTGGTTGCATCTTTAACTCTAGGTCTGAAGTCAACTACATCAGTTAATGAAAACTCTCCAGAAGGAGCTCTTGTTTCTGGGTCAACTCTAGTAGATGTATAAATTGGTATATCTTTATAATCAATCGCACTATAAGAATCTACAGTAAAAATATCTCCATTACCATGAGAAAAGTAATCACATATAATCAATAATTTTCCAGATGGAGTAGGTCTTCCACCTTTTCTCACCACTCTAGAAATATCATAAAAATTATCTCTTTGACCAGTATCTAATGTAAAATCACTTGTAATATTTTTAGAACCAGCAGTAAATGCACCTATTGTAAATGTTGCCCCAGAAGTTCCACCAGTTACAGTTTCACCACTTACAAATGCTCTATTATTAGTTACTACATAAACTGCACTTCCACTATTAGTTACAATATAAACAGCAGTACAATTACTTGTTGCACCAGTAATAATTTCACCTCTTTGAAGAGTTCCAGAAAGACTACTCAATGCACTAGAAGGTAATGTCGGATTTGTTGATGTACTTTCTGAATCTAATACTGCATATAACTTATAAGCATCTGCAATACCAAGAGATATTTCTTTATGTTGGGATGCAGTACCATATTCTGGAGTTCCAGAAATAGCATCAGCATCAACAAGTACTGCATGAGCTGCATTTCTTGTTTTAGTTTTCTCTTGAGTAAGAGTTCTTATTATTGTTGCTGTTAATTTTACTGTCGCACCATTACCAAAAGCAGCTGTAGACGTAAGAGTTAAAGTATTTCCAGAAGCATTAAAAGTCATACCAGTTGCTTCTATGTTGACAATATCTCCTGCTGCACCACCACCAGAACCTGCTGCTGTAACTATATGACAAACAAAATCTGTATTAGATTCGGCTGCAAAAGTTTCTGTGTTATCACCAGTAAAAGTAACTATTCCACTAGAGTTTGCTGTTGCAATAAATTGCTTTCTATATGTTACACTAGTTTGTGATCTACCACTATTATCATCTGTCTTTAATGTTTTGATAACATCTTTTCTTAACTTTCTTAGAGAAATATTTTTCTGTTGGTCTATTAGTTGAGTTCGTTTTCTAATAATCGGAACTGTAGTAGCAGTTGTTGAAGCTGCAGTTGCTATTGTTAATTCTGTATCGTTTACTACGTCTGTTATTCTTGTTAATAAAGTTGCACCACTACCAGCAGCGCCTGGAATTTCTATAAAATCCCCAGCTTTTAAATCTTTTGTAAACGTAGTACCAAAACCATCAACTGTAGTTTGATTAGAAGAACCATTAGTTGTAACAGTACCACCTAAAGTAATAGTATTATTTAAAATTGTATCAGCAGTAAATTTTGCACCAGTATTACAATCTGAAAAAACAGATTTAACTGAATCATTAAAGTTGTGTACTGTTATAGTACTAATAGTAGAATCTCCACCAGAGTGTTGTACTAAACCAGAATTAGCTATTCCTGTAGATTTTAAATTTTCACCAGCAGTAAAAGTTCCAGAAGTAGTTATAAGATTTAATGTATCATTAGATGATGAAGTTTGAATAACACTATGAATAAATCCACTAGCACCAGAAGTAGCCCCAGTAACTTTTGCACCTACAGTTCCCCCAGCAGATATTGTCGCATTTAACTTCAACACAGTAAACATACGAACATCAAAAAGATATAAATTATATTGTGCAGTTTTAACACTAGAAGTAGAAACCAATGCAGTACCAGATGCTTCATTTCCACTATGATGTTCAAATGCACGAGCTCTTGCAACACCTATTTTATTAACTACAGTACCTATAGCAGAACCCCTAGATGCATTAACTAAATTAAAAAGGTCTATACTTCTATAAGATGTATTGATAGTAGAACCATTATCATTAATATCTGGAGAACCAAATACATTATTAACACGAACAATATTACCAACTTCCATATTAGTTATAGCAGAGTCAAAATTATCAGTATTTCTTGGTTTTTCTAAATCTAAATAAGTAGGAACAACTGTTTGTACTTCATATCCACGAATATATGCCTTGCCTGGGTCTATTTGAATTGTAGCCAAACTTTCTGAAGGAGTACTACCACCATCAGTTTTTTGTGTTGATGTATAAATTCCATTATTAGAACCATTATCTAAACTTTCCCTAACATCAACACCGAAAGGTCTTACAGCATAATTTCCAGATTCTTCAAAAGTTCTTCTTGCAAGATTATCTGCAAATATGTTATAATCGGTTCTTGTTATTATTTCCTCTACACGACCATTTTGAATTCTCATGAGTTCTATAAAATTTTCATCAGCTGCAGAACCAATTGCAAGTTTATCAAGAGTAAGTGTGATTTTTAATCTATGAGCACCTTTTGCATTAACATTACTTGAACCAGTTGCATTATCTAATAATTCTGTATCTGCTTCTGGGGTTACTAATGTTTCATTTACAGTAAGACCAACACGATATGATGGTGTATTAGTATATTTGTCTAATACTATTCTTTGTTCAGTTACACGAACAAATTGACCACGAACAAAATATACACCTTCTTGAATATTTGCCGAAGAACCAATTGCAGTTGAACTAGATGTTAAAAGTATAGCAACATTATTTCCTACCGCTTCTGAATTAATAACTGTATTTGAAGTTAAATGTTCTCCATCAATAAATGTTGAAGTTTCATTTATAAGTGATTCACCATTAGATGCAGTTGCATCTTCAGCTTTAGTAGCAGTAGATAAATAATTTACATATAAGGTAGGAGAGTCAGTAGTTGTTCCAGATTCAACTCCAATTACTCTTGCAGTTACCCCAGAAAGTTTACCAGTTAATATAGCTCCAACAAATGTAGATAAGTAGTCATCTACATTACCACTTGGAAAACCATTTGTTTGAAGTTTTACAGCATAATACTTATCAGTAAATGAAACATGGCCTGGTATAACTATAGTTCCTTCTTTGAACATATGTCTACCATGTTTTTCAACTTGATTTTGTAGTATAGATTGGAGAGTAGTTAATTCTCTTGCCTGAACTGCATAACCTGGCCTAAATAAGACTCTATGAAAATCATCAGTTTCATCAAAATCATCATAATATGGTGATACATTTAAATCTGTTTTTTGCATTTTTTAAAATTCCACTACGACTTTAATATCCTCTGTTTGGTCTGAGGCTCGAGAAATTGCTCGTCTATTTTCTACATAAATTATATCACCACTATCTCTATTTAACTCTGGGCCTGAAAGACCATTAGTAAAAGAAACTCCATTAATAGCAGAGTCAGCATTAGTATCTACTGTACCATTTACTGAAGAAGTTACACCTGTTATTTGCCCTGTAGTATTAAAAGCAACTATATTATTCTTAACACTATTGTCAGTAGAAAGACCATATGTAGAATATTTTTCTTGAACATAATATATTATTTTATTTGTAGAATCATATTCTACAACTCTGGCTCTTGCATGACTTCCAGCTTGAAATATCTCTTCATCTACTTGAAAAGCAACATTAGCAGTAATTCTAATAGCACCAGTTGTTCTTGCAGATGACAATACTGATATGTTAGTAGTTAATGGGTCAATAGGATTTTTAACAATACCCACTCTTCTAAAATCATTTACCTGTACAACATCTGAATCTGCTGGTTCAAACTTTGCTTGTAACATTACATAATGACCACCTAATTCTTCAATATCATCTGTACCATGTCCGCCTGGTGGGTCAACCATCACTTTAATTTTTGGTGGATTTGCATTTAGAGCAGTAGTCCAATTAGTAGCAGGCGTTCCTGTTATTACAGTTGTAGCACCAGTATTCGTAAATATATTTGTTACACTTAAATCAACAGATGCAAAAGTATAACCAGTTCCGTTAGCTTGCATTGCAGATGCACCAGTTTCAGCAAAACCTGTAATTGACCCATCACCAGAAACAACTAATTTTATAATTGCACCAGAACCATCACCCCTTACTTTTGTATAGTAGGTGCCTGTAGGTCTAGTTCCATTAGTGCCTGGGTCAGTAACTACAAATGAAAAAATTCCTCTATTGGCAGCTGTATTAGGATTGTTGGATATAGGCATAAAATCTGTAGTCAAATAGTTTTGTACTTGAGATGCAGACATTGTATACATATATTTTAAATAATAATTTGCATCATGCCAAAATGGTGTTCCATCAGTATTATAAGTTGGTGCAGAACCAGTAATATTTGCGGCACCAGTTTGTGCATCATCTCCATTATATAAAACTTTATATACTTTATGTTCGGCTGTTTTAAAATAAAAAGTTGAATCATACAAACTAGTTGCACCACTAGATGTTGTGGTTTTAGTTGTATTATAATTTCCACTAGTTACTGCGCCCACATCATGTCTATACATATCAAATGCAAGGCCTGAAGAATAATCTCTACGAGGAATAACATATGATTTTGAAGATATAAGTTTTGCGCCTAACATATCGTCCCAATAATATGATTCATCTGCAACACTATCTAGTGGGGCTGGTGGATTATTATCGGTAGTTGCGCCTTCTGAAGTCCAAGGCTGAGACTTACCAACAAACATATAGTATTTACCATTTGCGGCTCCTACATTATCATGAAATGCAGTAGCATTAGTTTGTCTAAATTTTTCGGTTATGATTGCTGCCATTGTTTTTTTCCTATAATCTTATTTATCTAGTATTATTTATCACTCATTTCCTAACTTCTTACCTTCATAAAATGTTTTTCTTAACATATTATAAGACCAACCAGCATCAGCATTATTACCTGTAGTAACATTATCTGAATTTAAAACTGACCAAGTTGGTACATTAGAAGTTATTTTATTAGGGTTAAGTGACAATGTTGGTGCTGTTCCTGTCCAATTTGCAGAAGTAACTCCTGTAAAGTTTGCACCCAAAGAAGTTTTACTTGTTTCTGGTTTAGTAGTTACTGTATAATAGTTCATTCCATCATTTGTACTATCTGCTTCAAATTGTGAATTTTGTCCTGTCCAATCATAAGATTGGCCATCCCAACTTGCTTGTCGTTTGGTAAACTGAAAACTGTCAGTACCATGTTGAGGAATCATTTGCATTGCAAATGCTTGTGTTTCAGGCGCTGTCTGGTCATTAGCATCATTGTATATTTGCATATATTTTGTTGCAGTTGTTGCTGTAGTTTCGTATATATTAGTATGTCTTCTCGTTTGATTACCACTATCTCCTGTGGTTTCTAATTCTGATATGCAACAATAAATCTTATCATTCATTTTAAAATGCCACATAAAAATTTGATTAGAATTTCCAGAAGAGTTAAAGGTGGTATTAGCACCAACTTCTGGTGTAAATTTTCTTAAATTTCTATTTGCTTTATCCCAAATCCAAAAAGAATATGTAGTTTTAGGTTGTCCACCTAGTTCTGGCCATGATATCCATGTAACATGAGTAGTACATTCACATACAGAAAAATTCTTAGTACTAGGCATTGTACTTGAAGGTGGTTCAAAATATACTTCAGAACCAGCAACAGGAACACCAGTAGTCATATTAACATCAAATATTGCTAACTTCCAACCATTTCCATTACCTCCAGCTGGATGATTTCCAGGCGTACCATTAAGACCTCTACTATTAACATGAAGTACACTTAACTGATTAGCAGTTGCACTTTTCCAAACTCCTGCCCAACCAGCTCGTTGTTGATTATGTAAGTACTTACCCTCTGGGTCAGTTTGAGTTGATTGATAAGACTTTCCCCATATTGGCCATGCATCCCCCTCTTCAACTCTATTACCTTCAGTAGTTGTAGTAGGATTATAACAACGAAGATGTGAGACACCACCAGTTCCTACTAAATTTGTATAATTTGTTGTAGTCCATGCTACATATTGAGTATCACTAAATTTATAAATTCCAGCACAAGATTGATTGTTTAGTACAGTTTGGTTGTGAGTTTCTATAACAAAGCCACTGCCTGGATAAGTTGCATCAAATAACCAACATTGTCCTTTTTTAGTAGCAGATGGAGGAGTAGTTGTTCCACCTGTATTAAAAGCGATAGCTTTATTATCTAAAGATATTGAATGTGGTCTTATAAATTGATATGCTGGGTCACCACTAGAACCGCCATCTGGCCAAGACCAAGAATCTCCATTACCAAATTGGTCAGAAGCTAGAACTAAATGTGGCATATCTTTAAACTTTACATGAAAATCCCAATATGGTCTATTACTGCTATTACTGTGTCTACTTAAAAGAAAATACTGAACTGCTTCATTATATTGAGCATAATAAATTGCTATATTACTATAATTATCACCCCAAGCTGCACTTGCCGTTATTAATTTTCCTGTATTATAAGATGTATCGTGTGCAGCTAAATCAAATCCAGAAGTTCCAGAAACAATCCAAGTAGTTCCATTATGAACTAATAATTTTCCCAAGTCTGTATCAAAATATAATTTACCAACTGCACCAGTAGGTCTACCAGCAGTATTTCCAGTAGGAATATTTAAATTAGTAGCAGCAGTAACACCAACAGCAGTTAATGCTCTATTGTTATCTATAACAGTATTATCACCAATTTTAAATGCCATATTTTTTTCCTATATCCATGCAGTACCATTGTATACTAAAAGTTTTCCAACGTCTGTATCAAAATACAACTGCCCAGTAGATGGACTGCCTGGCCTTCCAGCAGTATTTCCATTTGGTGATACAAAATCAGTAGTCGCTGTAACACTTACCATTCCAGTAGTTACATTACGAGAGTTATCTATTACAGTTGTGTCACCAATTTTATAAGCCATAACCCACCATTAAGTTATTGAACTATCATTAGAATTAACATCACCAGACATATCTATATTTCCACTTGAATCTAATTTAATTTTTTTTGTTCCATTATGTGAAAAAAACAATGCACCACTTTCTTCAGTAACAGTC
>MDSV01141660.1_pt1 | contig 13002 bp, 10 predicted proteins | sample 810851 | NCBI WGS metagenome assembly MDSV01 (sample SAMN05326640, study PRJNA326480) | marine metagenome | isolation source: seawater | place: Atlantic Ocean: North East | collected 2012 | reverse complement strand
TCTTTTGCTCTTAGAATTTTTTTATGCTTTGTTTCATTTACATCATCACCTATTAAGAGTTCTTCGTATAATTTTTCACCCGGTCTGAGACCAGTAAAAATAATTTCAATTTCTCCTTCTGGATTATCTTCATCCTTCAAATCAAGACCGCTTAATCCAATCAATCTTTTTGCTATATCAAGAACTTTTACAGGCTCTCCCATATCCAATAAAAATAAATCTCCTCCGGTTCCCATGGCACCAGCTTGAATTACTAACTCAGCTGCTTCAGGTATTGACATAAAATATCTTAAAACTTCAGGGTGAGTCACGGTAATAGGACCACCATCTTTTATCTGTTGTTGAAATAATGGAATTGCTGAACCTGAAGAACCAATTACATTACCAAACCTAACCATTGTCATGTTAGTTTTAACTTCTTGGGCTTTTTCAGCTGAGAGTGACTGAAGGATTAACTCTGCAAATCGCTTGGATGCGCCCATAACATTCGTTGGCCTGACTGCTTTATCGGTTGATATAAGAACAAAAGTTTCTACACCATTTTTTATTGCTGATTCAGCACATACTTTCGTTCCAATTATGTTATTTTGGACAGCTTCAAAAGGGTTCTCTTCAACTAGAGGTACATGTTTATATGCTGCTGTATGATAAATAGTATCTACTTTAAAAAATTTACATACATCATCTATCTTCTTACTATTTGTAACATTTCCAAGAATTGAGTATCTGTCAACATCAGGAAAAGTAGATTCTATTTCTTGGCTAATAGAATAAAGAGAATATTCATTAGAATCTAAAAGAATTATTTTACTTGGTTCAATTTTCGCTACTTGTCTTGAAATTTCAGAACCTATGGAACCACCAGCACCAGTAATCATTACTACTTTTTTTCTAATATTCTTATTTAATAGACTCTGATCTGCATTAACTTCAACCCTTCCTAAAAGATCAGATATATCTACCTCTTTTAATTCAGATACCAAAACTTTTCCTTGTGCTAATTCAGCTAAACCAGGCAGTATGCGTACCTTTATAGAAAATTTCTCTATCTCCTTTAATAGGCTCTTTAAGATAGATTTCGAAGCAGAAGGTATAGCGATTAATACTTCATCTACTTTATTCTTCCTAATTAGCTTCTCTAAAGCATAAGGAGGCAACACCTTAAGGCCTCCTACATATGAATTTTGTAAAGACTCATCTTTATCGAGAAAGGCAATGGGATGCATTTCTTGACTTACCTTCAAAGCTGAAGCCAATTGAATACCAGCCGATCCTGCGCCGTAAATAACAACTCTTGATTCTATTTTGGAATCTGAAAAATATACATTTCCTAGAATTCTAGAACCTACTATTAAAATGATTGAAAATAACCAGCCCATAATCCATGCTTCTAAAGAAAGGGTAGTTGAAATAGCCCCAAAGAAAGATTGATTAAAAATTATAAATGTAGAAATGATGAATAAAAAGAGCAATCCTCTAATTAGAATTAGGATATCTTTAAAGTCTAAAAAGCGAACAATTGATTTATAAACTCCCAGTAAGTTTAAAATCAAAACTCCCAAAAAGGGTAAAAAAAGAAGAGCGAGAAATTGTGATAAGCTGGGAATAAAAAAAGAACCGCTCTCAAGAAAAATAGCTAAATAGCTAGAAAAGAAGAGTATGAGAAAATCAATATGAAATATTATTGCTAGCTTGATGTTATTACTTAGAGAAAGTACTTCCTGTCGAAAATTTGAAGTTTTCATTTTTAAAAGAGAGAATTAATGTGCAACACCTTCTTTTCTTAAAACCTTTAAGAAAGTTAACCATAATATATATAGATCTAATCTCATAGAAAATCTTTTTAAATATTCTTCGTCATATCCTACTTTCACAGGAATACTCATTTCATCTCTTCCATTGATTTGAGCTAATCCTGTTATTCCAGGCTTAAGTTTATCCACACCCTTTTTTTTTCTTAATTCTATTAAATCATACTGGTTGAAAAGTGCAGGTCGAGGTCCCACCAAGCTCATATCACCTTTGATTACTGAATATATTTGAGGTATCTCATCTAAGCTATATTTTCTTAAAATTCTTCCTATAGGCGAATAAAATGACTCAGGATCTTCTAAAAGATGTGTTGCTAATTGAGGAGTTCCTGCCTTCATTGTCCTGAATTTAGGCATACTGAAAATAGTATTATTTCTACCAACCCTATCTGACCAAAATAAAATAGATCCTGGAGAACTTAATTTAATGATTACACTTAAAATCATTATTGGAATGACTAAAACCATAAGAATCAATATGCTTATAAGTGTATCAAAAGCAAATTTCATAAATAAGCAGGCTTTACTTTAAATACCATATATTCTTTTTGGCCCAACTAATAATTTCCTTTACACCTCTTCTAAGGTCAGTAGATGGGGTCCAGCCTAGTAATTCTTTAGCCTTAGAAACATCCGGAACTCTTCTATATATATCTTCATATACTTCTCCGTACCTCTGACTAGTAGAGATATCTATCGGTTCCAGATTAGATCCTGATTCTTCTATTATTATTTCTATTGCTTCTTTCATGCTTATTTCAGTTGGATTACCTAGATTAATAATTTGTCCAATAGCGCTTTCCTTTTCAGCTGCAGAAATCAGACCTTCTACAACATCATCAATATATGTAAAGCATCTAGTTTGGCTACCACCATCATATAATTCTGGTTGATGGCCATTTAAAACTCTGTGTATAGATTTGGAAATCACAAAAATAGGATTTTGACGAGGGCCATATACATTAAAAAATCTTACTATTGACATAGGCCAACCACTAGAATGATGGACACCAAACAAAATATGTTCAGTTAATGCTTTCGCAGATGAATAAGACCACCTATCTACATTTGTAGCTCCTAAAACTCTTTCTGAATCTTCTTTCCAAGGAATGTTTGTGTTTCTTCCGTATACTTCAGATGTAGAGGTATAGAGCATCCTTACATTGTGTTGGGAGCACAAAGAGATTAAATTTCGAGTCCCCATTACACAAATATCTATCAAGCTTAAGGGGTCTTCCATATAGAGATTAACACCAACGACGGAAGCAAGATGATAAATTTCTGACGCATCATTTTGAAAAAAGTTATTAATATCTTTTTCTGACTTAATATCACCCTTAAAGTATGAGAAATTTTTGTTGTCTTTTATCTCTATAAGGTTGTTGTTTGTCTCTAAATCATGAATATCAAAACCATATACCTCAGTCCCTTGGGATATGAGTCTTTCAGCTAAATGACTGCCAATTAAACCAGCTACGCCTGTAATCATTACCTTTTTATTCATAAACTTTAACGACCTATGCCTTTATAAGAAAGTCCTAAATCTCTTAGTTCTTTTATTTCCTTTTTAGTTAAATATATTCTTCCATCATAAACTAAACCTTCATTATTCATCTTTTCTGCAAGTTTAGTTAAGGGTATATTCTTAAATTCATCGTGGGCAGCTCCAAATATACAAACTAAAGAGTTATCCAAACAATCCTCATAAGAATCAAACCACTTAATAAACTCATTCTTATATCTCTCATCAGTAATAGTGGGATCATAAATATTGATATTTTGATATCCTTTTTCAATTAAATTATCTACAAATACCTTCATTGGTGTAAATCTAATGTCTCCAGAATTGCTTTTAAAAGAATAACCTAATACTGATATTTTAGAATCAAAAGACCCATCTTTACGGCTCTTAATATAATCAGAGACTTCTTTGGCAGCATAATGCGGCATGTAATCATTGGCCCCCCTTCCTGCAGAAGGGAGTTTTATAGGTGTTTCTACTTTTTTTGCTAAAGCATCTAAAAACCAGGGGTCTTTTGTTAAACAATAACCGCCTACACCAATTGAAGGAGTTAATATATTTACATAATGAGTCCCTTTCTTAAGAGTATTTGCTCCCTCAATAACCTCTAAAACATCAACGTCATATGGCAAAGAGTCGCATAATATTGCTAACTCATTAGAAAGTGCAATATTTAAATCTATCCATTGATTGTCAGCCAACTTAACAAGCTCTGCAGCTTCTGAAGAAGACACTTCAATTACTTCAGAGTTTAGTGCTGTCTTCCAGAATTTACTACATTCCTTAGTGCTTCTCTCATTTATTCCACCAACAATGATAGGAAGTTCTTTTAATTGAGAAATAGCATTTCCTTCTGCTAAACGTTCTGGTGAGAAAGCAAGATTTATATCCTTATTGCCTAAATACTCCTCATAAAGCTGTCTACTGCAGCCTGGAGGGACAGTGCTTTTAATCATGATAGTCTGTCCATCGCTGCAAACAGACGAGAGCTCTTTAAAAACTTCTTTCAAAGCAGTTAAATCAGCATCATATTTTTCATTTAGAGGCGTTCCTACTGTAACTAAAATAACATCACAATTATGTACATTACGGTAATCGCTTGTTCCTGACAAAGCTCCCTTTTCTATAGATTCTTTTATCAAAGATGCTAGGCCGGGTTCAGGTATATTTGATAAACCTTGATTCAAGTCTTCAACTACTTTTTTATTCTTTTCAACAGCTAAAACTTCTAGCCCTTCTTTACATAAAACGGCGCTTATAACACTTCCTATATAACCAAAACCAATGACAGCAACTTTCATTTATTTATAAAATATAGTTTGTTAAACATAAATAATTTCAAATTGAGGCAAAGGAAATATTAATTTTGTGCCTTTTTTAAAAAGAGTATCAGAGCGCTTTAAAATATCTTCTTTATAGTTCCAGGCTGTAACTAAAACCGTATCATAGTCTATTTCAGATAAATCTTTTTCTGAAATAACAGGAATATTAAATACAGGAAATAGTTTTCCAATCTTTGTTACTGAGGTATCCACACAAGCGCTTATCTTACTATTGTCTAAATCTAAAGCAGAAAACATTGTGAATGCTTTTGCAGGAGCACCATAAGCAATTATTTTTTTTTGTTTCTTAATATCAGAATTAATTTCATTAAGAGAGTTCGACTTTACTAGTTCAATACCATCCAAGAATTCTTTAAATATCAAATCATCTTTTAGTAGTCTATCTTCATTATCTAGCTGTCTATTTACCATTTGAGAAATAGGAAAGGTAGTTGCTCTAGAGGCAACAAAAACTATTGATCCTCCATGTATATCAGTTAACAAAATATCATTAAGATCATAACTATGGGATTCAAGATAGTTTTTCATATTTTTTACAGAATAGTAGAACATATGTTCATGGTAGATTTGATCAAATGCGCCTGTCTGTAATGTCTCAAATGCATATTGATTCTCTATTAAGACAACTCCCTTTTCATGCAAGAGAGCTTCAATCCCGTCAAAAATATCGTCGGGAGTGGCGTTATGAGCAAACATATGTCTTGCAACAATCAATTGAATTTCCTGTTTTTTTTCTTTTACCTTGCTTACTATATTCTTTGAAAAGAAATCTATAATTGTCTCTACACCTAATTCAGCAGCAAACTTTGCTACGTTCTTTGCTGGGTCTACTCCAAGCACAGAATTTACATAAGGCTTTAGATAGTGAAGGAATCTTCCATTATTACTTCCTATCTCTAAACAATCAGTGTCTTTCGAAATATAATTTTTTTTAACCAAGAAGTCTGCTATTAGTTTGTAATGTTCAGTTAAAGAACTAGTATCAGGTGTAAGGTATGTATATTCTGAATATAGTAACTCTTTGTCTAAGCAATGCCTCAGTTGTAAACCTGAACAATGGTCACAATAATCAAGTATTAATGGGTAAGACTTGATAGTATCTTTTTCTGTCTCTATAAAATTATTAGCTGGCGGAGAATTTCCTAAATCTACTATCTCTCTATTAGAGTGGCCACATAGAGTGCAATGAGTTTTAACTGTCATTATTTATAAAATAGATAAGTTTTATACAATTGAGTCCAGTACTTTAAGATATTTAGATTCAATAATTTTTGTAGAATAATTTTCTTCTGCTTTTTTTCTTGAGGTAAGGCCCATATTCTTTCTTAAATTGGCATCTCTTAAAAGCTCTTTAAGATAAATTATCCATTCTTCTTTTGAATTTGCCAAAAAACCGTCAACTCCATGTTCGATAATATCACAGGCAGTGCCGTAATTAGTAGCTACTGATGGGACGCCTATAGACATATATTGTATTACTTTAAGGCCACCCTTTCCTAAAGACCACTTATCTAAAGTTACTGGATAAATACCTACATCAATACGGTGAAGATCTTCTATTTCAGATTCCCTACTCCATTTTAATACTTCTAAATCAATCTCAGGAAAAGAGTAATCAAAATTAGTTATAAGTAAAAGCTTGAAAGGCATTTCTCTATTTAGCTCCAGAAGCATTTCTCTGAGAGAATCTAAGTAAGGTATAGAAGAAAAGGTCCCAGTCCAACCAATAACAAGTTTCTGATCACCATCAAATTGTTTTTTTCTTTTAAATCTATCTGTGTCGATGGAACAAGGAATATAAACTGCCTGGCCATGAACGTTCTTGTCTAGACAAAATTCTAGGTTATATGGAGAGCTTAAAATTACTCTATCTGCACAAAATATAAGATAACGCGATTTCTTTGTCACACCACTCAAACCCAAATTCATAGATTCAGGTGTATCATTTTCTAAAAAAACAGAATCATCAAAATCGTAAATTAAGTTTTTACAGAATCTCCTTACAAGCTTCTCAAAAAGAGTCCCTCCTAGAGGAGTAACCCACATAAAAATATAAACAATATGATATCTCTTAAGTAAAAATAGAATTTTAATTCTAGCCATATAGCCATTAATTGTGCCTAATACTTTGCTTATAAGATTTCCATCTTTATATAAGATATTCCAAGTTTTTTCATTAAAAAAAGAAGAAACTTCTATGGAGTACTCATGCTCTTCCCAAGAACTGAAATATTGTTCGTATTTAAACCTTTGTCCTGCAGCAACGTTCTTAGGATAAGGACAAAGAATTAAAATCTTTTTCATGGAGCTAAGATTTATATCCTACTGCCACCCAGTAAGGTTCATTTTCAGAAAATTCTATTTTTTCTAAACCACAACTTGACATCAATTCCTTCATTGAATCCTTTGTATATCTTTTCTCTAGTTTTGTTCCAAATCTATCCAGAGCATCTGTTCTCATGGTATAAAAACTAGAGTCTTTGTAAAAAGACAGTGGCAAAAAAGACTCATCAAATCCTAGCAATCTAATAAACTTGGCAAGTCTAGAAAGAGGCCAATATATGAATATAGCTATTAAATCTGTAATTATTTTTTTTAGAGAAAAAGGTAACTTACTAATAAAATATCTAAGTAGATTTGATAAAGCCCAAATTGATTTAAAAATAAAAGACCTATTATCAAATTTATAATATAAGTAGAGTAGAAATGGCGACCCTTTCTTTAATTTTTTTACGCAGTTTCTTAATGATTCTTCAGTATTTGTTACATGATGTAAAACGCCTAGAGAATAACCAAAGTCCATAGATTCATTTTCCGCTTCAAACTCTTCTGCGGATGAACACTGAAATTCACAATTTTCTTGATATTTTAAATTATTTCTTGAGACTTCAAGAGCTTCTTTGCTAGCGTCTATACAAATAAGTTTTTTAACTTGAGGTGCTATAAATCCGGCCCATCTGCCGCTTCCACACCCCATATCGAAACCTATACTTTCTTTAGTGAAGAATCTTTCAGACGGAAAAATATTAAAATATCCATTAAAAATTTCTAAAAGTTCACTAGAGTCAATATTCTCTCCTTGTGAGAATCTACTCCATTCCATTCCAAAATCATTTATTACTTCTTTGTCCTTTGTATCCATGTCCTTAATATTTAATTAATTTAAGAAATTTTTCTAACTAAGCTTTCTCTATTGTTTTTTCCTCTTTCAAAGAGTCATTTACTTCATGAACTGCCCTTTTATCATAAGTTAAAATTAGATGAAATAAGAATAAATATATAAATGTGAATCTGTATCTTAAAAAGGTTGAGTCATTCTCTACAACCATAAAGTTTAAAACAATACCTGTATAGAAAATTAAGAAAACTAAATAATCAGAAGGTTCAGAAAAATAATTTGAATATTTAATAGCGACCAAAGTAATAAATATAAATAATAAGCTTTCTGGGAAAAAAACAAGATTAAGCCCGCTGAATCCAATACCAGGAGCAAATAGTCCCTTTAGAAATAAAATTGGAGAATTAAGAATTATTTGAATCATAGATTCAAATTCTGAAAGAATTCCACCAGGAGGAATCAAGCCTATCTCATTTAAGAAGCCTAACCTAAAATAGTTAATTATATTTAAAATAACGTGTTCGTTATAAAAAATGATAAACAGGAATGCGATAGAGAAAATTAATAATCTTTTAAAACTTTTATCCGCTGAAAAAATAAATATTGCAGTGTAGAAGATGGATAATACCGCTGCATTTTGGGTTTTAATACTAAATAATAAAAGCATTAAACCAGTTGATATAAAAAATTTCCTTTCAATGATAGTAAACAAAAGGAGGGATTGAACAACAAAAACAAAAGTTTCTCTCAATCCTGTAGCAGAATAAACTAGCATCGTAGGAAAAAATAAAATTAGGAGCAGATAAAGCCTTGCATCACTACTTGTTATTCTTTTTCTTATAAACAAATAAAGAGCCAAGAGGTATAGCTTATTAATAAATCCTAATGACATTATTGTGGCTATCGAAGGAATTGGAATTATTGAATAATAAATAGCAGGCGCACTTCTCTTAAAATTAAAAAATTGGAAAGATTCTGATTTAGCAGCAATTGATGCCTGGCATCCAAATTCATCAAATCTAAAGTTATCTTTTAGATCGCGAACACATCGAAGATACCCTCCGGAATCAGGAAAAAGTTCTTGAATAATCGGAGCTAGCAATATTATGGAAAGAAAACCAGAAAACCAAATAATCAATTCACGTTGATCTAATTTCTTAAAATAAAATAATATAAATAGAATTATTGAACAAAAGAATAAATTAGAAGATTCTGAAAGTAGAAAAATTGCTATAGAATCTAGATAATAGAGATCTACCGATTCATTGTAGAGCACAATTAAAAACCTATAAGGATCTAATTATAAATAGAAGTAACTTATATGCTAGAGATCCAAAAAACCCAAAACTAGCAAACAAAAGTAATATAAAAATAAAATTTGGATACACAGGATATTCTGACATTTCAAAATCCCTTACAGTTTTAAATTTATAGTTAGCTCCAGAATCAATTAAAGATTTTTTAAGTAACTCATTTTGAAGAATATTCGAAATAGCAGCAACCTGGTTTAATTCTTTATTTTTAGAAAGTTCAGAATATAGGTAATCAATTTTTGCATTTGTTTCAAATTTATCGAAATCTTTGAACGCATCATCTGTTTCTCTTAGTAGACTTTTTATCATTTTCTCAGATGCTAAGGGATTGGAGGTTAAAGATGATACAGTGATTAACCCAGAAAATTCGTTAAAATCTATTGAAACCGAAGCTTTAAGATAATCTCGGAGCATAAATAAATTAGGAACTGATCTATAGTTAACATCATAAAACCAAAACTTTACTTTTTTTAATATAGAGTCAAGATTAATTATCTGCCTATATGAACTTGTCTCTTCATCATATAGATGCTCAAAAACTTCAAATATTAAGTTCTCTTTTTTTTCTAACTCTTCGACCACGTCAAGTGAAAAAACTGTTTCGTTAAATTCGTATATGAAAGTTTTCTTTTGGCCTGCTCCTACCAATGTAGCTAAACCTCCAGCATCAAAACCTACCTGGTTTTCATCCTCGTTTGCTGCAATAACAGTGCTAACTTCATATTTGGGAGTTTCAGTTAGAAGATAGACCAAACCTAAAGTTGAAGTAACTATAGTACTTATAATAATAAATTTTAGACTCTTTTTTAAATAATCAATCAATAATCTATAATCAATATTCATAAAATTTCCATTTTTCTAACTCAACACAATTAACTTAAAAGCTTAGTAAGCTCTTCTTTCTATATCCTCTTCAACACAATCTTCACCATATTGTACTTCTAATATAGAACAATTATATTTAGTTTCATTAAATGCCCTATGCCATGTTCCTTGCTTAATTACCAGACTATCATGTTGATTTAATTCAACTAGACTTTTCTTTTCTCCAACTTGTAAATCTATTTTGCAAACTCCTTCTAAAACATACCAATGTTCTGAGCGCTTGAAATGCCTTTGATCACTTAAAGAACAGCCTGGAGCTATAATTAATTCCTTTACTTTTACACCTTCCCTGTCATCAAAAACTTTATAATATCCCCATTCTCTTTCTGTTTTAGGATTCTTCCAGTTGTCAAGAATCCAGCTAGAAGAATTCATTTTATTCTCACCTCCTACTCCAAATTTGAAAGATATATTTTTATTTGTAAAAAACCTTTCCACTTCAGGTATATTGCCTTTTGTTCTATCTCCTCCGTTTGCAAAAATAATCTTATCTTTAGGGTCTATATTTGATTGCACATATTCTATGGCCTCACTCGCAGAATTATCATCATCATTAAAGGAAAATGCATGATCAACTACAGAAAACTTGGAAATTATGTTCTTTCTTTCATCTAGACTCATGAAAAATTTACCCTTTTTTCTATTTAACCATTCATCAGAATTCAAACCTACCCACAATTTGTCTCCTAAGCTTTTTGCTGATTCAAAATAAGCTAAGTGGCCCGAATGAATGGGGTCAAATCCGCCTGTAACTATTACGTGAACACTGCTCATTCTTGAAATTTAAATTTTTTAGATATCTAACCAATAAGTGTATAATTGTATTCTAACCACATGGTAAATTAAAAGTAACCCTTTACCTTGCCTCTAATTAACTAATAATTATTAAATATGAGCTATAAATATGATATTTGTATTGTAGGTGGACTAGGTCATATAGGCTTACCTTTAGGTATAGTGTTTGCATCTAAAGGTAAGAAAGTATGCTTGCAAGATATAAATAAAGATTCTGCAGATATGGTATCTGAAGGAAAGTTGCCTTTCATAGAATACGAAGCTGAGCCCCTCCTGAAAGAAACCCTAAAAAATAAAAATTTATCTATTTCTCTTGATTCTAAGTCTATTGCAGAAGCTAAAAATATAATTATAGCTATAGGAACTCCAGTTGACGAATATATGAATTCTAGAACAAGAGAGTTTTTAGAGTTTGTCTCTTCAATTAAAGAACATTTGAACCCTGATCAATTAATAATTATCAGAAGTTCTGTTGCCCCAAATGTTTGTCAACAAATCAAAAGAACTTTGGGGGAAGACTTACCTTGGAAACTTTCTTATTGCCCAGAACGTATAGTACAAGGGTACGCAATCCAAGAACTGAAAAAACTACCTCAAATAGTTGCTGGTTTTAGTGAAGAATCAGTAAAAGAAGCCTCTGATTTATTTAAAAATATTAGCTCATCCATAATAGAAACATCTATGCAAGAAGCCGAATTAGCTAAATTATTTGCTAATTCATGGAGATATATACAATTTGCCATTGCAAATCAATTCTTTATGATTTGTGAAGATCAAGGAGTAGATTATGATTCAGTAAGGAAAGCTATGGTAGAAGGATATGAAAGGGCTTCTCAACTTCCTTCAGCCGGCTTCGCTGCTGGCCCTTGCCTACTGAAAGATACAATGCAGATTTCAAGCTTTTACCAAGGTGGCTTTCTCTTAGGTCATTCAGCAATGATGGTAAATGAAGGTTTACCTAATTTTCTAGTGAATCAATTAAAGGCTAAATATAGTCTAAATAATAGAAAGGTAGGCATACTTGGAATGGCCTTTAAAGCTAACGTTGATGATATAAGAGACTCTTTATCGTTCAGATTATCAAAAATCTTAAGGTTTAGCGGAGCTCAGGTCTTTTGCTCAGATGAATTTGCTCATAATCCAGAATTTGTAACCAAAGAAGAAATAATTAAAAATTGTGAAACGGTAATAATAGCAGCGCCACATTCAAACTATAAAGACTTAAAATTTTCTGACTCGACAGATGTAATAGATATCTGGAAATCAAATAAATAATTTAACTAAAGGCCTCGATGAAAAAGAAATATTTAGTTACGGGTGGTTCAGGATTTATTGGTAGCGCACTAGTAAAAAAATTACTTGATGAAGGTCACTCAGTGAGAGTATTTGACAATAATTCAAGAGGGAATTTACGCAGATTAGAAAACATCATAAACGAAATTGAGTTTGTAGAAGGTGACATTAGGGATCTAGACCAAGTCAATAAAGCCTGTAAAGGGATAGACTCTGTCTGTCATTTAGCTTTTATAAATGGAACTAAGTACTTTTATGAACTTCCTGAGCTTGTTCTAGAAGTAGGTGTAAAAGGAATGATTAACGTAATAGATGCGTGTATTTCTAATAAAATCTCTGAATTAATAGTCGCGTCTAGCTCAGAAGTATACCAAAGTCCAAATGAAGTCCCTACAAGTGAGGACGTTCCTCTTATTGTTCCAGATTTACTAAATCCTAGATACTCATATGGAGGAGGAAAACTAATAAGTGAGTTATTAGCGATAAATTACGGAAGAAAAAATTTTGAAAGAGTTGTTATATTTAGACCACATAATGTATATGGCCCTGATATGGGGTGGGAGCATGTTGTGCCCGAGTTTTTACTAAAAATGTATGAATTGGTTAAAAATGGTAATAATGAACAGATTATTGATTTTAAGATTCAAGGAACTGGCGAAGAGACGAGAGCATTTATCTTTATAGATGATTTTACTGACGGTTTAATGAAAGTTATAAATAAAGGGGAGCACCTAAATGTCTATCATATAGGGACTTCCAATGAAATAAAACTTTCGGAGCTTGCAGAAATTATCGGAAAATTATTTGATACTGAAATAAATGTTGTTCCTGGAAAACTGGCTGAAGGAGGAACATTAAGAAGATGTCCTAATATAAGCAAATTAGAAAAATTAGGCTTTAGCCCTGACACATCCTTGAAAGA
>MDSV01023629.1_pt1 | contig 13002 bp, 13 predicted proteins | sample 810851 | NCBI WGS metagenome assembly MDSV01 (sample SAMN05326640, study PRJNA326480) | marine metagenome | isolation source: seawater | place: Atlantic Ocean: North East | collected 2012 | reverse complement strand
TGTAAATACTGAAGGTGATCACTTTAGAACAAGAATAACTCATTCAATGGAGGTTGCTCAAATAGCAAGATCAATTGCTCGTTATCTCAATCTAAATGAAGATTTGGCAGAAACATTGAGTCTTGCACATGATTTAGGCCACACACCTTTTGGACATGCAGGAGAGGATGCGCTAAATGAGTGTATGGAAAATTACGGTGGCTTTGACCATAACTTACAAACGTTAAGAATCGTAATGTTTTTAGAAAATAAATACTTAAAATTTAATGGATTAAATCTTTCTATTGAAACAATAGAGGGTCTTTTAAAACACAACGGTCCTGTAGCTGATTTGGATTTAGTTAATAGGTTAATAGGGGTAAAGAATTTCAAAAATAAGATTAATTTTAATACCTACCCATCACTAGAGGCTCAAATTTCGGCAATATCAGATGATATTGCTTATAATAATCATGATATTCAAGATGGAATAAATGCAAATTTGTTTAAACTTGAAGAATTGATCGAAATTAAATTTTATAAAGATATTTATACAAAATATAAGAAAAAGATAAATAAACAAAATTATAAGATAGCGACATATCAGATTATACGTGACTCAATAGACTTAATGATTAAAGATTTAATAAATAACACAAAAAATAATTTGCATTATAATAAAATTAAAACATTTAAAGATATCAGTAAAACTAGTTTTTTAATGGTTAATTTTTCGGATAAAATTAAAAATTCAGATAGTGAAATAAGATTTTTTTTGAAGACAAAAATGTATAATAATAAAAAAGTATTAAATAAAAATAATAGAGGTAAATCAATTATTAAAAAATTATTTAATAATATCAGAAAAAATCCAGAAAAATTTATCTCAAGAGATCAAATGTCAAAAGATAAATATAGAGCACTTTCAGACTTTATATCAGGAATGACTGATCGATATGCAATTAATTTAAATAATAGTATTAAATGAATATATTTGACATATACTTGGATGATATAAAAAAAATTTTATTAAATCTATCTAAAAATGGTGAATTAGTATTGCCAGAAAAATTAGATGGAATTACAGCTGAGATACCACCTATAAAATTTAATAGTGACATTTCAACTAATGTTGCAATGGTTTTATCAAAACTAAATAAAAAATCTCCACTAGATTTAGCTGACGTAATAACTAAAGCATTAAAACAAAATGATCAATTAATAGAAGACATAAAAATAGTAAAACCAGGTTTTATTAATATAAAGTTCAAACCTATTTTTTGGACAAATTTTGTTGAAGAAATTACAAAAAATTCAAAAACTTTTGGAATAAATAATAAAGAAAAAAAGAAGAGTTATTTAATTGAATTCGTTTCAGCCAATCCAACGGGTCCTTTGCATGTAGGCCATTGTCGTGGCGCTATATTGGGTGATGTAATAGCCAATGTTTTATTATTTAACAAACATAAAGTTACAAAAGAATATTATGTCAATGACTACGGCAATCAAATCATCAATTTTACAAAATCTGTTTATTACAGAATACGAGAGAATATTTTGAAAGAACCATTTCCTTTAGAAAATGAAGATCTATATCCAGGTGATTATTTAAAAGATTTCGCTGAAAATATAATCAATTCAAATAAGAAAATTGATTTTAAACATTTTGACAAAATATCTGACGAATTAACTTCTTTATCGATTGAAGAGGCATTAAAATTAATCAAAAAAAACCTTAATAGTTTAGGCATTATTCATGATAATTTTGTAAGTGAAAAAAAATTAGTTACAAATCAAGAAGTTGAAAAAGTTATTGATTTTCTTCAGAAAAATAACTTTGTATACAAAGGAAAAATTAAAGCACCGGCTGGTGAAAATAATGATAAATGGATAGAACGAGAGCAATTACTTTTTAGAGCATCAGATTTTGGTGACGATAAGGATAGAGCTTTACAAAAATCTGATGGAGCTTGGACTTATTTTGCTAGCGATGTTGCGTATCATAAGAACAAGCTAGATAGAAAATTTGATCATCTAATTAATATTTTAGGCTCAGATCACGCAGGCTATATTAAGAGAATTTCATCATCCGTTGAAGCTTTGTCAAATTCAAAAGAAATATTGATTTGTAAAGTAAGCCAATTAGTAAAACTTATTAAAAATAAAAAACCTTTTAAAATGTCAAAGAGAAAAGGTGATTATATTACTGTAGATGACTTAATCCATGAAGTGGGAAGAGACGCTACAAGATTTATAATGTTGAATAGAAGCAGTGATGTTGAACTTGACTTCGATTTTGACAACGTAATCGAAAAATCAAAAGATAATCCATTATATTATGTGCAATATTGTTATGCCAGAATATCTTCAGTTTTTAGACACATTGAAAAAGATTTAAAGAAAGATATTAAATTAGATAAATATTTTTTTGAGTATTCAGATGAGGAAATAAATATATTAAAAAAATTATCTGAGTGGCCCAAATGTATCGAATTATCGAGTAAAAATCTTGAACCTCATAGAATACCTATTTATTTATATGAACTATCATCTCTATTCCATTCTTATTGGAATTTAGGTAAAAATAATTCTGAAAAAAGATTTATAAATGATAAAAAAAAAATTACTGATGATAAATTAATTTTTTTAAAAGCTATTTCAAATGTAATTAAATCTGGCATGGATATTGTAGGGGTTTCTACTCCTGAAAAAATGTAATGATAAAAGAAATAAAATATTTGTTATTTACTTTTATAATTTGTTTGTTTTTATTCTTTAATCTTAAATATTATTTTTCTGATTCATATAAAAAAAAATCTTACCGATCATTAAATATGATAAGTGAAAATGTTTTAAAATATGCAGAAAATTTACCAATTTTAGAAGACAACACACAAAATATAATAGAATATATTGAGCAATCAAATCTTAAAAAAAAGAAAAAATTCAATTTTTGGAAATTACTAGACTCTAATGAATAACCGAAGATCATTTATTGTTGGAATTAAATCAAAAAAACTCTCAATGAAAGAAAAACAATTTCTAAAAAGATTTAAACCATGGGGTATAATTTTATTTTCTCGAAATATTAAGAATATCAATCAAGCAAATAAATTGACTAATTCTATTAAAAAGATTTTTAATGATCAGAATTACCCAATATTGATTGACCAAGAAGGTGGCAAAGTAAATAGATTAGAAAATATTATATCATTAGAAAATTTTACATCTGAATATTTTGGAAAAAAATATTTAGAAAACTATAAAAAATTTAGAATTTTTTATAAACTATTTAATGATAAAATTTCCTATTTGTTAAAATTAATAGGTGTAAATATAAATACAGTACCGGTATTAGATTTAAGAATAAAGGGTTCTTCTAATATAATTGGAAATAGATCGTTTTCAGATAATCCAAAAATTGTATCTAAAATTGGAGATTTTTGTATTGATAATTTTCACAAAAATGGGATCGGTGCTATAATCAAACATATTCCAGGCCACGGTCACGCAAAAGTTGACAGCCATAATTTTACCCCAGTTATTAAAAAAACCGAAAGTTATCTTAACAAAAAAGATTTTTCTTCTTTTAAGAATAAGAAAGCTTTTTTTGCAATGACCGCACATGTAATTTTTAAAAAAATTGATGACATAAATACAGTTACACACTCTAAAAAAATGATTAAATTAATTAGAAATAGAATTGGATTTAAGAATATTATAATTTCAGACGATTTATCAATGAAAAGCCTTAAAGGAAATTTAAGTGAAAATACAATAAAAACATTTAATGCAGGTTGCAATATAGCTTTGCATTGTAATGGAAATTTAAGAGAAATGGAGATTGTTGGTAGAAATTCTCCATTATTAAATAAATTTATATTAAAAAAAACAGAACAATTTTATAGAATTTTAAGTTAGTATTCTTTTATGAGACAAAATGATTCTTCATTACTTTTTAAAGTTGACGTAGATAATTATAACGGTCCACTAGATGTGCTACTTGACTTAGCAAAAGCCCAAAAAGTTAATTTGGAGGATATTTCAATAACAAAATTAGCTGATCAATTTCATAATTTTATAACACAGGAAAAAAATTTAAATTTAGAAATTGCATCAGAATATCTTTTAACCGCTACATGGTTAGCTTATCTTAAATCTAAATTATTGTTACCAGGGACACCTGAGGAAGAATTTAAAGTTCAAGAAGTTGCAGAAAAACTCAAACTCCAATTAAAGAAATTAGAACTGATCAGACTATTATCAGATCAAATGCTTAAAAGAAAAAGACTTGGCAAAGAAATAAGAACAAGAGGTATGAAATCTGGAATTAAACCAATTTATAATAGCGAATATAAAGTAAATTTATTTGAATTACTAAAAACTTATTCCACGATTGTTATGACAAAAGATTTTCAAAAAATTAATATTCCTAAATTGCCCGTTTTTACAACTGAGGAAGGAATAAAAACTATTAAGGAATTTTTTGGAAAATTGATGGATTGGAAAAAATTAGATGACCTGATACCAAAAAATCTTAAAAGTGAAAAACGTTATAAGAAAACAGGTAAAGCTGGAATATTTGCTGGATCTTTAGAACTTGCAAAAGAAGGTAATATAAAGATTAAACAAGATCAACTTTTTGGTGATGTTTATATACGAGAAACCGAATGATAAAAAAAAAAATTAAAAAAAAAGACAACATAATTAATTTTCCAAACAAAATACCAACATTAGAAAAAGAAATAGAAGCGATAGTTTTTGCTGCAGCAGAACCACTTGATATTGAAACTATTGAGTCAAAAATTTCAAAAAAAACAAATGTTGAAAAAATATTATTAAAACTTCAGTCTGAATATTCTGATCGCGGTATAAACTTAGTTTGTATATCTAAAAAATGGTCTTTCAGAACCTCACCAAATTTATCCAATTTAATGAAACAAGAAAAGACTGTTGAAAAAAAATTATCAAAAGCTGCAATCGAAACACTCGCTATTATAGTTTACCATCAACCAGTAACCAGAGCTGAGATTGAAGAAATCAGAGGAGTCGCATTTGGAACGAATACTCTTGATATATTAATGGAATTGAATTGGGTAAAACCCGGGGGAAGAAAAGATGTTCCTGGTAAACCTATACAATACATTACTACAGATGACTTTCTTAGTCATTTTAATCTTCAAAAATTATCTGATTTGCCAACTGTCGACGAATTAGGTGCTGCAGGTTTAATAGACAGTACTAATGTAGATAATGCTATTTTTGGAACAGGAAAATTTTATAAAGAAAAACAAGATGACAAAAAAGAAGATATTTATTCAAATATTGACGAAATGCTTAATAGCACGCTTGATTCAGACGATAAAAAATAAGACTTTGTATTTTTGTCCATAGTAAAAAGTCACTTTTAAATTATCTATAAAAAGGTTATAAGTTTGAGATGAGTATTGGAATTTGGCAAATAGCAATTGTAGTAATACTTGTGGTTTTACTTTTTGGTAGAGGAAAAATATCAAGTTTAATGGGCGACGTTGCAAAGGGTATCAAAAGTTTTAAAAAGGGAATGGCATCAGATGTAACTGATGAATCAGAGCCTAAAAATATTTCCGACGAAAATCAAGATCAAAATAAAAAAGAATAAATCACATGCCTACTATTGGTTGGTTTGAGATTTTGATAGTAGTTGCAATCGCAATAGTAGTTTTAGGTCCAAAAGATTTTCCAGTAATGTTAAAAAAAGTTGGATCATGGATTGGCTCAGCTAAAAAATTTATAAATAACATACAAAATGAAGTTTCAAATTTAGATATAGAAGATAATCAAATAGAAAAAAAAGAAGATAAAAAAGATGAGTCATGAAGAACATGAGGGCGGTTTTGTAAGTCATTTAACAGAATTAAGAAAAAGATTAATTCATAGTTTTATATTTTTAATAATTTTTTTTATATTTTGTTATTTTTTTGCTGAAAATTTATACGGATTTTTAGTAGAACCTTTTGCACAGGCTGTAAAAAATGATGAGACAAATAGAAGATTGATTTTTACTGCTCTTCAAGAAACTTTTCTTACATATTTAAAAGTATCTTTTTTTACTGCTTTTTTTGTTACGTGCCCATTTATCTTAATGCAAATATGGAAGTTCATAGCCCCAGGTCTTTATAAACATGAAAAGATTGCAATTTTACCATATTTGGTTTTAACGCCAGTATTATTTTTTTTAGGAGGTATATTAGTTTATTATCTAATAATGCCTCTTGCTATAAAATTTTTTTTATCATTTGAAAGCACTGGCTTGTCTACAAACTTACCAATTCAATTAGAAGCTAAAGTAAATGAATATCTATCTTTAGTGATGAAGCTTATATTTGCATTTGGAATTAGTTTTCAATTACCTGTTGTTTTAAGTTTATTAGCAAGGGTAGGAATCGTTAATTCTAATTTTTTAAAAAAAAGAAGAAAATATGTTGTAGTTATTATATTTGCTGCTGCTGCTTTATTAACTCCGCCAGATCCAATTACCCAAATCGGCTTAGCAATTCCATTATTAATTTTATATGAATTATCTATATTTTCAGTAAAATTTATAGAGAAAAAAGATTTAGAAAAACCAAATGCATAACTTAAAGGAAATTAGAAAAAATTTTGAAGCTTTCAAAGAAGCATTGCACAAAAGATCAGTAGATATAGATCTTGATGAACTTAAAAATTTAGATTTACAAAACAGGGAATTTATTCAAAAAAAAGAAATTTTAGAAAAAGAAAAAAAGGATATTTCAAAATCTAAAGATAAATCTTTATTTGCGAAGTCTAAGGAAATTTCATCCATTATTGAAAAAATTAGTAATCAACAAAAAGAAGTAAAAGAAAACCTTAATAAGATATTATCAAGCATTCCTAATGTTCCACATTCTGATGTTCCGAAAGGAACTGATGAAAATGACAATGTTGAGATAAATAAAATGGGTAAAATTCCCAAATTCGATTTTTCACCTAAATCACATTATGACTTAGGTGAAAAACTTGGTATGCTTGATTTTGATCTTGCTTCCAAAACAACAGGTTCAAGGTTTGTATTTGTAAAACATGAGCTAGCTCTCCTGGAAAGAGCTCTTTCAAATTTTATGCTTGATACTCATATTTTTAAAAATGGTTATGAGGAAATCTCACCTCCTTTATTAGCTTCCGAAAACTCTATGTATGGTACAGGTCAACTTCCTAAATTTGAAGATGATCAATTTGAGGTGAAGTTTGAAAAAAAAAGTGAAAGAAAGTTTCTAATACCAACTGCTGAAGTAATACTTACAAATATTGTAAAAGATAAAATTTTAGATTTAAAATCATTACCTTTAAGATTTGTTGCGTCAACTCCATGTTTCAGAAAAGAGGCAGGTAGTTATGGCAAAGATACTAAAGGCATGATTAGACAACATCAATTTTATAAAGTTGAAATGGTAAGTATAGTTGAGCAAAAATACTGTATGGAGGAATTGGAAAGAATGACAAGTTGTGCAACAGGAATTCTTGATCTACTTGAATTACCTTATAGGAAAATGATCTTATGTAGTGGAGACATGGGATTTAGTGCAGAAAAAACATACGATCTTGAAGTGTGGCTTCCATCAGAAAATAAATATAGAGAGATTTCATCTTGCTCCTCATGCTCAACATTTCAAGCAACAAGAATGAAAGCTCGGTATAAAGATCAAAAAAAAGAAACGTTATATGTCGGTACTTTAAATGGAAGTGGCTTGGCTATTGGAAGAACTTTAATTGCTATTCTAGAAAATTATCAACAAAAAGATGGCTCAATAACTATTCCAAAAGTATTGAGACCTTATATGAATAATTTAGAAAAAATTTCCATCAAATAAAGTTGTTTTAATCTCTTAGATAGTATAAATATTCAATCTTAATTAAGGAGATTTATGGAAAGTTCAGGAATTGGACAATTTATACCGCTGATATTAATATTTGTTATTTTTTATTTTTTCTTAATAAGACCTCAACAAAAAAAAGTTAAAGAGCATAAGGCAATGGTAGAAGGTCTTAAAAAGGGAGATAAAGTTGTAACATCTGGTGGAATAACCGGAACTATCACAAGAGTTATTGATAACGATAAAATTGAAGTAGAAATTGCTGACAATGTAACAGTTGAAGTTATTAGGGGCACAGGAATCCAAAGCTTAATGAATTCACAAGAAGTTAAAAAATAATTTTTGTTGAAATAAAGTGTTATACTTTTCTAAATTAAGAATAATTTTTATAACATTTATATCCTTATTTTTTATTCTTATTGCCTCATCTAATATTTTCAAGTTTGATAATTCATTTTTTGATAAAAAAATAAATCTTGGTTTAGATTTACAAGGTGGCTCATATCTTTTGTTAGAAATAGATAATACACCTGTTGTGAATCAAAAATTACAAAATGTATCAATTTTAATTCGAAATTTTTTTAAAGAAAAAAATATTAGGTTAAGGAATTTTAAGATATTAGATAATAAAATTTTATTTTCAGTAGACGACGAAAACAAACAAAGTATTATAGATGAGTTTAACAATGAAGAAAGCACCATAAATCCTTACTACCCAAGATTCAAGTCTCACCAATTAGAAATAAGTGAGGTTGAAAATATATTTACTGTAAATTATTCTAGACAAGGTATTATAGAACTTAAAACCTCATCTCAAGATCAAGCTTTAGAAATTGTTAGAAGAAGAATAGATGAAATTGGAACTAATGAGCCTAATATTCTTAAAAGAGGTAATGATAGAATTTTAGTTGAATTACCTGGATTAGATGACCCCATGAGAATTAAATCTTTGTTAGGCAAAACAGCAAATTTGACTTTTAGATTTGTTACAAACAATACAGAAGATTCGTTTGGTGCAGAAAAATTAAATTATGAAAATAGTGATGAAGATGCGATTGTTAGTAAAAGAATAATCTTAAGTGGTGACAATCTTTTAGATGCACAACCAAGAATGAATAACGAGACCAATGAAACAGTTGTTTCTTTTACTTTAGACAGAGTAGGTGCTAAAAGATTTGGAAAGGCTACTTCTACCGGTATTGGAAAGCAACTAGCTATAGTTTTAGATGGAAAAATAATAAGTGCACCTGTAATTAGAGACACAATAGCTAGTGGATCTGGCCAAATAAGTGGTGGATTTACTTTTCAATCAGCTACGGATCTTTCTTTATTATTAAGATCTGGAGCATTACCTGCTCCCTTAAATATTATTGAAGAGAGAACAGTAGGACCAGATTTAGGTCAAGACTCAATTAATGCTGGGATTATTGCTTTAATTATAGGATTTGTTTTGGTCATTTTATTTATATTTGCAAAATATAAAATATTTGGACTGATTACTAATCTAACTCTTATTATAAATTTATTTCTTTTAATTGGTATTTTAACAATTTTTGAAGCAACTTTAACATTACCTGGTATAGCTGGAATTATATTAACTGTTGGTATGGCAGTTGATGCAAATGTTTTGATATTTGAGAGAATTAAAGAAGAAATGAAAAATGAAAAAAATAATTTGATTGCGTTTGATAGTGGTTACACTAAATCAAGAACAGCTATTCTTGATGCAAATATAACAACTTTACTGGCAGCAATAATTTTATTTTTTATGGGATCTGGTCCTATAAAAGGTTTTTCTTTGACTCTGGGTATTGGAATTTTTACCACTCTTTTTTCAGTTTATTTTATAGCTAGACTATTGACTGTTTTATATGTGTTAAAAAATAAAGAAAAACAGGGATTAATCTAGATGATTGCTTTTAATAGATATTATAACCATTTTAATATCCTTTCCGTGACTTTAGTAGTGATCTCTTTATTATTTTTAATATTTAAAGGTTTAAATTTTGGAATAGATTTTAAAGGAGGTACATTAATTGAATTAAGATCGTCAGACTCTAAAATTAATGTTTCTTCATTAAGAGATAATCTTAATCAAATGAATTTAGGGGATGTTTCAGTAAAAAATTTTGGTAATAAAACTGATTTTCTAATTAAGTTTGAAAACAATAATAATAAAAATATTATCGAAGAAATCAAAATTAACTTAGACAAATCTTTTGGAAACAATTTTAATTTTAGAAGAGTCGAAAATGTTGGACCCAAAGTTAGTGCTGAATTATTAAGATCAGGGGTAATAGCTATATCTGTAGCTTTAGTTCTAATGCTTATATATATTTGGATTAGATTTGAGTGGCAATTTAGTTTAGGAGCTATACTTGCCTTGTTCCATGATGTTATAGTCACGCTGGGTTTATTTTCGATATTTGGACTTGAGATAAATTTATCAATCATTGCAGCTGTTTTAACAATAGTTGGTTATTCGATGAATGATACTGTTGTTATTTTTGATAGAGTTAGAGAGAATTTAAGAAAATACTCAGATATAAAAATTTTTGAATTAACAAATATTTCAATTAATGAAACATTATCTAGAACTTTAATTACTTCTATAACAACTTTACTAGCTTTATTATCAATATTTTTTTTTGGTGGAGAAATCTTAAAAGGTTTTTCATTAGCAATGATTTTTGGGGTTATATTTGGTACTTATTCTTCAATTTATATTGCTAACACAGTTTTGGTAAGACTTGGAGTTTCTCAAAAAACAATTTTAAGAGAAGAAGATAAAAATTAATATAAATTTTGAGCTGCCACCATTGTAAGCAACATTGGTAGAGATAGTAATGTATTTGTTCTCGAAAATAACATCGCGGTTCTGGCAGATTTTGTCTTTAATTCAGGGTCACACTCTACAATGCCTAAGGCTCTTTTTTGATTTGGCCAAATTACGAACCACACATTAAACGCCATTATAACACCTAACCACATACCAATACCTATTGCTGTGTGTTTGGGTACACCTGAACCAATGCTTAAAGTCATAGCATCATGTAAATATCCATTTAATCCAGCAACTATTAACCCTGATAAAATTGTCAAAGCCGCGGCCCATCTAAAATAAAAAAGTGCTGCTGGAGCAATAACTTTACCTATAGCTGGCTTTTGTTCATCTGGAATTTTACCCATGTTAGGTATTTGAACAAAATTGAAATACCAAAGTAACCCAATCCACATTATACCTACAACAACATGAACATATCTAGTCACACCACTCCAAAAAAGTCTATCAAAGCTGAATCCATCATTTTGAAAAAATAATCCAAGAAACAAGAGTATAGCTAATGCAAGTGATGCATGAACTGTTTTTGAAAGTGATGAAAGTATGTTTCCCATATGCTGTAATTATATACTAATTTCTTTTTTTATATAACAATTTTTTCAGTTTAAGAGGTGTTTTAGAAATTTTCCTGTATAACTCTCTTTAATTTTACAAATTTCTTCAGGTTTTCCTTCTGCAATAATTTGTCCCCCTTTGACTCCTCCTTCAGGACCCATATCAACAATATAATCAGCAGTTTTTATCACATCTAAATTATGCTCAATAACCACCACTGTGTTACCAAGCGCGACAAAAGTGTGCAGAATTTCTAGTAATTTCTTTATATCATGTTGGTGTAAACCTGTTGTCGGTTCATCTAATATGTACATTGTTCTTCCTGTCGATCTTTTGGACAATTCTTTTGCTAATTTTATTCTTTGAGCCTCTCCACCAGACAGAGTTGTCGCTTGTTGTCCTATTTTTATGTACCCTAATCCAACTTTTTTTAATGTTAATAATTTTGTTTTTATATTGGATATATTTTCAAAATATTCACAACCTTCATCAACTGTCATATCTAAAACATCAGCTATACTTTTGTCTTTAAATTTTATTTCAAGGGTTTCTCGATTATATCTAGTCCCTTTACATTCATCGCATTGTATATAAACGTCTGGTAGAAAGTGCATTTCATAAGTAATTACACCATCACCTTCACATGCTTCACATCTACCACCTCTTACATTGAATGAAAATCTGCCTGGTTTATATCCTCTTGTTTTTGATTCTGGTAAACTTGTAAACCAATCTCTTATAGGTCCAAACGCACCAGTATAAGTGGCAGGGTTTGATCTTGGTGTACGACCAATTGGCGACTGGTCTATATCTATTATCTTGTCAACTAATTCTGTGCCCTTGAAACCTTTAAATGGTTTTGGAATTTTTCTAGATTTATTATTATTTAGGGTTAGATTCAAAGCGTTATATAAAGTTTGCAAAACAAGAGTAGACTTACCACTACCAGAAACCCCTGTGACGCAGGTTAGGCTACCAAGTGGTATTTTTAAATTAACATTATCTAAATTATTTCCTGTAGCTCCAGTAATTTCCAAAAATCTTCCATTTTTTGCCAATCTCCTTTTTTGTGGAACATTAATTTTCAATTTGTTCGAAAGATATTTACCTGTAATACTATTTTTATTTTGACTAATTTCTTTAAATGTTCCTTGAGCAACTATTTCTCCACCATTGTTTCCTGCTTCAGGGCCTAAATCAATTATATGATCAGCATTTTCCATAGTTTCTGTATCATGTTCAACAACAATTACTGTATTACCTAAATCTCTTAATCTTTTTAATGCATTTATAAGTTTTACATTATCTTTTTGATGTAGCCCTATAGAGGGTTCATCTAAAACATATAGTACCCCCGTTAGACCTGAACCAATTTGTGATGCGAGTCTAATTCTTTGAGCTTCTCCGCCAGACAAAGTTCCAGACTCTCTAGATAAAGTAAGATAATCCAAACCAACATTTAATAAGAAGTTCAATCTTTCATTAATTTCTTTTAATATATGTTCAGCAATTTTTACTTGTCTTTTATCAAGATTATTTTTCAAATTATCAAACCATTTAGCAGCATCAGAAATAGATTTTTCAGTTACCTCACTTATATGCAAGCCATCAATTTTAACACAAAGAGCTTCATCTTTTAGTCGATGTCCATTGCACCTCTCGCACTTTGTATCTGATTGATATTGAGAAATCTCTTCTCTTTTCCAGTCGCTATCAGTTTCAAGATATCTTCTTTCTAAATTATTTATAACT
>MDSV01138647.1_pt1 | contig 13004 bp, 13 predicted proteins | sample 810851 | NCBI WGS metagenome assembly MDSV01 (sample SAMN05326640, study PRJNA326480) | marine metagenome | isolation source: seawater | place: Atlantic Ocean: North East | collected 2012 | reverse complement strand
ATAAAAATAACAGACGGCAATAAAACTTTTAAATTTAAAGAAAAAGTACAATTGTTTGATTTAGATCAATTCAAAAAAATGTTTGATAAAACAGGTTTTGATTTGGTTTCTAATTATGGAGATTATGACATGAGAACCTATTCCAAAGATAGTAACAGATTAATTTTAGCTGTCAAAAAAAATAAGAAATGATTGAGACATTGTTTTTTGAGGTCCTATTTACCGGCATGTTACCAATTGCAGCTGTAATGATTATTTTTTTAGCAATTTCATGCGGAATGCTTTTATATATCACCACATTGCTAATTTTTGAAGAGCATCATCATTCTAAAGGAAAATTGAAAAAAATATTAACCATTTCTGCCGGAATAGTTAGTGGAATATTAATTTTTAGCTCTTAATATCATTTACTCAAAGAACATATATATTTATTTTGGATTAGCTTTATTTGCTTTATTTAATACGGTTAAAATAAGCGCTCAAAAACAAGAAAATTATATTCAATTTAGTGGTGTAGTTGTTTCTCAAGACAGTTTAATTCCTGTTCCCTTTTGTAGTATTATTAATAAGGAAACTAATCGAGGAACTATTTCTGATTACTTTGGCTATTTTTCATTTGTTGCTGAACAAGGTGATACTCTAATATTTAGCAGTATCGGATATAAAAAGTCTTCTTTTAGAATTCCAGATACTTTAACTACTAATAAGTATTCTTTAATTCAAATTATGTACGAAGATACTATTATGTTAAAAACTGCCGTTATATATCCCTGGCCATCAAAAGAACAATTTGCAAAAGCATTTGTAGAAACACCAATACCAAATGACGATTATAAAAGAGCCATGAATAATTTAGCAAGAGAAAAACTTAACGAAAGAATGCAATTCACACCCATGGATGGTGCATTAAACTTCAAATGGCAGCAACAACAAATTCAAAGTAAGTTATACTATGCTGGACAATATGCTCCTATTAGTTTATTAAATCCTATTGCATGGTCTCAGTTTATTAAAGCTTGGAAGAGAGGCGATTTCAAAAACGATAAATGATCTCAATAAAGAAACAACATTTACTCTTCCTTTTTGTACTAATATCCTTTTCTGTTTATGGACAAGAGAATATTAAAATCAAGGGATTAATTAATTCTTACGATGGGAAGCCTGTTACAAAGGCTAATATTACTGTAGTTGGAGATTCTATTGGAACCACATCCAATAAAAAAGGAGAATTTTATATGATTATCTACAATAAGGATAAAGTAAAAATAGAAATTTCTCATGTTAAATACAGAAAATACTCTAGGTCTATTAACCCAAAAAAAGATACTATTATTCAAATTAGAATGAGAAATAGAGTGTTGAAAACTCTGGATGTTGAATATCTTGATCCTGGAAGCTCTCCAATCGAAATACTTCCCAAAATAAATGCTTCAAATATTGCTTTGCCAAGTGGAAATATAGAGGGATTATTGTCTTCAGTAGGGTTTGGTGTTCGACAAAACAATGAATTATCAAGTGGATTTAGTGTAAGAGGTGGTAATTTTGATGAAAATTTAATCTACGTAAATGGTATTGAAGTTTACCGACCATTTCTAGCAAGATCTGGTCAACAAGAAGGTCTGAGTTTTATCAACCCCTCAATGGTGGAGAACATTCTATTTTCAGCTGGAGGATTTGATGCAAAATACGGCGATAAATTATCAAGTGTTTTGGATATTACCTACAGAGAACCAACGGAATTTGAAGCAAACCTTTCCACTAGTTTATTGGGAACTCAATTACAATTTGGAGACAAACCCAACTCTTTTATTAATTATAATTTTGGTTTTAGGTATAGAACTAATGCCTATCTTCTTGGTGCTCTAGATACTAAAGGAGAATATCGACCTAACTTTACTGATGTTCAAGGAATAGTAAATTTTAACCTTACTGAAAAGTTAAAACTGACCTTTTTTGGTACTGCAGCAAACAATTTATTTTCTGTTCAGCCTGAAAATAGACAGACTAATTTTGGTAATATTAATGAAGCATTAAGATTTACCGTCTATTATGAAGGACAAGAAAACACCCAATACAAAACTTATATGGGAGCTCTCTCTCTGCAACATCAAACTTCAGAAAAATTATCATTAAATTATTTTTTATCTACTTTTAATACCAATGAAACAGAATATTTTGATTTATTAGGAGAATACAGATTAGATGAGCTAGAGAGAGATTTAAGTAGTGATCAATATGGTGATGTCGCTTATAACAGAGGAGTTGGTGCATTTTTAAACCACGCAAGAAATGAATTGTCAGCTAATGTCTTTAATTTTTATCATAAGGGAAATCTAAATACTGGAAAACAGAAAACCAGTTGGGGTTTAAAATTACAAGCAGAGAATGTTAACAATAACATTAAGGAATGGAATTATTTAGATTCCGCAAGGTTTAATACGCCAAGAGCAGTTGATAGTATTGGTTATCAAAACTCAAATAATATCCCCTACCAAGAATTACATTTAAGTAAGCTAATAAAAGCCAATAATCTAATTAATTCATCTAGAATAACCGGTTTTATTCAACATAGATTTAAGTTTAATAAAGAAAAAAACATTGCTTTTAAATTTAATATTGATAGTAATAATGTCTTAGATACAGTATTTTCTGCTTATGAATACTTCACAGCCACTGTAGGACTAAGATCTCATTTTTGGACCTACAATAATCAAACTATCGTTTCTCCTAGAATCAATATAAAGTGGAGACCAGCAATTTTCAAATATCAAAATAGCCAATTAATTAGAAAGAATGTCACCTTGCGATTGGCTGGAGGATACTATTACCAACCGCCTTTTTTTAGAGCTGCTAGATTTTTAAATGGAGAACTTAATCCGATGATTAGAGCTCAAAAATCAATTCATCTAGTTGTTGGAGGAGATTTTGTCTTCGATATGTGGGATAGAAAATTTAAATTAGGAAGCGAACTTTACTACAAGTTTTTAAGTGATATCATACCTTATGAAATTGAGAATGTAAGGGTCAATTACTATGGAGAAAATTTAGCTTCTGGTTATGCGAGAGGAATCGATTTAAAAATAAATGGGGAGTTTGTCGAGGGTATTCAATCTTATGCATCTTTAAGTTGGCTTCAAACAAAAGAAGACCTATCGAATGATTATTATTTTAAATATTATAATCAAAATGGGGATCAAATTATTCCAGGATACACTGTAGATCAAAACATTACTGACAGTGTTCTTTTTGAGCCTGGATTTGTTCCTAGACCAACAGATCAAAGATTATCTTTCTCTATGTTCTTCCAAGATCAAATGCCAGACGATTGGGATACAGAAAAAGTAAAATGGAGTAATATGAAAGTTAATATCAATATATTAATAGGTTCTAGACTTCCATATGGACCACCAGGCAATCAAAGATTTTCCGATACACTTAGATCAAGTTTTTACAAAAGAGTAGATATTGGTTTTTCCAAAGACCTTATAAATCAGCAAAGCAATAAGGAAAATTTTGGTGTAAACTCTATTTTTAAAAAAATTGAATCACTTTGGATAGCCTTTGAAGTATTTAATCTCCTTGACATTTCAAATACTACTAATTATACTTGGATAAGAGACGTAAGTGGAAGACAATATTCTATACCTAGTTTTTTAACATCAAGAAGATTAAATCTTAAATTGGTAGCTACATTTTAAATTACTACAATGGAAAAATCAACAACTGTTATCCTAAATAATGATGATGTAGAAAAGAAATTGGCTAGAATAGCATTCCAAATTATCGAACAATATTATGAAGATAGGGAGCTATTAATAGTTGGAATTAGTAAAAATGGCTTTCTTTTAGCACAAAAAATTTACTCATTAATTCAGAAGGATTTATCGTCAATTAAAATTCAATTAATTGAACTGCAAATCAACAAAAGAAATCCTTTAAAAAATGACATCTTGCTTTTACCAAACACGTCCTTTCATAATAAAAAAATCATTCTAATTGACGATGTTTTAAATTCTGGTAAAACATTAATGCACGCTGCTTCATTTTTACTAAAACAAAACATAAAGAAAATGAATACCGTTGTTTTAGTAGATAGAAGGCATCGTAATTTTCCGATAAAAGCAGACTTCGTAGGATTAACCCTCTCCACTACTATTCAAGAACATATTAATGTAGAAATTTTACAAAATAAAGTTTCAGTATTTCTAGAATAAAAACTAGAAGTCTACTTTTCCAGATCCTAAATTGTAATAAGCTGATTCAATTACCAATCCAGAATTATGAACTGCATTTTTTATAATTTCACTTTTATCAGCTAATACTTGTGCATTATTAAAAGCATTAATTTTTATTACCTCACTGAGTTCTTTTCCCTTTCCCATTTTTACAGCATCAGAAATATGGTCTGTTAAATGATTTAAATTAGGTCCATTATCTCCTCCATTAACTGCTGCAGTAACCGCTCCACAACTCTCATGACCTAAAACTAAAATCATCTTGCAATGAAGATGAGCGACTGCATATTCAATACTAGCAATAGAACTACTATTAGCAATATTACCAGCAACTCTTACAACAAATAATTCTCCAATATTACAGTCAAATATCATTTCAGGAACTACCCGAGAATCTGCACAACTTAAAATTATAGCAAATGGCGATTGGCCTGAAGTTAAACTCTTTCTTAAATCAGCATCACTGGACAAATTTTCTTTATCAGAAATATATCTATTATTTCCGCTTTTTAATATTTCTTTAATTTCTTGAACGTTCATTTTTTTAGTTTTTAATTAAAAAATCTATAGTATCTACGCCATCGGCATAGTCCCATAAATCAGGTTTTTGAGCAGTGCCATAAGGTATTCCTCCAAGCCCAACTCTGCACTGAATATTATTAGATAAACTATCTATTTTGGTTTCTAAATCTTTAATTTTAGAGTAATATTCAAAATTGACTACACTTACAGGTGAAAATAAATTTTCATCTTCTTTTAGTATAAGAAAACCGTTATCATAAAATTGCTTTTCTTCTAGCAAATTAATTGATCTATTATAAGCATAATTATTCATGTACTTATTGTGATTAATAAGGTTCTTATAAATATATAAATTTTTGTATAGTTTTTCAATACTAAAACCTTTTGGTAAATAAAGTTTAGTAACTGACCTACAGCCTAAGCCAAAATATTGTAAAATATCATGAGATAATTTTAATAGCTCCTTGTCTTCAACTTCTTCATTAAGTACTGCTATTGAAGTTCTATTCTTTCTAAAAATATGAGGTTTTTCACCAAAATAATATTCAAAATATCTATTACTATTATCACTACCTGTCGCAATCACATAATCATAGCCGTAAGGTTTATCGGTTATTATATGAATCTGTTTTTGAATTGACTCATCAAAAAAAGATAAAATTTTAATTATTGAAGGAATTAGTACATCATCTTTTCGAGAGAGTTTGATCTGAACATTGAAACCCAGTAATAAACAACATAAAATATCATGAAACCCCACTAGAGGAAGATTTCCAGCGCATATAATTAAAACATTTTTATTTTTTTTAATAATGTTGTAACGACTTAACCATTTTAAAATATTTTTTTCTGTCAAGTTCAAAGACCAATTCGTTAACGAAAAATGAATCATCTCTATTGAAAACCATTTATTTTTTAATACAGACTTTTGGATTTCTGAATGAAAATTAAGAAACTCATTTTCACTTACACCACATTGATATCCAGGCCAAGATTTAGATTGAATAACGAAAGAAAAAAAAGTTCCCAATTGAATGAAAGGTTCTTTTTCATAAACGTATTTTATTTTTTCCATTAACACAACTATATTTGTTCAAAATTAGAAACCATTTTTGAATGGCAATAAAAATAACAGACGAATGTATTAATTGTGGGGCTTGTGAACCAGAGTGTCCTAATACAGCCATTTATGAAGGAGGAGCAGAATGGAAATTTTCTCAAGGAACTTCTTTAAAAGGTTCCTATACAGGGCTAAATTCAGGTTTAAAGGTTGATGCAGATGCAGATAACGAACCCGTAGATATGGATGTATATTTTATAGTTACTGATAAATGTACCGAGTGTAAAGGCTTTCATGATGAACCCCAATGCGCTGCAGTATGTCCCGTAGATTGTTGTGTTCCTGACGAAAATTGGGTAGAAGAAGAAAGTGTTCTTTTAGAAAAAAAAGACAGTCTTCACAACACTTAGAATTTTTTATAATTTGATTTAAAATAAATGAGATTTGCTATTTCCTTATTTTTTCTAATTTATTTAAAAATATTTAGTTGCCAATCTATTTTGGATTACGAATATAAACTTATTAAAAAGTTAGAACAAGTTCATTTTGAGAAAGAATATTCTAAATCAATGGAACTTAATGAAGAGTTTAAAGCTATATTGAAAGAAGCTATTTCTAATAAAGAGGCTTTTAATTTTCCTTTTGATAGCCTTTCCAATTTCATGAGTACCGTAAAATCGCCAGATGAAAAATTTAGAATTTTTAATTGGAATATTCAACTTGAAGATCAAAAACAATATTATGAATGTTGGATTTTACTTGACGATTTTACTATCATTAAACTTAAAGATTATAACCATACCATCCCAGAAATAGAATATGCTTCTTTAGATGAGAGCACCTGGTTAGGAGCTCTTTATTATACTATAATTCCATGCCAAAGAAAAAATAAAAAAATTTACACCTTATTAGGATGGGATGGTAATGATATGTTTTCCAATAAAAAGATTATTGAGTCCATGTCTATCAATAAAAAAAATAGGGTAAATTTTGGAATTTCCATATTCAATTATCCAAGTGGAAAAACTAAAAATAGAGTGGTTTTTCAATATAATAAGCAATCTTATATGTCTCTAAAACACAATCATATTAGAAAAGAAGATTATATTGTATTTGACCATTTAATCCCATCATCACCACATTTAAAAGATTTTCCAGATTGGTATGTAACTGACTTGAGTTTTGATGCCTTTAAGTGGGAAGAAAATCAATGGAATTATAAAAAAGATTTTGATGCTAAGTCGTTAAAAATTTTGCGAAGGCCATTTAATGATCCTAATAAGTAAGGCTTTAAATTTTCATTGTTAACAACAGGTCTTAAAAGTTAATAAATATAGTCTCCAACAACATCAAACAGTTGAATTTATTTTAGACTTTTGTCAATTAAATAAAAAGTATGTCAAAAGTTCATAATTTTAGTGCTGGACCGTGTATTCTTCCAAGACAGGTTTTTGAAAAATCAGCAGAAAGCATCTTAGATTTTAAAGAATCTGGACTTTCAATAATAGAAATTTCTCACAGAAGCAAAGATTTTGTTGAGGTAATGGATAAAGCAAGGAGTTTGGTTAAAGAAATTTTAAATGTACCTGACACCCATGATGTTCTTTTTTTACAAGGTGGCGCAAGTTTAGGTTTTTTAATGTCGGCTTATAATTTGATGGGAGTTAATAAAACAGGTGGTTATCTTGTTACTGGTTCCTGGGCTAAAAAAGCTGCCAAAGAGGCTTCCTTTATGGGTAATTCTATTATTGTTGGATCTTCAGAAGATAAAAACTTTAATTACATTCCTAAAGATTACTCGATATCAAATAATCTCGATTATTTTCACGTGACTTCAAATAATACCATTTTTGGAACCCAAATAAAAAGCTTTTATCAAGGAACTACTGCACTAGCTTGTGATATGTCATCAGATATCTTTTCTAGAAAAATTGATGTAAGTAATTTTGATTTAATTTATGCAGGTGCTCAGAAAAATATGGGTCCAGCCGGAACAACGTTATATATATTTAATAAAAAAATATTAGGAAATAGTTCTGTTCCAATTCCTACAATGCTGGACTTAAAAACTCATTTTGAAAAGGATTCTATGTTTAATACTCCCCCTGTTTTTGCAGTGTATGCGTCTATGCTCACCTTAAATTGGCTTAAAAATAATGGAGGACTTGATTTCATCGAAAAACAAAATGAGAAAAAAGCAAATTTACTTTATAATCAAATAGATAATAGTTCTCTTTTTAAGGGCACTGCAAATTTAGAGGACAGAAGTACCATGAATGTTACTTTTACACTTGAGAACGATGATTTAAATGAAACATTTAACAACATGTTAGCAGATGCCAAAATAAATGGACTTAAGGGGCACAGGTCTGTAGGAGGATATAGAGCCTCTATGTACAACGCTTTATCTTTAGAAAGTGTTGAACTTTTGGTAAATGTAATGAATGAGTTAGAAATAAAAAAAGGTTAGTTATGAAAGTTTTAGCAAATGATGGAATCTCTAAATCTGGAGTTGATAAGTTAGAAAGCAATGGCTTTGAAGTTATTACTAATAAAGTTAATCAAGAAGATTTGGTTAACTACATAAACGAAAATTCAATTGAAGTTATTTTAGTAAGAAGTGCAACACAAGTTAGAAAAGATATTATAGACCACTGTAAATCTGTTAAAATTATTGGGAGAGGTGGGGTTGGAATGGATAATATAGATGTTGAATATGCTAGGAAAAAAGGACTTATAGTAATTAATACACCTGCTGCATCTTCACAATCGGTGGCTGAACTGGTTATGGCGCATTTATTTAGCATTTCAAGATTTGTTTTCGATTCTAATAGAAAAATGCCCATAAATGGAGCTGCAGAATTTAAAGTTTTAAAGAAAAAGTATGCTAAGGGAATAGAATTAAGAGGAAAAACTTTAGGAATAATTGGGTTTGGAAGGATTGGACAATTTACTGCAAAATATGCATTAGGAGCGGGAATGGATGTTTTAGCTTATGATCCATTTATTGATAAAACTACAATAGATTTAAAAATAGCAAATCAAGAAATAGAAGTTCCAATTTCGACATGTTCTTTAGAAAAACTTTTGAAAAATTCTGATTTTATTTCATTACATGTACCTATGCCTAAAGATGGTCAACCTTTGATAAGTACTAATGAATTCAATTCTATGAAAAAAGGTGTGAGAATCGTAAATGCATCAAGAGGTGGAGTACTTAATGAAAGTGCTTTAGAGGAAGCGATTAAGAATGAAATAGTAAGTTTTGCTGCTCTTGATGTTTTTGTGGGAGAACCCTATCCAAATGAAAGTTTATTAAAAAATGAAAAAATTTCATTAACTCCACATATTGGCGCAGCAACATCTGAAGCTCAGGACAGAATTGGTACGGAGTTAGCTGATAAAATCATTAATTTTTACAACCAATAATTTTTGGTAAATTGCCCCAATGGCAAATCTTATTCCGTTTAAAGCAGTTAGACCACAAAGAGACAAGGTTCACCTATTATGTTCTAGACCTTTCTATACTTATAAAAAAAGTCATTTAAAGGCAAAATTAGAGAGTAATCCCTATTCCTTTTTACATGTTATCAATCCAGAATTTAATGCCTTAAATAAAACAGTACCAAACAGTACTGAGAGATTTGTACTAGTTAAAAATAAATATGAAGAATTTAAAAAAAATAAATTTCTTTTTAAAGATGAAGTAGCTCAATTTTATATTTACAGACAAACTACAGAATTTGGTATTTTTCAAGGTATTATTGCTGGTGCAAGTATACAAGATTATCAATCAAACATTATTAAAAAACATGAAAACACAATTCAAAACAGGGAAAATATATTTAAAAAATACTTAGATATTACTAATTTTCATGCAGAACCAGTATTATTAGCCTATAATCCAACTAAACTAATAAAACAAATTATAGCTCAAAATATTTTAGAAAGACCTGAGTATGAATTTACAACTACAGATCGAAAAGTTCATGAATTATGGCTAGTAAATCAACCTGATGTTATTTCTAAAATTCAAGAGGAATTCAAACTCATTAACAATATTTATATTGCAGACGGTCATCATAGAATAGCTTCATCTTCAATTTACCAACAAAGTAAACACAATCATTTTTTATCCAACTATTTTCTGTCTTTTTTAATTGATCAAAAAGAATTGAAAATATTTGAATTTAATAGATACATTAATAGTATATACCCTTTAAACGAAGAAGAATTTTTAGAAAAAATTAAAATCAATTTTAATCTAAAATTACTAGAAGAGCACCAACCTCCTAGTTCTAAAATGGAGTTAAGTATTTACTTGAAAAATAAATGGTATTTAATTAAAATTAAACCCCAAAAGATTTCTAATGACTTTAAAAGTCAGTTAAATAGTCAGATTGTTTCAGATTTTATTTTAAAAGATATTTTGAATATTAAAACAACCAGAAAAAACAGAAATATAGAATATATTAAAGGTAACCAACCCATTGAATTTCTGGTAAATAAAGTTGATAATAATAAAATGAGTTTGGCTATCCAACTGTATCCACATAAAATAAATGAAATAACAACTATGGCGGATTTAGGAGATGCTATGCCAGCTAAAAGTACATGGATCGAACCTAAATTACGAAGTGGACTTACTATTTATGAATATTAGTTGACCAATTCTTTAACTTTTTCTGCTGCGTCTTTTAAAGTCACTGCAGAGTGTACATTAAGACCAGAATTATCAATAATTCCTTTTGCCTCTTCAGCATTGGTTCCTTGTAATCTTACAATAATTGGAACAGGTATATTACCAATATTTTTGTAAGCCTGTACAATTCCTCTAGCTACTCTGTCACATCTTACAATTCCCCCAAAAATATTTACTAAAATTCCCTTAACATTAGAATCTTTTAAAATTATGTTGAATGCTTTCTCAACTCTGTCAGCATCTGCAGTTCCACCAACATCTAAAAAATTCGCTGGATCTCCCCCACTTTGCTTAATAATATCCATTGTGGCCATTGCTAATCCTGCACCATTAACCATGCAACCAATATTTCCATCAAGATTTACAAAATTCAATCCTGCTTGATCAGCTTCAACATCCATAGGATCTTCTTCAGAAAAATCTCTAAATTCAGCATAATCTTTATGTCTAAATAAAGCATTATCATCTAAACTCACTTTTGAATCCACTGCAATAATTCTGTCATCACAGGTTCTAAGTACTGGATTGATTTCAAATAAAGAAGCATCACAACCTAAATAAGCAGCATATAAAGAATAAACGAATTTGGTCATTTCTTTAAAAGACTTTCCACTTAATCCTAAGTTAAATGCAATTTTTCTACACTGAAAACCAGTTATTCCAACTTTTGGATCAATCTCTTCTTTAAAAATTAAATGAGGGGTATTTTCCGCAACTTCTTCAATATTCATTCCACCTTCTGTAGAATACATTATGATATTTCTTCCAGTATCTCTATTGAGTAAAACTGACATATAAAATTCGGATGTTTTATGAAAATCTGGAGCATAGGCATCCTCAGCGATTAAGACTTTATTTACTTTTTTACCATCTTTAGAAGTTTGAGCAGTGACTAAATGTCCTCCCAAAATACCATTTACTTTTTCTTCTAATTCTCCCATTCCCTTGGCAATTAAGACGCCATTAGACCCTGTTTCTTTAACTTTTCCCTTACCTCTTCCACCAGCATGAATTTGAGCTTTAACTACAAACCACTCAGTTCCTGTTTCTTTATTGAGTTCTTTGGCAGCTTCCATAGCTTCAGATGAAGAATGGACAACTTTTCCTTCCTGAATAGCTACTCCATAACTTTTCAATATTTCTTTTCCCTGATATTCGTGTAAGTTCATAAGATTTATTATTATTTTAAGTAAATGTAAAAATTTGTTGGCATGATCACTTTCCTAAATTGAAATTTTTACAATGTAATGTGATTTTATTAACAAATAACTTAAAACTAACTACATTTATAAAATGATAAAAGGAATTAAAATACATAAAAAATTTAATGATCTTAAAGTCTTAAATGGTATAGATATTTTAATAAATGAAAAAGAAATAGTTTCTGTTGTTGGAAAAAGTGGAGCTGGAAAAACTACACTGTTGCAAATTCTAGGTACTCTTGAAAAACCAAGCTCTGGTGAAATTTATATTAATAATCAGAATATATCTGAATTAAACGAAAAAGAATTGGCGATTTTTAGAAATAAAAATATTGGTTTTATTTTTCAATTTCATCACCTTTTACCAGAGTTTACTGCTCTTGAAAATATCTGTATTCCTGCATATATTGCTAAAACTTCTGTAAAAAAAGCTACTGAAAAAGCAAAATATTTGTTGGACCTTATGGGAATTGGCCAAAGGATAGACCACAAACCTAATGAATTGTCTGGTGGAGAACAACAAAGAGTAAGTGTGGCTAGAGCATTAATGAATGAGCCAAGTGTAATTTTTGCAGATGAACCCAGTGGGAATTTAGATACTAAATCTGCCGACCAACTTCATGAACTTTTCTTTAAGTTAAGAGACCTCAATAAACAAACATTTATAATTGTCACTCACAACAATAAATTAGCAGATCTAGCTGATAAAAAAATAGTATTAAGTGACGGACTTGTATTAAAATGATGGACAAGACATTGTTCTAAATGTCTTTTTCTTTGGAGCGCAATAAATTTTAAGGGCTACAGAAAGTTCATGCGAGCCACCTGAATAAGTGCCCAATTGAGATGTGGTAAGATCATAACTGTAGCCAATTCTGAATACATTGGTTTCCATTCCAAGAGTTACAATAAAAGAATCCCCTTCTCTATACCAAGCCCCAATAACATAATTTCCCTTTGAGTAATATAAACCTACGTTAAGTTGCTGGTAATCTCCTTGCTTTACAAATAATATACTTGGAGATAGGGACTCATTCTCTTCTGTGTAAATAGATTTTGAACCTAGAGTAATTTCAGTTCCCATATGTGCCGTATACCTTGTGTTTAAAATAGAAGTACTTCCGCTACCAGAAATAAAAGAAACTTGTGGCTCAGTTAAATGATGAGCAGCAATTCCAATATAAAAATTATCTGTATATCCCAAGAGACCCGAAGAAAAGTCAAACATATTAACAGGTGCAGCTGTAATTACATCATTGGTAGAAAAAACAAATCCTCTTCTT
>MDSV01100944.1_pt1 | contig 13004 bp, 13 predicted proteins | sample 810851 | NCBI WGS metagenome assembly MDSV01 (sample SAMN05326640, study PRJNA326480) | marine metagenome | isolation source: seawater | place: Atlantic Ocean: North East | collected 2012 | reverse complement strand
TACAACAAAGTCTCTTCTTTCTTGAAAAGAAGTTGCTCTTTCTTTAATAAAATCTTGTGTTCCATTTAAAGCCTCTACAGCTGCTGCTTGACTAATAGAAGATGGGTTGGTTGTTGATTGAGACTGAATTTTTGCTATTGCTTTAATTATTTCTTTAGGGCCAGCCGCATAACCTATTCTCCAGCCTGTCATTGAATAAGCTTTGCTTACACCATTCATTGTAAGAACTCTTTCTTTCAAGCTATCAATTTGGGCAATAGTGAAAAATTTAAATCCTTCGTAGGTTACGTGCTCATAGATATCATCGCTCAAGATATAAACATGCGTGTGTTTTGCTAGCACATCAGCAATTTCTTTAATGTCACTTTCAGTGTAACAGGCACCAGTCGGGTTAGAAGGTGAGTTTAATATGATCCACTTTGTTTTTGATGTTATGGATTTTTCTAATTCTTTTGGATTAATTTTAAATCCTTGTTTTTCATTGCACTTCAAAATGACTGGCGTTCCACCAGCTAGTATAACCATATCAGGATAAGAAACCCAGTAAGGAGCTGGAACAATTACTTCATCACCTTCATTTAACGTTGCCATCATAGCATTATAAATTACATGCTTTCCACCAGCGCCGACTGTAATTTGATCAGCTGTATAATTTAGATTATTTTCTCTTTTAAATTTTTCTACTATAGCTTTTTTTAAAGCTAATGTTCCATCTACAGCTGTATATTTAGTGTCACCATCATTAATAGCTTTTATTGCTGCTTGTTTTATATTGTTTGGAGTGTCAAAGTCTGGCTCTCCTGCCCCAAGTCCTATTATGTCTTTTCCGGCAGCCTTTAATTCTCTTGCTTTTTGTGTCACAGCAATAGTTGGTGATGGTTTAATCTTTTTTAAACTATCTGATATAATGCTCATTGAAATATATTTTTATTCTACTAGTTTTATAGATAATGCAGAATACTTATCAAGATTTAATTACTGAAATACAGAACAAAAACCCTGGAATTTCTCCAAAATTAGAAGGTGGAAAAAAATTTAAGATTACCACTGACTTTAAGCCAGCGGGCGATCAACCAGAGGCTATAAAAAATTTAATAAATGGAGCAAATAGAGAGGAATTAAGTCAAGTTTTATTAGGCGTAACTGGGTCTGGAAAAACATTTACAATGGCTAAAGTTATAGAGAAAACAAATAGACCGGCTCTTATTCTTGCACCAAACAAAACTCTTGCCGCTCAACTTTACGGTGAGATGAAATCTTTTTTTCCTGACAATGCAGTAGAATATTTTGTTTCTTATTATGATTATTATACCCCCGAAGCTTACGTTCCTAGATCAGATACTTATATTGAAAAAGAAGCCTCAATTAATGAACAAATAGATAGAATGCGTCACTCAGCTACAAGATCATTATTAGAAAGAGATGATGTCATTATTGTTTCAAGTGTTTCTTGCATATATGGATTGGGCTCAGTGGAAGCTTATAGTAAAATGACTTTAAGCTTAAAAAAAGATTATGATTATAATAGAGAACAACTGATAAAATCTTTAGTTGCCTTACAATACAAAAGAAATGATCAAAATTTTTATAGAGGGACTTTTAGGGCTAGAGGTGAATATCTTGAAATTTTTCCATCTCATCTTGAAGATCGCGCTTGGAGATTGAGTTTATTCGGTGATAAATTAGAAAAAATTGAAGAATTTGATCCGCTAACAGGAGATTTAATAAGTGAGTTAGAGGTAATTAAAATTTATGCTAACAGTCATTATATCACTCCCAAACCAACAGTTGAGCAAGCAATCATTAAAATAAAAAAAGAATTAGATATAACTTTAAAAAAATTCAAAGACCAGAATAAATTACTCGAGGCACAAAGGTTAGAAGAGAGAACTAAATTTGATTTAGAGATGATAGAGGCAACTGGATCATGTGCTGGTATTGAAAATTATTCTAGGTTTTTATCTGGAAGAAAACCTGGAGAGCCTCCTCCTACTCTTTTTGAATATTTTCCAGACAATACAATAATTTTTGTTGATGAGTGTCACGTAACCGTACCTCAGCTAAACGGTATGTACAAAGGCGATCGATCAAGAAAAAGTAATCTTGCAGAATATGGTTTTAGATTACCTTCTTGTATGGATAATAGACCACTAAAATTTGAAGAATGGGACGCAATGAGAACTCAAACTATTTTTGTATCAGCTACTCCAGGTCCTTGGGAACTAAAACAAGTTAAAAATAAATTTGTAGAACAGGTTATAAGACCTACTGGATTAATTGATCCACCTGTTGAAATAAGATCAGCAAAAAATCAAGTTGATGACTTAATGCATGAATGTAAAAAAGTAGTAGAAAAAAACTATAGAGTCTTAGTAACAACTTTAACTAAAAAAATGGCTGAAGATTTAACGGAATATCTTCACGAAAATGGTATCAAAGTTAGATATATGCACTCAGATATTGATACTCTCGAAAGAATCGAAATAATGAGAGACCTAAGACTTGGTGTCTTTGATGTTTTAGTTGGTATAAACTTATTAAGAGAGGGACTTGACATTCCTGAATGCGCATTAGTTGGTATACTAGATGCTGATAAAGAAGGTTTCTTAAGGTCTGAAACTTCTTTGATACAAACTATTGGAAGAGCTGCAAGAAACTTGGATGGCAAGGTAATCCTTTATGCAGATAAAGAGACAAAGAGTATAAAAAATGCAATCAAAGAAACAGATAGAAGACGATCTATTCAAGTTGCATATAATAAGAAACATAAAATTGATGCAGTAAGTATAAAAAAAGAAATAAATGATGTTTTGGAGAGTGTTTATGAAAAAGATTATGTCAAAGTTGGAAAAGAAGACAATATTGGAGGTAATCTAAAAAAACACCTAAAGGTATTAAATAAAAGAATGAAAGAGGCTGCAACTAATCTTGAATTTGAAGAAGCAGCAAAAATTAGAGATGAAATAAGAAAACTGGAAGCCTCAGAATTAGAAATTGTATTAAATCCAAAAGTAAAACAATATAGTGCTAATAATAAAATTTATCCTAAGGGTAGGTCAACAATGGGTCTTCCTGGCACCAGGGCACAAAAAGGTAAAAAAAAATGGAAGCAAATAAAATAATCATTACAGGTGGTGCAACAAGGATGGGTGCTGCAATTGCAAAAAAATTGTCATCCCCGGGTGTAGAAATTGTTATACATTATAATAAATCAAAAAATGAAGCTGAAAAATTAAAAAAAGAATTATCTAATAATAAAACAATTGTATACTTGGTAAAAGGAGATTTAAGTAAGGAAAAAGACTTTAAAAAAATAATAAACTTTTCAAAAAAAAAATTAAAATATTTTGATTGTTTAATCAATAATGCTTCTTTATTTGAGAATGATAAGCTAGAAAACTTTAATTCCAAAAGTTGGAGCCAACACATAGACGTAAATCTTAGAGCTCCAGCCTATCTTACAAAGGAATTTGCTAAGAATACAAAAGGAATGAATAATAATATTATAAATATAATTGACCAAAGAGTTTTTAAACTTACTCCATATTTTTTTTCTTATACACTAAGTAAAACAGGATTATATACATTAACCAAAACAAGTGCCATGAGTTTAGCACCAAACATTAGAGTTAATGGTATAGCGCCTGGACCAACAATTAAAAATAAAAGACAGAGTGCTAAGCATTTTAAAAAACAATTTTTAGCAACACCTTTAAAAAGACAAGTAAATCTAAAAGAAATATGTTCAACAGTTGACTTTTTAATTAATAATATGTCAATTACTGGACAAGTAATTGCTATTGATAGTGGTCAAAATTTAAACTGGCAAACACCAGATGTAATTGGAACAAAAGAATGAAAAAAAATAATCTTAAAATTATAAAGTTACATAAGAATAAAAATTTATTTAATTATGAAAAAAAAATACTTATTAAAGAATTACTTTTAGATTTAAAACTTGGATTTTATGATTTTGAGAAAGAAAAATCACAAAAAGTAAAATTTAGCCTTGAAATCGACTATGAGGACAAAAAACCAACAAGTGATAAAGATATAAAATCAATTGTTAATTATGGAAAAGTAGTAAAATTAATCACTAAATTAGTAAAAAAAAAAACACTATAATTTTTTAGAAACTTTGGCAGAAGATGTTTTTGATGAACTGTTTAAAGATAAAAGAATTGGTAAAATAACGCTCAAAATTGAAAAATTAGAAATTTTGAAACAATGCACGTCTGTTGGCATTCAAATTACTAAAAAAAGAAGTCATGAAAAGCTCTGACCTTGGAAAAGAAGTAATCAAAAAAGAACTCCCTCTAATTCCTAAAAGTCCGGGTGTATATAGAATGATTAATCATAAGGGTGATATTATGTACGTTGGTAAAGCTAAAAATTTACCAAATAGACTAAAAAGCTATATCTCTGAAAAAAATCATATCATCAGAACTGAAAGAATGCTTTCCCAAACTTTTAAACTTGAGGTAACAACTACTGCTAATGAAAGTGAGGCATTGCTTTTAGAAGCTAATTTAATAAAAAAGTTTAAACCTAAATTTAATATCTTACTTAAAGATGATAAATCTTTTCCTTTTATTTTTATTGGTAATAAAGAAAAATGGCCTCAAGTTACGAAACATAGAGGAAAAAAAGATAAGGATGGTTTTTATTTTGGTCCTTTTGCTTCAGCAGGCTCCGCTAACTGGACAATTAAAATGCTTCAAAAAATTTTTTTATTAAGAGTTTGTGATGAAACAACTTTTAAAAATAGAAAACGTCCCTGTATTTTATATCAAATTAAAAGATGTTCTGCTCCTTGTGTGGGTTATATTGAAAAAAATGAATATAAGAATTCGGTTGAAGACGCTATACAGTTTGTTTCTGGAAAATCTAGAAATATTCAAAAAAATTTATCTAAACAAATGGAGTCGGCCAGTGAGGAGCTGGATTATGAAAAAGCTTCTATTTTTAGAGACAGAATCAAATCTTTGAATATAATTCAATCTTCACAAAGAGTTAATGAAGCTAATCTAGTGGATGCAGATGTAATTGCTGCTTACAAAGAATCTGGCAAATCTTGTATACAAGTTTTTTTTTATAGAGGAAAACAAAATTGGGGTAATCAAGCTTATTTTCCTAAACATGATCCAGATCAAAATATCACCGAAATTATGTCTTCATTTTTAATGCAATTTTACGAAAATAAAAATGTTCCAAAATTAATAATTTTAAATCAAAATATTTTAGATAAAGAGTTAATAGAAAAAACTTTAGGTAATAAAGAAAAAAATAGTGTTACTATTACAATTGCTAAAAAAGGTATTAAAGCAAAAGTAGTCGCATTAGCCGAGAAGAATGCAAAAGAGTCATTAAATAGAAAACTCTATGAAACAAATAACAATAAGAGTTTATTTGAAGGAATAGTAAAAAAATTTAATTTAAAAAATAATATTAACCTAGTAGAAATTTATGACAACAGTCATATTCAAGGGACCAATAGTGTTGGAGCAATGGTTACTTTTGGAGATGAAGGTTTTGTAAAAAAAAGATATCGAAAATTTGATATTAAGACAAAAAATGCCGGACAAGATGACTTTGCCATGTTAAAAGAAGTTTTAACAAGAAGGTTTAAAAGAGCTATTCTTGAAAAAGGAAATTACTTAACTTTACCAGATTTAATTTTAATTGACGGTGGAAAAGGTCAATACTCATCAGCAAAAGAGATTTTAAATGAATTTGGTTTATACGATCTGCCAATGATAGCCATAGCAAAGGGAAGATTAAGAAACAGTGGTGATGAAACATTTTATTATGATGGAAAATCTTTTAAATTTGAAAAAAATGATCCTACTCTTTTTTTTATGCAAAGACTTAGGGACGAGGCTCACAGATTTGCCATCAGCACTCATAGGGCCAAGAGAAGTAAGGGAATTAAAAAATCTCTTTTAGACCAAATTGATGGTATAGGCTCTATAAGAAAAAGAGCACTATTAAATCATTTTGGCTCAGCAAGAGCAGTCGAATCTGCTAGTTTTGATGAGATCAAATCAGTGGAAGGAGTTGAGGAAAAAGTTGCTAAAAAGATATATAATTTTTTTCATGAATAATTATGCTTAAAAAAATTCCTAATATATTAACTATTGGAAGAATAATTATAGTACCATTTTTTGTTCTTGCTTTTTATCTTCCAGGTTTTTATGGAGACTTAACTGCATTTGCCTTATTTGTAATTGCATCTTTCACGGATTTTCTTGATGGAATGTTGGCTAGAATGCTTGGTGAGGAATCAAAATTAGGAGAGTTATTAGATCCTATAGCTGATAAAATAATAGTTGCAGCTGCTTTAATACTTTTAGTTATGGATGGAACAATAAAAAATTATGAAGTTATTGCCGCGATTATAATTTTAACTAGAGAAATTTTGATTTCAGGACTTAGAGAATTTCTAGCAATTGGAAAAATTAAACTTCCAGTATCTAATTTAGCAAAACTAAAAACATTTTTACAAATGTTTTCCATTTCTCTTTTGCTTACAGGAGAAACTGGAAATAAGATTTTAAATTTTCAAGATTATAATGCACAAACTATAGGGATAATATTACTTTGGCTTTCTGCATTTTTAACTTTATTTACAGGTTACGAGTATTTAAGAAAAGGCATTGATCATGCAATTTCAGAAGATAGTAAAAACTAAGCCGCTCTTTTTTTTCTAACTAGAGCTTGATAGCTTTCATTCAAAGAAATAATTGTGTCACAAACCTTAAACTTGACTTTAGCGATTGAAGCAACAGGAGTAACTTCCGCAGCTGTTCCAGTTAAAAAACATCCTACAAAATTTGACAACTCATCTGGTGAAATTTTTCTTTCACTTACTTTAATATTTTTCGATTTTGCAATCTCAATTACTGTTCGTCTTGTAATTCCATCCAAAAAAGAGTCAGGTATTGGAGTATGGAGATTTCCATTTTTGTCTTTAAAAAAAATATTGGCTCCTGTTGCCTCAGCAACATTACCTTCATGATCAAGCATTAATGAGTCTGCATAACCTTGCTGTTCAGCCTCATGTTTTGATAAAGTGCAAATCATATAAAGTCCAGCTGCCTTTGTATCCCAAGGAATAGAGTTTGGTGAAGGTCTTCTCCAATTTGAAATATTTAATTTTATTCCATTTGTTTTAAGTTTAGGATCAAAATAAGATCCCCATTCCCAAGTTGCAATAGCAACATGAATTTTAGTTTGTTGTGCAGATATTGCCATCATCTCACTACCTCTCCAAGCTACTGGTCTTACATAACCATTGTTTACTTTTTGTACTGAAATAATTTTTTTAGATGCAGAATTTATTTCTTCTTCAGAATAAGGAATACTGATTCCCATCCTTTTAGCTGAATGAAAAAATCTTGAGGTATGTTCTTCAAGTTTAAATATATTTCCTTCATAAACTCGTTCACCCTCAAAAACGCAGCTCGCGTAATGCAATCCATGATTTAAAACATGAACTTTTACATTTTCCCAATCCACAAGGTCATTATTGTACCAAATCTTGCCAGTTCTTTTATCGTAAGGAATCATAAGTAATTTAAATTATCAAAAAAATATCTTTGTATATATAATATGTCAATATAACTTACCAATTATGAGAGAACTTTTGTACCTAAAAGATGAACAGCTCAAAGAGTTCATTAAAAAACTATTTTTAGCATATAGAGAATCCTTTTCTGATGCAAAACGTACTTTAGACAAGTATTCATTGGGACTTGCTCATCATAAGGTAATTCACTTATTGTCTATGTATAAAGGTATTACTATATCTGAACTACTTAAAAAATTGAAAGTTACCAAGCAAAGTTTAAACCGTGTTTTAAAGGAATTAATTAAAAATGATTATATTTTTTTTGAAAAAAACAAAAAAGATACAAGACTGAAACATATATACCTAAGTGAAAAAGGAGAAAAGCTATTTAATGAAATATTCATTGTGCAAAAAAAAAGAATTCATAGAGCTTTTTTAAATTCTAGCTCTAAAGAAGTTTTATTTTTTGATAATGTAATAAGAAAAATAATTAATGAATAAATTTAAAGCACATATCCTGGTTGTTGATGATGATGATAGAATTAGAGAATTAGTAAAACAATATCTTAATGAAGAAAATTATCTTGTTACAACAGCTAATAGTGCAGAAAATGCAAAAGAAATTATTTCAATTATAAAGTTTGATATTATTATACTTGATATAATGATGCCAGGCCAAAGTGGTTTAGAGTTTACTAATGAAAATAGAAATAAAATAAATACACCAATAATTTTACTAACAGCAAAGGGAGAAGCTGATGAAAGAGTAGAAGGTTTAGAAACTGGTGCTGATGATTATCTATCAAAACCATTTGAGCCAAAAGAATTAGTTCTTAGAATTAAAAATATTCTTAATAAAACAAAAATTGAAATTCAAAAAAGAATTGTAAATTTTGGAAATATAAAAATAGACTTAAATAAACTTTTAATTATGAGAGACAATGATGAATTTAAAATTAATAATACTGAAAAAAAAATCCTAGAGAAAATGATAAATGCACCAGGACAGACTTTTTCTAGGGACTCTATTGGTAAACTAATTAAAATTGATAAAGAAAGATCTGTTGATGTTATAATTACAAGATTAAGAAAAAAAATTGAAATAAATCCAAAAAACCCAAAGTATTTACAAACAATCAGAGGAACTGGCTATGTATTATGGATTGAGTAAAGCTTTAAAAAATTTACTTCCTAAAAAATTATTTTATAGATCTTTATTAATTGTTGCTGCTCCAATTATTATTTTACAAATTACAATTTCAATTGTCTTTTTTGATAGCTTATGGATTAAAACAAATAAAGGAATGACCAGAGCTTTAGTTAATGAGTTAAAAACATTTATAGTAGCTTATAAAGACGAAAAATATGATAAAGAATTATTAACATCTCTTTTTAAAGAAAATTTAAATTTCAATATAAAATTTGTAGAAGAAAGAGTTTTGCCTAAAAAAAATAATGAAAGATGGTTTAGTCCAATCGATAGAACTTTAAGAAGAGAGCTTAAATCTAAATTTTCAAACTACTGGTTTAATACTACCTCATATAAAGATTTAATAGATTTAAAAATTGGTCATTCTTCTGGATATTTCCAATTTTATATTCCAAAAGAAAGAGTTACTAGTACTTCAGCACGTATGTTTGCTTTATGGATAACTTTCCCTGCTTTTTTATTAATAACTATTGCAATCTTATTTTTAAAAAATCAAACAAAACCAATTGTTACTTTAGCTAAAGCCTCTGAAAGATTTGGAAAAGGTGAAAATATAGAAGAATATAGACCTTCAGGAGCTTTAGAAATCAGAAAAGCAGGTTATGAATTTGAAAGAATGAGAAAAAGAATTATTAGACATTTAAACCAGAGATCGGAAATGTTATCTGGTATAAGTCATGATTTAAGAACACCACTAACAAGAATCAAATTACAATTATCTTTTATTAAAGATAAAGAGATTTCAAAAAAATTATCTCAAGACGTAAATGAAATGGAAAATATGTTGAATGATTATTTACAATTTGCAAGTTCTCAATCTACAGAAAAAACTGAGACTTTTGATTTATCTGAATTATTAAAAAATTTGGTTAATAAGTTTGAAAAACAAGAAATAATAATGGAAATACAAGAAAAAATTTATTTTGATGGTAGAAAAAACTTACTTCAAAGATGTTTAAATAATTTGATGAATAATGCCATAAAATATTCTGATAATATTAATATTAGAATGAGTAAATCAAGTAATACTATATCAATCATTATTGATGATGACGGCCCTGGAATTCCAAAAAATGAGAGAGAAAATGTATTTAAACCTTTTTACAAAATTAACAAAAGTAGAGGGGACTCTAAATCCAGTGTTGGTCTAGGATTATCAATAGCGTCGGATATTATAAGATCTCATGGAGGAAATATAAAACTAGAAACTTCACCTCTAAAAGGATTAAGAGTTAAAGTCTACTTACCTTTTTAACTTTTTTTCCATTAATTTAATTTTTTTTTCCAAGCTTTCTACCCTTTTATTTAGAACATCTGTTTCTTCTTTACTCGTGAGCTTCATTCTAAAAATAATCTCATCTCTTTTTGATCTTAATATATTAACTATTTCAGAACTAAAATCTTTGTAAGAAACAAAACCACCCTCAAACAACCTTGCAAGTTTATCGATAATAAATTTAGATTTTGACATATATTCAATTTTTAAAATAATATACTCTAAAATTATATTTTTTATATGTTTATTAATAATTTTGATCCAGTTGCATTTCAATTATTTTCATTTGAAATTAGATGGTACTCATTAGCTTATATATTTGGGGTTATTTTTGGATGGTTTTATTGCAAAAAAAAATTAATTAAAGACCAAAGATTAGTTATTTTATTTGATGATCTAATAACCTATTTAATATTTGGAATAATTATAGGTGGTCGGCTAGGCTATGTACTTATTTATGATTTGAAATATTATTTAGAAAATTTTTATGAAATTTTTATGATTTGGAATGGAGGTATGTCATTTCATGGAGGCTTAATTGGAGTGTTTATATCTACCATCATATTCTCTAAAAAACATAAAATAGATCCTTACATTTTTTTAGATTTAATTTCTGCTGTTGCGCCAATAGGTATATTTTTAGGTAGAATTTCAAATTTCATTAATTCAGAGCTTTATGGAAAAGAAACTGATATTCTTTGGTCTGTTAAATTTATTGCTATAGATAATTTAAATCGACATCCTTCTCAAATATATGAGGCTATATTTGAGGGATTAATTTTATTCATTATTCTTAATCATTTTATTAAAAAGGGAAGTCTTAATACGCCAGGATTAGTTTCATCATATTTTTTAATCTTGTATTCATTTTGCAGATTCTTTTTAGAGTTTTTTAGAGTACCAGATGCACAAATAGGCTATTTAGTATTACAATTAACCTTGGGTCAATTAATTAGTATCGTATTTTTCTTTTTAGGAATATTTTTGTATTTAATAAAAAGAAATGAAAACTAAAAAAATTAATACTCTAAAACTAGATCAATTTATAAATCAAGCCTTGTATAATAAAAAATTTGGATATTACATGAAGAAAAATCCATTTGGAAAAAAAGGAGATTATATAACTTCACCAAATATTTCGATTTTATTTTCAGAAATGATTGCTCTTTGGATTGTTTTATTTTGGGAAAATTTAAAATGTCCAAACAAATTTAATTTAATAGAACTTGGTTCGGGTAATGGTGAAATGATGAGTCAAATGATTGCTACTTTTAATAAATTTCCATTATTTAAAAGATGTTTAAGAATAAATATTTTAGAAAAAAGTAACTATTTAAAAAAAATCCAAAAACGTAAACTTAAATCATTAAATATAAAATGGTTAAAAAATTTAAGAGAAGTATCTGATGGTCCAAATATTTTTGTAGCTAATGAATTTTTTGATGCTCTACCTATTAAACAGTTCATTAAAAAAAAAGATATATGGTATGAACGAAATATTAAATTTACAAAAAAAAATAATCCTGAGTTTTTAGATATTAAAACTAATATTAATAAAATTGAAAAAAAATTAGGATTTAAAATTTCTTACAAACAAAAAGTCATTGAATATTCACCTCTGATGTTTAATTATTTTAAAACTATTTCAAAAAAAATTAATATAGGAGGTGGTATGCTTATTATTGACTACGGATATTTGAACAACAAAATGAAAAATACATTGCAATCAGTATTTAAACATCAATATAACCACGTTTTAAGTAATTTTGGTAATTCTGATATTACTTATAATATAAATTTTAAAATTTTAAAAAAAATAATTGAAAATATAAATCTAAAAGTTGCAGGAATAACTAATCAAGGTAATTTTTTAAAAAACTTAGGAATATTAAAAAGAGCAGAAATCATCTCAAAAAATCTTTCCTTTTCAAAAAAAGCCAGTTTATATTTAAGAGTTAAAAGATTAATTGATAAAAATTTAATGGGAGATTTATTCAAAGTAATGTTTATAACAAAAAAAAATATAAAATTTAATATAGGATTTGAAAATTGATTAAAGCAAAAATATTATCAAAATATAAAAATATTAAACATGGATTTTTTGATAGAAATGGAGGTTGCTCTAAAGGAATATATAAAAGTTTAAATTGTGGTATAGGATCTTATGATTCAAAAAGTAACGTAGTTAATAACTTAAAAATAGTTTCAAAGAGAATAGGATGTAACTACAAAAATATTTTTTTGTTAAAACAATTTCATAGTAATAAATTTTATTTTGTAAAAAATTTAAATAATAAAAAAAAACTTAAAGGCGATGCATTAATTACTAATCAAAAAAATATTGCTTTGGCAGTATTAACAGCCGACTGCGTTCCAATACTTTTGTATGATAAAAAAACAAAAGTCATTTCGGCAATACACGCGGGCTGGAGAGGTGTATATAAAGGAATAATAAATGAGGTTTTTAAATTTTTTAAAAAAATAGGTTCTAGTCCAAAAAACATAGTCGCTATAATTGGACCTTGCATTTCAGAGAAAAATTATGAAGTTCAAAAAGAATTTAAAAATAAATTTGTTAAAAAATACAAAGAAAGTAAAAAATTTTTTAAAATTAGAAAAAATAAAACATATTTTTGCCTAAATAAGTATGTTTATTATCAGTTGAAAATATTAGGTATTAAAAACTTAGAGATTATTAATAAAGACACATTTGATATAAAAAATAATTTTTTTAGTGCAAGACGATCAATAAAAAATAAAGATAATGATTATGGTAGAAATATTTCAATAATTATGATTAATTAGACTATCTCAATGAAATTACTAACTGGAAATAGCAATAAAACTCTAAGTAAAAAAATTGCAAAAGTTTTGAAATCAAAACTTGTAAATTCAAGTATTAGAAAATTTGCTGATGGTGAAATTTATATAGAAATAAATGAGAATAT
>MDSV01231172.1_pt1 | contig 13005 bp, 10 predicted proteins | sample 810851 | NCBI WGS metagenome assembly MDSV01 (sample SAMN05326640, study PRJNA326480) | marine metagenome | isolation source: seawater | place: Atlantic Ocean: North East | collected 2012 | reverse complement strand
TTGGTCACGTGAACTTGCAACTTGTGACGAAATTTACTATCAGCAGCAGCAAAAACTTTTTTTAAAATTTTATAACGAAAATTTAATTTATAAAAAAGAGTCTCTTGTGAATTGGGATCCTATCGAAAATACAGTTCTTGCAAATGAACAGGTAATTGATGGTAAAGGATGGCGTTCTGGTGTGGCTGTTGAAAGAAAAAAACTTTCCCAATGGTTTTTTAATATCAAGAAATTTTCACAAAATTTATTAGATGAAATAGAAAAACTAAAAAATTGGCCAGAAAAAGTTAAACTAATGCAAAAAAACTGGATTGGTAAATCTTTTGGTTGTGAAATTAATTTCAAAATTAATAAAAAAATTAAATCTAGCAATATAAAAGTTTTTACTACAAGACCAGATACTATTTTTGGTGCATCCTTTTTAGCTCTTTCTATTGATCATCCAATTGCAAAAGACTTTGAAAATAGAGATGATTTTAAATCTTTTAAATTAAAATGCTCAAAAACAGGAACTACTGAGGAGGCTTTAGCTACAGCTGAAAAAATTGGTTTTAACACTGGTTTATTTGCTAAGCATCCTTTCGAGGATAAAACTATGCTACCAATTTATATTGCTAACTTTGTTTTAATGGATTATGGAACTGGTGCAATATTTGGCTGTCCTGCTCACGATCAAAGAGACTTAGATTTTGCAAATAAATATAATCTTAAAGTCCTACCGGTTGTGAAACCAAATAACGTTAAAAACTCCGATTTTTCTATAAAAGATCAAGCTTTTACGGACCATGGAATATTATTCAATTCTGATTTTTTAAATGATCTTCAGGTTCCTGAAGCTATAGAAAAAGCCATTGAGGTAATAACTAAAAAAAAAATAGGTGAAAAAAAAATTACATTTAGACTTAAGGACTGGGGGGTATCAAGACAAAGGTATTGGGGTTGTCCAATTCCAATAGTCTACAAAAAAAATGGTGAGGCGGTTACAGTTAAAAAAAAGGATTTACCTGTATTGTTACCTGATGATGTAGATCTTAACGTTGCAGGCAATCCGCTTGAAAAACATCCTAAATGGAAGTTTACAAAAATTTCATCTGGGGAAGAGGTTACCAGGGAAACAGATACGTTAGATACTTTTGTAGATTCTTCTTGGTATTTTCTGAGATTTTGTTCTCCTAATTACAAAAATTATGGATACAAAATTGAAGATGTAAAATACTGGATGCCTGTAGATCAGTATATAGGAGGCGTAGAGCATGCAATCTTGCATTTGCTTTATTCAAGATTTTTCATGAAAGCGCTAGCATTTAAAAATGAAAAATTTAAGTATACGGAACCGTTTGATAGCTTATTTACTCAGGGGATGGTTTGCCACGAAACTTACAAAAATGAGAATAATAAATGGCTGTATCCAGATGAAATAGAAAAAGATTCAAATGGAAATTTCGTAACCAAAAAAGATAAAAAGAAAGTTATATCTGGTCCTTCGGAATCAATGTCGAAATCTAAAAAAAATACAATTGACCCAGAAGAAATGATAAAATATTACGGTGCAGATTCAATAAGATTATTTATGCTATCAGATAGTCCTCCAGAAAGAGATGTTCAATGGTCCCAGGAGGGAGTTTCTGCTTCATTTAAATTCATCCAGAAGATTTGGAAACTTAATAATGATATTTTTAATAAAAATAATTCAATAAAAACAAATGATGATTTAATATTAAAAAAAGCTGTAAATAAAACAATTTTTAACATAACTAAAAATTTAGACAACTTTCAATATAATGTAGTCATAGCTAATATCCATGAAATATATAATTTATTTATTGATCATGCCTCAAGTAATAAAACTTCTTCTGGGACGTTAAAAAAAGAGTGGGAAAAAATTATAATGTTAATGTCCCCACTTATCCCACATTTAGCCCATGAATGTTGTACCAAAATAAATAAAGAATTTTATTGGCCCAAGTATGATCCTAAATTACTTGAAGAAAAAAATTGTAAAATAGTGATACAAGTAGATGGAAGAAAACGAGGAATTTTAGAAATGCCAATAAATGAAAAAGAAAAAATAGTTATTGAAAAATCAAAAAAAATTGAAAATGTTTCCAAATATATGGTTAATAGTGAGGTAATTAAAAATATTTATATTAAAAATAAACTGGTAAACTTTATAACAAAAAAATGAAAAAAAAATTTAATTCTCTTTTTTCACTAATTTTATTCTTATTTTGCATTGGGTGTGCAGGGTATGAGCCTATTTTTAAATCTTCTAATTTACAATTTAAAGTTAGCAATTATTTATTGGGAGGTGATAAAAAGTTAAGTTATCAGGTTTATTCTAAAATAAAAAATTTATCAAAAGCTAATGAAAATAGCCCTAAAGCAAAAAGATTAGATTTTGCAATCAAGACGACAAAAAATAAAGAAGCTACTGTTAAAAATAGTTCTGGAAAAATTTTGGAATATAAAATTACTTTAAATACTAATATCACGATAAAAGATTTTTCAAAAAACGAAGAAATATTTTCACAAAAATTTATTTATTTTTCATCATATAAAGTTCAAGATCAGCATTCTGAAAGTGTAAAGGCAGAAAATCAAATTATAGAAAATTTATTAAATACTACTTATGAAAACTTATTAATTAAAATGACAGAAAATATATTTAATTTATGATAATTAAAAGTTACGAAATAAAGAAAAATAAATCTAACTTGATGAATAATAATTTTTTTCTTTTATATGGAGAAAATCAAGGGTTAAAAAAAGAAATTAAAAACTTCATCTTAAGTGAGATTAGTCTTGTAGACAAAAGTGTAGAAAAATTAAATTTTTATGAAAATGATATTATTAATAATGAAGAAAATTTTTATAATTCTATTTATTCAGAATCTTTGTTTAGCAATAAAAAAATAGTAATTATACATGATGCCAGTGACAAAATAATCGACAAAATAACGGAAGTGTATGAAAAACAACCAAAAGATTCATTTTTAATAATTTTTTGCTCAATTTTAGAAAAAAAATCTAAACTAAGAATTTTTTTTGAAAAAGAAAAAAAAACTATTTGCATACCCTGTTACCTGGACAATGAAAGAGATTTAGAAACAATTTTACAATTTGAACTAAAAAAAAATAATATTTCATTATCAAGAGAAGCTTTAAATTTGTTAATAGAAAAATCTAATTCGGATAGGGACAATTTAAGAAACGAAATTGAAAAAATAAAATCCTACTCATTAAATAAAAAAACAATTGAAATTAATGAAATAAAATCCTTGATTAATTTTTCTGGCGATTATAAATCTGATGTTCTAATTAATGAGTGTTTATGTGGAAATATTAATGGATTTAAAAAAAGTCTGTCAGAACTGTATTTAAGCACTGTTAATCAAATATTATTATTTAGAATTCTCAGTAATAAAATTCAACGTTTATTAAGAATGAAAGAACAAGAAACCCAAAATAATAATATAGATAGTCTTATAAATAGTTCAAAACCAACAATTTTTTGGAAAGAAAAACCTTTAGTAAAAAAACAATTAGTTATTTGGGATTTAGAGAATTTAAAAAAAGTTATTAATAATATTAATAACACAGAGCTTCTATGTAAAAAAAATCCTCAAATATCCAAAAGTATTTTTACTGATTTTTTTTCAAATATTTGTAAAAAAGCTAGTAATTTTTCTTAATGGTTTCTATTAATTTATCTAATTGATCTAAATTTTTATATTCAAAAACAATATTTCCTGAATTATTTTTTTTGTTATTAATAGAAATATTTAAACCTGTTTTTATCTCTAAATTCTTTTGAAGTTCAAGAATATTTGCATCTTTTTTTAAAATTAATTTAAATTTTTTGTTACGGAATTGTCTTACCAAGGCTTCCGACTGTCTAACAGAAAGTTTTTTCTGAATGATTTTTTTAGCTATTTCAATGGAGTTATTTAAGCCAATTAATGATCTAGCGTGACCTGTTGAAATCGTTCCTTGCTTTACCATAATAAGAACTTCTTCTGGCAACGAAAGTAATCTGAGTGAATTAGCTATATAACTTCGACTTTTTCCAATAAATTTTGATAGTTTTTCTTGATCATAATTGAAATCATTAACTAATCTTTGATAACTTTGTGCTTCTTCTACAGGATTTAAATCTTGCCTTTGGACATTTTCAACAATTGCAAACTCTAAAGATTTTGCATCATTAACGTTTAAAATAAATACTGGAACTTCATGCAAACCAGCATTTTGTGAAGCCAACCATCTTCTTTCTCCTGCAATAATTTCATATTTTCCATCTAGATCTTTATCGGGACGAACGATAATTGGCTGGATTACGCCTTGCTCTTTTATAGATTTACTAAGCTCTTCTAAACTTTCTTTATCAAAATGTTTTCTTGGCTGAAATTTGTTTCTTACTAGATCTTTTATTGCAATTTTATTTGTTTCAACTTTTTTTTCAGTATCACCTAAAAGAGATGAGAGACCTCTCCCGAGCCCTTTTTTTAAGCGATTTTCAACTTTTTTATCTTTTACGTCTATCAACTCATTTCTATCTATTTCAAATTTGTCTTCAATTATTTTCATTAAGCTGCGCTTTCCATCATGCTTTCTTGTTTAAGAAATTCTTCTGTAAAACTTAAATATGACTTACTTCCTGCACAAGATTTATCATAAATTAACACAGGAGCTCCGTGTGATGGTGCTTCGGACAATCTTACATTTCGTGGTATCACTGTTTTATAAACTTTATTTTTAAAATATTTTCTTGCTTCGAGATCTACTTGGTTGGAGAGTTTATTTCTTTTATCAAACATTGTTAAAAGTACTCCTCTTATTTCCAATGTTGAATTTAATTTAATTTTTATTCGATCTATTGTTTTTATTAATTGACTTAATCCCTCCAAAGCAAAAAACTCTGCTTGAAGAGGAACTATCAATGATTTTGCAGCTACTAAAGCCATTACTGTCAAAAGACTTAGAGACGGGGGGCAGTCAATAAGTATATAAGAAAAATCATTTTTATCACTATTTACAAACTCATCAATTTTGTCTTTTAGTAAAAATGCTCTTCTATTTTCACTAGCTGTCTCTACTTCTAGGCCAGACAGATCTACATTAGAAGGTACCAAATTTAAATTTTTTATTTTTGTTTTTTGAATTGATTGATTGAAATTACAACTCCCATTCAAAACATCGTATATAGTTTTATTATTATCGCTTATTACTCCGAACCCTGTAGTCGCATTCCCTTGTGGGTCTAAATCAATAACAAGGACTTTTTTATTTTGAAATGAGAGCGCTGTGGCCAGGTTTATAACAGTCGTGGTTTTACCTACGCCACCTTTTTGATTTATGACCGAAATTATTTGAGTATTTTTCAATTTATTTTTTTCTTATCTTGTTAATTTCTAAAATACGCGAATCAATACTAGTGATACTCACCCTTTGCTTATACTCAATATCCCAAATTTTAGAAGCTTGAAGTAATTCGTTGTTTCCCTTTTTTCCCATAAAAATAATCGCTTTTTCCCAATTTTTACTTTTATTGTGTATAAGTTCTAAAATTAATTTCAAAGGCTTGAAGGCTCTCGCTAAAATAATATTTGCCTCAATATATTTTTGGCTTTTTAAAACATCTTCGTTAATTATTTCGATATTCAAATCTAACTCTTTAATTGCAGTTTTTAAAAAAAAAAATTTCTTAGCACTTTTCTCGATTAATCTAATTTTTAAATTATTTTTTCTATCTTTGAGTAGTATAGAAAGAATAATTCCAGGAAATCCTGCCCCTGTGCCAAGATCCACTATTAATTTATCATTTTTATCAATTAAATCAATGACTTGAGCACTATCTAAAAAATGCCTAATCCAAATGTTTTTAATGGTCGATTTTCCAATTAAATTCATTTTTTGGTTAGATTTGATAATTAATTCCTCATATTTTTTTAAACTTTTGATTGTTTCACGTGAAACTTGAATGAATCTACTAAAAGTATCAATATGGATATCATCACCCATTTATGCCCTTTTATGCTTTTTTGACCCTTTTTTAACGTGTGAGAGTAATATATATGCAGCAGCAGGGGTAATTCCGTCAATTCTAAGTGCCTGTCCTAATGTTTTGGGCCTTATAATCTTAAATTTGCTCTTTACCTCGTTAGAAAGCCCACTTAATTTACTATAATCTATACTATAAGGTATTAATAAATCCTCATCTTTTCTGAAAGCCAAAATATCTGCCTCCTGTTTTTCTAAATATCCTGAATAATGCGCGCTTATTTCAATTTGATCTTCTTCATCTTTGGCTGCCTTTGGTATTTTACTCCAGATAGATCTCAGTTTATTAAATGTTACGTCCTTCCTAGATAATATTTCAAATGCGCTCCTTTTAACTCCATCCTTTGCAATTTTAATATTAAATTTTTCAGCTTGATTAGGTGATATTTTAAGGCTTTTTAAAATATTTCCTAACTCATTGATTTTATTAATTTTTTTAGTATAAATAGCTGCTCTTGATCCTTGAACCAAACCTATGTTGATGCCTATTTGAGTTAGTCTAATGTCCGCATTATCTGCTCGTAAACTTAATCTGTATTCAGCTCGCGATGTGAACATACGATAAGGTTCGGCTACACCTTTAGTAATTAAGTCATCTATCATAACACCAATATAAGCTTGGGCACGATCTAATATTAACGGTTCTTGTTTTTTTATTGCCAATGCAGCATTGATACCTGCCATAAGTCCTTGTGCTGCAGCTTCTTCATAACCTGTTGTGCCGTTTATTTGACCAGCTAAGTAAAGTGATTTAATTTTTTTTGTTTCTAAAGTAGGGTTGAGCTCCCGTGGGTCCACATAATCATACTCGATAGCATATCCAGGTCTGATTATACGGACGTCCTCTAAACCATTGATTTTACTCAATATTTCGGCCTGAACATCAGCTGGTAAGGATGTAGAAATCCCATTTGGATAAACTGTATTATCATTTATTCCTTCAGGTTCTAAAAAAATTTGATGTCTAGTCTTATCAGAAAACTTTACAATCTTGTCTTCAATAGATGGGCAATATCTTGGGCCGACCCCTTTGATGTTACCAGAGTACATTGCACTCTTTTTTAAATTTTTTTTTATAATCTCATGAACTTTTTTATTTGTATAAGTTACACTACACGAAATTTGTTTGTTGTATTTTTTTTTTGTTAAAAAAGAAAAAAACTCTGGATTAATATCAGCATCTTGTTTTTCTAAATTTTTGTAATTAATTGTAGTGCCATCCAAACGAGGCGGGGTACCAGTTTTCAATCTTCCTGTTTTAATTTTAAATTTTTCTAATTGTTCACTTAAACCTGTCGAAGGTTTTTCATTATGTCGACCTGCTGGAGTACTTTCATTGCCGATATGAATAAGACCATTTAAAAAAGTTCCAGTTGTTAAAATCATTTTATTACAATTTACCTTTTTCCCTGCCTTTGTTTTAAAGCCAACAACCCGATTTTTTGCAAAAATAAACTCAATTACAGGATCTGAAAAAACCTTCAAATTACAATAACTTAGAAGCGTTTTTTGCATATATTTTCTGTATAACGCTCGATCTGATTGTGTTCTGGGACCTCTTACAGCTGGTCCCCTGCTTCTATTTAATAATCTAAATTGTATTCCTGATTTATCAGCCACTACGCCCATTACACCATCAAGAGCATCAATCTCTTTAACAAGATGTCCCTTCCCTAGACCACCTATGGCGGGATTACAGGACATCTCACCTATCGTCTCAATTTTATGAGTAAATAAACCTGTCTTGACACCCATTCTAGCAGAGGCTGCTGCGGCTTCACAGCCTGCATGGCCTCCACCAATTACCACAACATCAAACTTCAAATCTTTTTTCATGAAATTAACTTACAGGTGATAACTTATTTTTCAAGTTTATAGATTAACAGTGTATTAAAAAACGTTGATTTTATTGGGTTTATTGCTGTTTTTATATTTTTACTTACCGATACAAAAATCGTTAAAAATACTACCCAAAAGCTCCTCTACACCTACTTTTCCAACTATCATTCCAAGGTGCCTTGTAGCTAATCTTAAATCTTCAGCAGCTTTATCAAAATCTTGTAACGATTTTTTTTTTTTAAATTGCTCTAAATGATGAACACAATTAACTAAATTTTGTCTATGTCTTTCACGAGTAATCAAAATATCTTCATTGTTTAAGAATTTATTTTTCAATTTATTTTTTATTTTTATAACCAACTTATTTAAATTACGATCCTTTTTAATTGATATTAAAATGTGCTCATATTTTTTAAATTTAGTATTTAATTTTCCATTTATTAAATCAGATTTATTAATCACTAAAATTGCATTCTTTGTAAGCAAAACCTTCAAAACATCACCAAAATCAGCATTTTTTGCAGATATAATGACTAGCCTAAGATCAGCGTCTTCGGCTCTTTTTAACGCAATTTTAATACCTTTTTTCTCAATTTCATTTTTTGAATGTCTAATTCCTGCTGTATCTGAAACAATTACTGGATATCCGTCGAGATTAAGATGAGTTTCAATTACATCTCTTGTTGTGCCTGCTGTTTCCGAAACAATAGCTGCATCTCTTTTTGAAAGATAATTTAATAAACTAGATTTACCTGAATTTGGTGGTCCCACAATGGCGATTTTAAATCCTTCTCTGATTCTTTCGCCAACTTTATGGTCATTCAACGTTCTTTTAATATCTTGTAAAACATTATTTGATATTTTTTGTATTTCTTTCATAATATTCATAGGTAAATCCTCATCAGGAAAATCAATTTTAGCTTCTATATGTGACAAGATTTTTTTCAGCTTTTCTCTCCATGAATTAAATTTGTCAGACGATTTGCCACTCATAATTTTTAGTGCTTGTTTTCTTTGAATTTCAGTTTCAGACGAAATTAAATCTGCGATACTCTCAGCTTTTAATAAATTTATTCTTCCGTTTTGAAATGCTCTTTTAGTAAACTCGCCTGGATGAGCTAAACGACATCCTTGTATTTTAGATATCGCTTTATGCATTGCTTTGATTACAGCTCTACTACCATGCACATGAAATTCTGCTAAATCCTCGCCTGTGTAGCTATTTGGCCCCGGAAACCATATTATAACACCTTCATCTATCAGCTTTTTTTCCCCATTTTTATTGAACTTTTTGAGGGTAGCCATTTTCGGAGTAGGTAAACTTGATCCAGTTAAGCTTTTTATAACTTTAGAGGTGTTTTTTCCTGAAACTCTTATGACAGCTATACCTGATACTCCCGAACCTGATGATAATGCGTAAATTGTCATTTTTTATTTAAACCAAGAATATTTTTTTCCGTATTCATTCAAAAAGGATCGATATGGAGAGTATTTATCTTCTGGGTTATTGTAAATAGCTCCTCTAATTTGAATATTGCTAGCGGTTTTAGAAAATTGATCTTTTCTTTTATAAAAATCTAAACATTTTTTATCCCAAGGCAAATTACAAAAATCCATCAACTTTTTAGATTCTACTTCTGGATTATTTATTAAATCTTCAAATTGTAAGTCATATATTTCGTTTGGGTTTACATCTTTATAATTTTCGATAATCGAAAAATAGTTATCAAAATATCTAAATATTGTTTCTAAATTATGTGCCCAAGAAAGAGAGATTAGATTATTTTGAAAAATAGACATAATTGAAGAAAGAACATTTCTTCGACAATTTATTATTTTGGCATTTGGATAAATTTCTTTTATTAGTTCTAAATAAAAAAAATTATCTAATGATTTATCGGTAAATGTATAATCGTACTTTTTGAAAATTAAACCTCGATTTTTATAAATATTTTGTAAATCATTTCTGACCTCATTAACTTGGCCTAGATTTAAGGATTTATTTTCAAGTATTTTTTTTGGTATATAATTTCCTATTACTCCAGTTTCTTCTCCGATGGGAAGAAATTTGTCGCCAGAACTGATAATTCTCTCTACCAATGTTGTTCCAGTCCTAGGTAATCCAGTTATGAAAATTGGGTTTATTTCAATATCACTTTCAACACTTACTTTTTGTACTTTACCTCCTGTCATTATCTGATTTACATCTTCGAAACAATATTTGTTATTAGCCTCGAACTTATCTTTATAAATGTCAAAAAAGTTTTTATGTCCTTCTATTAAGTAGTTTAATTCACTTTCATAATTTTTTACTTTTTTTTCATATTTGGCTAGTAAATAGTTACCATAAGCTAAATTAGCTAATCCTGTTTTTTGATTTAATAAAGATTTTTTAATTTTATTTTTTAAATCTGAATCTAAAATCTTTTTATCTAAGTCAAATAGGTAATAATAATGACTTAGATTATTTGGTTCTAGTTTTATAGCTTGCTTATGTGACTCCATAGATTTATCAAAATTACCTGTTTCTTTGTATGCTAAAGCAAGATTATGATGGCTATTAACGTGATTTGATTTGAGACTTATAGCTGTTTTATAAGATTTTATTGCATTTGGATAATCGTTCATTTCCCTATAAAGCAAGCCCAAATTATTGTGCGCCATCACTATATTCGGATTAATTTCAATAGCTTTTTGGTAGCAACTCATAGCTTCTTGATTTTCTTTTATATCAGCATGAACATTACCAAGATTAAAAAAAGCTAGAGCATAATTATCTTGTAAGCTAACTGTTTTCTTTAAATAACTTTTTGAATTTTTAAAGTCTCTTAATTGATAAAATGTTACGCCAAGATTATAATTTGCATTCACATGATTTGGATCTATTGACAATACTTTTTTATAAATATTTATTGCTTCATCTATTTTACCTAGTTCTTTATTTGCTGTTCCCAGATTATTAAGGACACCAGTGTTTTTAGGATCAATTCCAAATGCTGTCTCCATATACTCTTTTGCTTTTTCGAAATTTTTATTAATAGCTGAAATAGTTCCTAGTAATGTTAATGCATCTATATAATTAGAATCAATGCTAAGGATTTTAAAACAGATAATTTCAGCATTTTTAAAATTTTTTTCTTTATAATTTTTTACTGCATCTATGAAACTTGACCTTAATGATTTATTTTTTTTATTCATAAAGCTATAATATATTTTATTTTTATATTTTGTTATATATTTATATAAAAAATGATTAAACAAATTTCAATTAAAACTACATTTGGTTGGGTTAGCGCATTTGAGGAAAAAAATAAGATTTTTAAAGTTAAATTCAGTAAATGTAAAAACAAATTAGTTAGTAAAAATTTAAAAAAATTTAAAACTAGTTTAATCAAGTTCACAAAAGGTAAAAGCAAATCTATCAAATTTGATTTTGTTACAAGGGGAAATAAAATACAAAAAAAAGTTTGGTATGAATTAAAAAAAATAAAGTATGGTAAAACTAAATCATATGGGGAAATAGCTAAAAAACTAAAATTGTCACCAAGGCATGTTGGAAAAATATGTAGCCAAAATCAAATTATTTTAGGAATTCCTTGTCATAGAGTTGTTAGATCAGATGGAAGCTTGGGAGGCTTTTCAGCTACTGGCGGTATACTTTTAAAAAGAAAAATATTAAATTTTGAAAGTAGTTATATAAAAAAAAACTAAGAAGGTTTATTCATTGAAACAAAAAAATCAGCATTATTTTTTGTATTTCTTAGTTTGGATAGAAGAAACTCTATTGATTCCATTGTTCCCATAGAACTTAATATTTTTCTCAACACATTCATCTTTAATAAGTCATCATTTTTAAATAATAGTTCTTCCCTTCGAGTTCCTGATTTAGTTATATCTACTGCAGGAAAAATTCTCTTATCAGAAATTTTTCTATCCAAAATTAACTCACTATTACCTGTGCCTTTGAATTCTTCAAAAATTACTTCGTCCATTCTACTTCCAGTATCAATCAACGCTGTAGATATAATAGTAAGAGATCCACCTTGCTCTATATTTCTTGCTGCTCCAAAAAATCTTTTAGGTCTTTGTAGAGCGTTCGCATCTACACCTCCAGTTAATACTTTACCTGAACTTGGTATGACCGCATTATAAGCTCTGCCAAGCCTTGTTATGGAGTCCAAAAGTATAACAACATCTTTTTTATGTTCTGTTAATCTTTTTGCTTTCTCAATTACCATTTCAGCTACAGCAACGTGTCGTGATGCTGGTTCATCAAATGTAGAACTAATAACTTCACCTTTAACTGATCTTTGCATATCAGTAACTTCTTCTGGTCTTTCATCTATTAACAAAACCATTAGATAACATTCAGGATGATTTTTGGCTATTGAGTGGGCTATATTTTGTAAAATAATTGTTTTACCTGCTTTGGGTGGAGAAATAATTAAAGATCTTTGGCCTTTTCCGATTGGACTTACAAGATCAATTATCCTTGCTGTTTGATCTGGTTTTTTTTCGGCCTTGTCACTTTCTATTTCCATTTTTAATTGTTTGTCAGGATAAAGTGGGGTCAAATTATCAAAAGCTATTTTATTTCTAGATTTTTCTGGATTATCAAAATTTATTTTTTCAGCCTTTAATAAAGCAAAATATCGTTCTTGATCTTTTGGTGATCTAATTTCGCCTTCTACAGAATCTCCTGTTCTTAAACCAAATTTTCTTATTTGATTTGGGCTAACATAAATATCATCTGGGCCAGGTAAATAATTTGATTCTTTTGCTCTTAAAAAACCAAATCCGTCTTGTAAAACTTCAATTACTCCACCGCCAGTAATTTGTTCATTTTTTTCTGCTAATTTTTTTAATATTGCAAATAATATTTCTTGTTTTCTTAGTGTGCTTGGATTCTCAATATTTAAGGACTCTGCCTGTAAAATTAGATCTGCTGGTGATTTCTTTTTTAATTCTTCTAAATTCATATATGGGATTTTATTTTTTTGAGAAACGTACCCCTAATATAATATCTTTTTAAAAAATTACAAGTCTCATAGTGGTTTAAAAACAACAACTATTATTATGGCTATAAGTAAAACAGTAGGTATTTCG
>MDSV01165714.1_pt1 | contig 13006 bp, 9 predicted proteins | sample 810851 | NCBI WGS metagenome assembly MDSV01 (sample SAMN05326640, study PRJNA326480) | marine metagenome | isolation source: seawater | place: Atlantic Ocean: North East | collected 2012 | reverse complement strand
ACATTTACATTATCAGATACTTCATTAAAATCTGGTGACACGGCAACAGTTACACTTAACTTTTCTGAACCAATTGACACTAATACTTTTAGTTTATCAACTATTGACTCATCTGGAGGCATACTATCAAATTTATTGACCAGTGATAATAAAGATTGGACATTTACATTTACACCCACAACTGACCTTGAATCAACAAAAGGTAAGCTTACGTTAAATTCTACATACAAAGACACAGCTGGTAACTTAGGACCTTCGGCAACAACTGGTTTATTTGATATTGATACAAGAGCACCAACTGTAAATATATTTTCACTCGCTAACACACCATTATTAAATGGACAAACAACAACTGTAAATCTGGTATTTTCAGAACCAATTGACGGAAACACATTTAATAGTAACAATGATATTACAGTAGTAAATGGCTCACTTTCTTTAATGACATCAAATGATAATAAATCTTGGTCAGGAACTTTTACTCCTACCGCAGATATTGAAGATTCAACAAATATATTAACATTGCAAACTGGAAGTATTAATGATGTTCTTGGTAATCCTTTTGGCGATCAAGTATTTACAAGTAATTTTGTTATTGATACATTAAAACCAACTGTTACTACTGTAACATCAACAATAGATAATGATAGTTATAGAGAAAATGAAGTAATCCCCATTCAAGTATTCTTTAGAGAAACAGTAAATGTAACTGGAGGAACACCCTCGTTATTATTAGACATAAGTGGAGTTGATTATAATATAGATTATACAAGCGGCAGTGGGACAAATATTTTACAATTTGATTATACAATTCAGGCAGGACACAACGATGGTGCATTAGATTATAAATCAACTGATTCCTTAGTATTAAATGGTTCAGCTATTAAAGACACATATGGAAACGATGCTACAAGAACATTACCTACCCCCGAGGCTGCAGGTTCTTTAAGTCAAAATAAAACAATAACGATTGATACAACTGCTCCAAAAATAAATAGTGTTGCTGTTGCTTCTGATAATTCTAAGGTGGTTGTAGTTTTTGATGAAGACGTGTATAGCACACAAAACGGAACGGGAAATTTAGATGAGAATGACTTTAATTTGGCAATTTCACCAAGCAACGCTACACTTGTTGGGGGAACAAGTAATATAAAACCAACAAGTATAACCATGGATTCAGCAAGTAATACATTTTCATTATTTTTACCTATTAGTGGTATACCTGACGGAAGTGAAATCGTAACCGTTACACCTGCATCTAATGCTATTTTTGATAAAGCCGGTAATGCTGCGTTAACAACACAGTCCAATAATAGTTTCAACCTGAAAGATGAAAAATTACCCCTTTTAACTACCGTAACTATTGCCTCTTCAAATAATAGAAATAATGATACCGGAAAAGCAACAGAAGGAGATGTGATAACATTGACCATTGAATGTAACGAAAACGTAACTACACCAACTGTTGCTTTTACAAGTGGTAATGCATCAATTCATGGAACAATTACAGTTACTGGTGCTGCACCTGGTAAAGACTTTGAAGCAAAATATACGGTAAATTCTGCTGATAGTGATGGAGATGTTGGATTTAGTATCACTGGATTTACTGATTCTAATAATAACACTGGAAATGAAGTTACTGTATTATCAAGTGGTTCAACTGTTGTTGTTGACAAGGTTTTACCTACACTTACCTCTGTAACATATTCAACCAATAATTCATCAGGTTTATATTCAAAAGTAGATGATATTATTACATTAAATATTACTGCAAGTGAAAACATTACTGCTCCAACTGTAGATTTTAGAAGTGGAGGTTTTACAACCGAAACAAAAACAATGAAAGGAAGTGGACAAACATATGATGCATCTTATCAAATTGCACAAAATAATATAGAAGGAAATATTGGATTTATTATTAGTTCATTCCAAGATGAAACTGGAAATCCTGGTTCTAATGTTACTTCTGTAACGAGTGGTGCAGTTTTACAATTTGATAAAACAGTCCCCACATTTAATACAACTACAGTCACTTCAAATAATCCGACTAATAATCTTGCAAAAGAAGGTAACCTTATTACATTAACTTTACAATCTGACGCAAGTTTAAGTGCCCTACCAACAGTAGAATTTACAAGTGGTGGTCAAACTGCTTCAACAGGAACAGTAATAAAAGGTTCTACTGATTCAGACTATACTGCAATTTACGCTGTATCAAGTTCACACAATGATGGAGTAATAGGATTCACTATAAGTAATTTCTCAGATTTAGCTGGAAACCCCGGAACTACTGTAACTGCAACCACATCAGAAGTAACAGTTGATAAAGAAGCTCCCACCATATCCAGTGTAGCTATTGATGCTAATAACTCTATATTAACATTAGAATTCAGTGAAGATGTATACAGCACTGCAAATGGTTCTGGAGATATTGCAACCAACGATTTATCTCTATCATTAACTGGTGGAACAGCAATACTATCTAGTCATATTCCTGGTTCAGTTTCATCAATAGGAAATAATAAGAAAACATTTAATGTTGTTGTTAGTAGTATCATTTCAGGTTCAATAGACGGAACAGAAATATTAAAGGTTGAATTAGCACCAAATTCAGTATTTGATCAAGCTGGTAACATAGCAACAATTGCTCAATTAAATAATACAATTCAATTAAAAGATAAATCCAAACCTTCTATGACATCTTTGAAATTATCAAGTAATAATCCATTCTTCACCAACCTTGCAAAAGAAAATGAAGAAGTTACATTGACTATGGTTGCCGACGAATTGGTAACACCCCCTACTGTTGTATTTAAAAGTAATGACGATCCTATACTTAACACAACCGTTACAGTTACTCCTTCTGATGGAAATCATACAGATTATACTGCAAAATATACAGTTAATGCTTCAGACACAAATGGCTCTGTCTCTTTTGAGGTGTCAGGCTTCCAAGATGGTAATAATAACGTAGGAAATACATCAACTGCAGTAACTGATACATCAAGTGTAACAATTGATACAACATCACCTACACTAAGCAAAGTGGTAATGACTTCAAGCAATACATTAAATAATTCTTTAGCAAAATCTGGAGAAACTGTTACGTTAGATATTTCTGTCAATGAACACATTAATACACCATCCATCTCCTTTTCATCAGATAGTCAAACAATCACTGGACCAATAACTATAACAGGAGAAAATGATAGTTATACAGCACAATTCGGGGTTAATGCTTCAGATAATGATGGTCCAGTATCTTTTACAATTAGCAATCTAAGTGATTTAGCAGGTAATTTATTAAGTGATGTCACGGCATTAACATCTGGAACAACAGTTACAATTGATAAAACTGCTCCATCCTTATCTACAGTTACAATCCAATCTAATAACAACGAAAATACTGATTTCGCAAAATCTGGTGATTCGGTTCAATTAACAATTACTGCAAACGAAGATATTACTACACCTCAAGTTCAAATCACAAGTGGTGATGTAAGTGTAAATAACGCTATAAGTGTTGGCGGTACTGGACAAAATTATACTGCTTCATATACTGTTTCATCTTCAGATGTAAGTGGTTCTGTTGCATTTATAATTGAAAATTATACAGATTTAGCAGGAAACGCAGGTCCAACTGTAAAAACAACAACAGATAGTAGCAATGTAACAGTAGATTTAGTGTCACCCTTACTAACAACAGTTTCAATCGCATCAGATAACGCAACAAATACCTTAGCAAAGGCTTCAGATACAATTACTTTATCTATGAACGCAAGTGAAGATATTTCTGCGCCTACTGTTTCTTTTAGTAGTGGTGGAACACTTGTAGCTGGCCCCGTCACAGTTAGCAAAATTAGCAATACTTCCTATAACGCAACCTATCCAGTAAATACAAGTGATAAAGATGGTCTATGCACTTTTACAATTTCTGGATACAAAGATAATGCTGGTAATCAAGGTTCGGGTGTAACTTCAGTAACTAACACTTCTTCTGTAACTATAGATACAACACCACCTACAGTGAAAACACTAATAATTGACCCATCGCTTGTTTCATTGAATGGAAATACTACAGCAACTATTACATTTACTGAACCAGTAACAGGATTTACACTTACTGATATTACCCCAACACAAGGCACCTTATCTGATTTTAATGAAATTTCAAATGATGTTTATACAGTAAAATATACCCCAGATGCAGGTTTTACATCTTCCTCTACACAAACAATACTTCAAATAGGAAATAATTATACAGATTTAGCTGGTAATAATGGTGTTACTTCTTCGCTTACAAGAGACCGATTAGTAACAGTTGCCGACAGCCAAGAAGTAACAGATATATTTAATTCAAATACTAACGAAACTATAAACGATAATAATATAAGCTCAAGCGTTGATGATAACCCTGCAGACCCAAGTATAGATTCTATTATAACTACTACTGTAGACAATGACGATGGCACACTTGAATTAGATAATTTATCCCCAGCACAACAACAGGCATTAATAGATGCATTAATTGCATATTATGCACAAGAATTGGGAATAGACCCAAGTTTAATTGAAATTGGCTTATCATCTGGTTCACTTATTATAAATATTAAAATCTTAAATCCGGCTGTTGTCACTGGATCAAATATAGTAATTGATTCCAGTAAACCAACAGTAACTACATTCACTTTAAGTGACACTTTACTTAAAACTGGTGAATCTGCAATTGTAAACTTAACATTTTCTGAACAGATCGACACAAGCACTCTTTCTGTAAGTGAAGACTTTACAGCACCAGGTGGTTCTATAACAAGTTTACAAACCTCAGACAACGGCACCAATTGGACCGGAACTTTTACACCAAGCACAGATACGGAGGTAGGAATTTCTACTTTATCTATTGGAACAACATATACAGATGTCGCCGGAAATGAAGGAGAAGCTGCACAAAGTAGCACAAGTTATACAGTTGACACTTTAGCACCTTCTGTTTCTCAATTTAATATTTCAGATCCTAATTTAACTAAAGGCGAATCTGCAATCTTAACAATTGTATTTTCAGAACCTGTGGTTGGTTTTGAGGTTAGTGATTTATCTGTTGCAAATGGAGAAATTACAGGTTTAGACAATCCAAGCGGTGATCGTAAAACATGGACAGCAGTTTTTACACCAAGCGGAACAACATTGAATGCAAACACTGTTATTTTACTTGACGGCGATTATGAAGACGATGCGCAAAATGTTGGTAAAGGTTCTCAATTATCCTTATCAGTAGATACGGCTGGTGAGACAAAGGTTCTTGAATGTATACCTACAAATATTAATAACAATGAATTAACAGGTGTTAAATCAATGCCTTTAAAAGATAGCACTTCTAATAATGATAGTTCATTTTCAATGGGAAGAAAATTATATTCAAGCAGAATGATGTTTACAAATATGTCCACTTCTAATAGACAACTCAAAAATTGGTCTATGGGTCGTGATGCCTCTACTGTAATTTCAAGAAGAAAAGCTGAAAGCGCTGGTTCTTCTATGAATTTAACAGGTGGTTCGTTTTCTTTTACAAATTCAAATGATACAAATGTTATTGACCGTGCATTGCAACGTGCAAGATCAGGAGGTTCAAGAGTTCCCAAAAAGTAATTTATTTATTTTAAATTCACGAACCAGTTTGATTAATACTTTTTTATATGTATAAGTTATAATGAATAATTATTTAGCTGAATTTTTAGGCACTGCTTTCTTTGTTTATATTATTCTTTCAACTGGAAATCCATTAGCCATAGGTGCTGCTTTAGCTTTAGCAATCCTTGTTACGTCACCCATATCAGGTGGTCATATTAATCCTGCTGTTTCTATAGTAATGGCTTCTGCTGGAAAAATGCAAATTAATGATTTAATACCTTACTGTTTGGCTCAAATATTTGGCGGTTTGGTTGCTCTTGAACTTTTCAAAAGATATAAACTCTAAGTTTCATTAAATAATATTTAATAATTATATAATGAAACGTAATAATAGAAATTACGGAGGTTTATTTAACTCTGGAATCTTTGCATTTTTTGGAACCACTGTAAATTGTGATGCTGATGATGATTCTATTTATTGTAATATTATGAAAATGTTTAATCTATTACTTGTGTTCTTATTTGTAATATATATTTTGTCTTTTATAATTAATTTTTTATTTCATCCGAGTTACAAAGGAGGCAACAAAAAATAATTATTCAATACCAACACTTTCCAACAAATAATCAATGTTAATTGTTGGGGCAGCAAAATGTTTATTTCTAATTTTATGATGCTTTATATGGTCATTTGGTGAAACGAATATCTTTAACCAGCCTATGTTCTCCAGTTCCTGACAATGTATTACTAAGTTTAAAAATGCAATTATACTTATAGGTATGACAAATGATATTTCACTCGGATTAAATATAAATGCACCTATTACAAATGGACTCATATATGCTAACAAAAATTCTTGTGTGCTAACTGCGTTTCCTATACTTGGTAATAAAATATAATCAAATTCATGATGAAATTTATGAAAATTATACAAATATTTATTTTTATGCATTGCGTAATGAGCTAAATAATAACCTATTGAATGTATACCAAGAATTCCAAATATTTTTCCTAATTGTATTTCAAAACCAGGTGTTAATAAAGTAACGTTAACAACACTATAAATAACTGGACCAGTAATTAATAGATTTCTTTTCACGCTCGTTATTGATTTTAAGTAATTGCTTTTGTTAGTTTGAATTATTTTTTTATAACTCTCTTTACAAAAGGTAATATCAATATAATCACTCAATATTGAGAAAAATGATCCTAAACAAAATCCTTTCAAAAGGGAATAAACAATTATCATATAATAATAATTTTTATTTTATTATTATAAATATTATAATGTTTTCTTAATTATTTTATAAACCATATACAAACCTATTACAGATATTGACCCAATAAATAAAGTTGACATACTATCTAATTTCTTAACATTTGTATACTTTTTTACATCTTCCTCATCTATATAATCAATATTTCCGTCATAAGAAGCAAGTGTTTCATATACCATATCTCCATCTTTACCAAAAGCCTCGTTAATAACAATTTCTTCTTTTTTTAACAAAGGATTGAAAACCGATTCCAAATCTAATTTGGATTTTAATAAGTCAATACCTTTCTTTTCTTTTTTTTCCATATTTCTAAAATTATTTAATTCCACTTTATTTTGTGGCTTATTAAAATTATCTTTGTTAGGTATATTGTCAAATCTGTTAAACATATATATATAAATTACATTTTATTTATTAGATTAGATACATGTTTATTCTCTTTTAATCTATCTACAAAATTATTAAAATTGGAAATATTTGATAAATATATATTCGTTATTTCTGCAGCAGTATAAAATTCATCTTCTATTTTTTCTAAATCTAACTTTCTTACATTCCTTTTGTAAAAATGATTACCAAACTCTTTAATAATACTTCTTTTTACATTTTTCATTTCTATTTCTTTATCAATTCTACCTGGTCTTATTAATGCTTTATCTAATTTATCATAGAAATTACTTGTTAACACAATAATTCTTCCCGGGGTTTCTCTAACTCCATCTAATAAATTCAAAAAATCATCTAATGTTAAAATATCTTCTCCTTTTGGAATGGATAAAATTTCATTTACTTTATTTTTTTCCTGATTTTCACCTTCTTTCTTTATTTTTTCCAGGTTTTCTCTTTCTTTTACCAAATCACCAATACAATCTATATCTTCAAAAATAATTATTTTTTTTTCAAAGTCAATTAAATTAGAATTTTGATTGAATACAGAATACTTTTTTTCAAAAAATATCTTCTCTAATTGTTGTTTTGTCTTTATTAATTTCAATGATATATTTATTACATGTCTTTTTGTCCTTTGTGCCAAAGCTTTGATAAAAGATGTTTTCCCTGTTCCTGGATTCCCATAAAGACCAAAACCTAATGTATAGGGAATACCCATTTCATAATACCAATCTTTATTGTTTTCAAAAAAATCAATTAAATCTAAACATTCAATCTTTTTTTCAAAAAACATGTTTTTGAACGAACGAGTTGTTTTAAATTCAACTTCATTCCAATTTTCTGATAAACAATTATCAACATCTGATTTGACTAAGGTATAACAAAATTTTTTTGATTTCCTTTCATTTTCTATTTTTGAAACATAACAATCTGTCATATTATCTACAAACTCTATTATTTTATGCAAATTTGATGAATATGAATACAGTATTAATTCATATTTTTCTCTCCTTACCTCTATCTTTTCAGAATTAGTATCCTCCTTTTCTACTCTCGCTTTTACGTATATTTTTAACTCTTCGTTAATGCAAAAAGATTTTTTTTGATCAACCACATATTTCTCAAAATTATCTTTAAACGCCCCTTTTTCAAAATTTGCAGTTTCTTTTAATTCTCTAATATCACAATAAATTTTTATATTTTCCATTATATGTATCATTACCGATGCAAATTTATTTGAAAAATCACACCTAATTGTTGTTGAAGTGCTATTGTAAGAACTAAAGGCTTGTTCTTTTTGTCCAGTTAGTATAATTTGACTCTTTTTTATACCGAAAAAATAGACAATGTATTCGTATAAATATTCATAATTAATATTCGTATAAAATCTATTGTCTATTAATGAAGTAAAAACTGTTAAAATTAATGAACTAATTATTCCTTTTAATATCGGATCTAAATTCTTTATAGAATCAAATATATTTAATGTCAAAATTTGATTAAATATCTCATTCATAATCATTTTATTAAAAAACCTTTAATAGATTTAAAAAAACATATAAAGTAATCTTTATTTACACTGTAATGTGCGGAATATTTTTGTTATTAGACAATAATGAACAAGTCAATATATCAATTAAAGGAAGAGAGGATATTATCAATGACTCATTTAACAAGGGAAAACATAGAGGTCCTGAATATTCTATATTAAAAAATGTAATGATTAAAGCTAGTATGGGTTTTCATAGATTAGCTATTAATGGTTTGGATGAAAAATCACATCAACCTATAGTCTATAAAGATATCGTAATTGTTTGTAATGGTGAAATATATAATTTTAAAGAACTCTATAAATTAATGAATATCGTTCCAAACACCAACTCAGACTGTGAGGTAATTATACATTTATATATTAAATATGGAATGCAACAAACTTTACAAATGCTTGATGGTGTGTTTTCTTTTTGTTTAATTGACTATAGAATTGAAACAGAATTTTCAAAAATATTTATTGCAAGAGATCCATATGGAGTAAGACCTCTTTATATCATGAAACCATCTTCTTATGGTATTCAGATATTGGAAAATGAAGTAACCTCATTAGGAAACAGCAATAGTTTTTCAAAATTTATATTTGCAAGTGAACTTAAAATGTTATATGATATATTAAAAGAAAGCAGTAAAAATTATAAAAAACCAATTTACTATATTAAACAGTTTCGTCCTGGAACTTATAGTTACTTAACAATGAAACATACTGTCTCTCCAAAATGGATTTTAAAAAAAGAAAATATTAGATACAATACTTTTAGTTTTGATTCTTGTTTTGCAAAACTTTACCAACCAAGTAAACATGAATATATACAGAAAATTAGAGAATATATGATAAATGCTGTTTATAAACGTTGTTCTACTACTGAAAGACCTATTGCATGTTTACTATCTGGTGGTTTAGATAGTAGTTTGATTGCTGCCTTAGTCAATACATTCTGTAAGAATAATAATATGCAGCAATTAGAAACCTATTCAATTGGTATGATTGGCTCTGAAGATCTAAAATACGCCAAGATAGTTTCAGATTATTTGGGAACAAAACATACCCAAATTGAACTAACTGAACAAGATTTCATTAATGCTATACCAAATGTTATTTATGATATAGAAAGTTTTGATACAACAACTGTTAGAGCAAGTATCGGAAATTGGCTAATTGGTAAACATATTTCAGAAAATAGTGATGCAAAAGTTATTTTTAATGGTGATGGTTCAGATGAATTGATGGGTGGTTATCTTTATATGAACAAGGCTCCTGATTCCATAGAATTTGATAAAGAATGTAAAAGGTTGATTAAAGACATTTATTTATTTGATGTTTTAAGATCTGACAAGTGTATTTCTTCTCATGGATTAGAACCAAGGACTCCTTTTTTAGATAGAGAATGGGTACAGTTTTATTTCTCTATTCCTTTAAAATATAGAACTGAATTTATATTTAATAAAACCTCTGAAAAAAACAGTATTGAAAAATCTTTACTAAGAGAAGCATTCAGTTCAGAAAATCAGAAGTTACAAGGATTGGAACCCCTTTTACCAGATTCTGTTTTATGGAGAAAAAAAGAAGCATTTAGTGATGGTGTTTCTAAAAAATCAAGGTCACTGAATGAAATTGTAGGTGAATTTGCAAAAGATTTCATTCAAAAAAATATTATTTCAGACTTAAATTTTGCATCCAATCATACAGAATACCCTAAATTAGCTAACCTTCATCCATCTATGCATAAAGTAAATAATCATCTTGTTCCTTCCACCGCAGAACAATTTTATTATAGGTTTTTATTTGAAAAATATTATCAAGGGGTCGGATATCTTTTACCTTATTTTTGGATGCCAAAATTTATTGAATGCAACGACCCAAGTGCACGAACATTAAGTGTATATAATGATTAATAAATTTAAATATCAATAACCCATATAAAAATTTTAAATTTGATTTGTATATAAATGGAAAATCAATTTGAACAACTTGATTCTATTGTAAAAAGTGTTATAGGAAAATTTGCAAACAGAGCCGTAGTTGGAAAAGAAAAATATGGTAAAACCTTAGACCGTAAAGATTTAACAAATCTTGAATGGTTAACACATTTACAAGAAGAATTAATGGATGCGACATTATATATAGAAAAAATTAAAAAAATAGAAGAAGAACTTAATAATCCAACTGCAGATGAAGACCACGGCACATGTGTAATATCATAAATAATAATTTATTTTATAAAAATAAATTATTTATAAACCCCTTATTTATATTTTACTTTTACTTATTTTTTATTAAAATGCTGTATCAAATTTAAATACATCTTGATCTACAGTTTTATTTGCTAATGCATATTCTGCATTTGTTCTTTCAAAAAAGTTGACCTTTGATTCAACACTGATCAATTCCATGAAATCAAAAGGATTGGACGAATTGTAAATCTTATCATAACCCAATTGTACTACTAATCTATCTGCTACAAACTCTATGTACTGTTTCATCAACTTTGAATTCATTCCAATCATTCTACATGGAATAGCTTCGCAGATAAACTCTTTTTCTATTTCTACTGCTTCTTGAATAATCTCATGTATTCTCTTTTTATTTAATTTTTTGTTTAACTTTGAATACAATAACACTGCAAACTCTGTATGTAATGCTTCATCTCTTGAAATAAATTCATTTGATAATGTTAATCCGGGCATCAATCCACGTTTCTTAATCCAATAAATAGAGGCAAAAGATGCTGAAAAAAATATTCCTTCAATTGCAGCAAAAGCAACTAATCTGGCACCAAAACTACTTCTGTTATCATTTAACCACTTCTTTGCCCAGCTTGCTTTTTTTGTAATACAAGGAAAATTTTGGGTCGCTTCAAACAGCGTCTTCTTTTCCGAACTATCTTGAATGTAGGTATCAATCAATAAACTATACATTTCTGAATGAATATTCTCCATTGCTACTTGGAACCCATAAAATGCTCTTGCTTCAGATAATTGAACATCGCCCATAAACCTTATAGCAAGATTCTCTAACACAACGCCATCAGATGCCGCAAAAAACGCAAGAACCATCTTTATAAATTTTTGTTCGTCTTCATTTAACGTCTTCCAATCTGTTAGATCTCTTGATAAATCCACTTCTTCTGCTCTCCAAAAACAGTCTACTTGACGTTTATACATTTCCCAAACATCGTTACACTGAATTGGAAACATTACATAGCGGTTTTCGTCTTCTTTTAATAAAGGCTCACTTTGGTTAGTATCGGACATATCCTTCCTAAATAATATAGTAATTAGATTTTATCTACTTTTCAAAATATAATTTATTGCTGGTCAAAAATTTTTTTACGCATTTTTACGCAGTTATTTGCAACAAAACTTAAAATAATAATTTATGGCATTTTTTACAATATATACTTATTGTTTCATACATATTCCCATCGTATGTCATATTTTTTCCACATTCTTTACAATAATATTTTCTACAACCTTCACATACATTTATTGGAATAAAAATATGACATTTTCCACAACCATCACAATATTTCAAAAAATCTAATATATAATTTACTGTGTCCTCATTTAACATGTTTTTTTATTACGTTTAAATAAAAAAAACCTTTAATCAGTTTTTACTCTTTTTCTTTTTTTCCTCCAAGGTCACTAATAGTAACATTCTCATATTTATTAATAACTGATTCGGGATTTCCTCTATAATTTATCATATCTTCACTTAACCTAAGGTATTCCTCAAGTGTTACCTGGTTTAATGGTTTTCTATATATTTTATATGCTATTTCTTCTAATTCCATTTGCATAACTAATACTATATTACCATATTGACTATTATTTAAGTTTGCTGCTCTACTTCTTGCATCATTTTCACTTAATTCAGAATCTCCTGCTAATGTAAATGATATTACAAGATTATTAGATAATTGCCTTTTCATATTTTCACGTAATTCACTACCACCCTTCTTTTTTATTTTTAAAATTGTTCTTTTATTTGTTTTTGTTCTGTTTTTTTTTGATTTTTCTTTGTTTTTCATTTTTTTGGTTCTCTTTTTCTTTTTTTTACCAGCTATTGTGCATGGTGTATTACCTATAATTCTTAATAAACTTTTTCGGTTTCCCTTTGCTTCCATTCTTTCAAGATAATTTTTAACAAATTGTT
>MDSV01240699.1_pt1 | contig 13007 bp, 13 predicted proteins | sample 810851 | NCBI WGS metagenome assembly MDSV01 (sample SAMN05326640, study PRJNA326480) | marine metagenome | isolation source: seawater | place: Atlantic Ocean: North East | collected 2012 | reverse complement strand
GCACTTTTAGAATAATTCACTTTGCCCGCAATAAGCTTGACCAGTTGTTTTGTGGCCATGCCTAATCAAGTTTTATTCCGCTATTTCAAAACTAGTTTAGAGATCATTTACCTTGCAGTAATTCTGTATGTAAGGACTTCATAGTAATTAGAGATTGTTGATGACTAAGTTCGCATGACTGCGAGCACCCCCATCAGTCACTTTTGATGCTTGAGCCGGTTGGTCTGATAATACCCTCTGAGGGTATTAAGGCACTTATCGATTCAGGGAATTGTATGCATCCCTATCCAAGATAGTTTCATTGCGCAGGCACAATATGCTGACCAAGCTGAAAGCGCTATGAAAGAACCTTTTAATTTAGTATTTCCGCATCTGCAACCCAAGCTAAAATGAGCCTTGCTATTTGGAGAGATGGTTGACAAACAAAGCTATGAAGCCACGAAATCCAAAATTGCCGCGTGTGACTATTCAAGAAGTTGCGCGTGAGGCTGGGGTAGATCGTTCGACCGTTTCTCGTGTCTTCAACCAGCCGAGTTTACTTCGCGAAAAAACTGTCCTAAAAGTGAGGACGGTCGCGCAGAGGCTTGGCTATTCTCCAACCTCGGCTGCACGAGCCTTACGCACCGGCCGGAATGAAAACATTGCGCTTGTTGTGCCAGATCTAACTAATCCTTTCATGCCGCCTATTGCCCTTGCGGTTCAGAAAGAGGCAGCCAAGCGTGGGTACTGCGTCTTTATTGGTAATGCTGATGAAGACCCGAGCCACGAGCAAGATCTACTATTACGGTTTTCGGATCAGGTTTCCGGGGCGGTTCTAGCCTCGCCACGTTCCGATCAATCGACAATTCAGAGCTTGGCTGGAATTATTCCCCTCGTATTAATTAACCGAGATATCTCAGGGATTCCGCGTGTCTTGATTGACGCAGGACTAGGAATGTCGGAAGCTGTTCAACATTTGGTTGCCCTTGGACATAAACATATTGTCTATGTTAGCGGGCCAGCCCATTCTTGGTCCAATGAACAAAGACAGTTGTCTGTATGTGAGGCCGCAGAGGCGCTGGCAATTAAGCTAAACGTGGTTTGCGCGGGGACGGCGTCCTTTTTATCCGGTATTGGTATCGTTGATGAGCTATTGGCTTTGGGGGCAAGTGCCTGCATCGCTTTCGACGACGTACTAGCACAGGGGATCTGCCAAGCGTTAGAAGAAAGGAACGTTACTGTTCCTCGCGATTTTAGCGTTATAGGCTGTGACGATGTAATGGGTTTTCCTCGTTTGACAACGGTATCGAGCCCTTCGGCAAAGGCAGGGCAGAAGGCAGTTGATATGTTGATTTCTTCACTTTCGTCAGGTTTTTCTCCTGATACGCGTTTAGTGCTGGGCACTGACCTCTTACCGCGCGGTACAACAGGGCCACCCAAAATTAATTGATAACAAAATTATGCCTAAATACTGATTAGTCTTTAATTGACTTGCAATCGATTGCATGCGAGGATCGAGCTGTTATTCGATTGGGTTCGCTTATGATTGAGTCTATCAAAAACATTAAATCAGTTGATTTAGTAAGACGGATAACGTTTGGACAAGCCCATGCCTTGGTATTCCGAAGTCGAGCGATTATGGCTTTTACTGCTGCAAATGCCATTGCATCTAAAATGCGAGATGTAGCGAGCGTGAAACCTACTTTTAGGATGATTTTCGCCGCTGCACCCAGCCAGTCAGAGTTGCTGGATGTCCTTACCGCTATACCGAACCTGCCCTGGAACCAAGTGATTGCCTTTCACATGGACGATTATCTTGGGCTGCCCGCCGCAGCGCCACAGCGTTTTGCAAATTGGCTGGAAGAGCATTTATTCTCCAAGGTTCCGCTGGCCGAGGTTCATCGGATTCCCGCCTCTGGTGTACCTGATGAGATTTGCCAAACATATGCAGACAAGCTAGCCGAAGAGCCAATCGATATTATTTGTCTCGGAATTGGCGTTAACGGGCATATTGCCTTCAACGATCCGCCGGTTGCGGATTTTGAAGATCCTTTTTCGGTTAAGGTGGTTGAGCTAGATGAAATTTGCCGCCAACAGCAGGTCGACGATGCTTGTTTTGAATCTATAAAGTCGGTTCCAGTAATGGCGGTCACTCTAACAATACCACAACTGCTGGCCGCCGATGCGCTTTTCTGTACTGTCCCCGGGATTCAAAAGCGAGCAGCAGTAAAGGCTACAATCGCGGGCCCAATTTCGACAGACTGCCCTGCTAGTATCCTAAGAACCCATAAAAATTGTACCTTGTTCCTTGATGCAGAGGCTGATCCAAATGTTTGAAGAAGTGACCACTGCCGATGAGTTTTGCGCTTCCTACCTTGATACCGTAATAGACCATATTCGGCGCATTCAAAAGGAAGAGCGCAGCAGTTTAGACGCTGCTGCACGCCTTATGGCAAAGCAAATCTCTGAGGATCGTTTAGTACATGTTTTTGGCCCCGGTGGCCATTCTAATCTGGCGACCCAAGAGCTATTTTTTCGCGCCGGTGGCCTTATGCACATGAATGCTATCCTTGACGAAGGGACGCTACTATCCAATGGCGCACTACGGTCGATGGCGATAGAGCGGACGCCTGGATATGGAAGGATTGTTATAGAAAATCAATGCCTTGAAGAAGGTGATTTACTGATACTTGTAAATGCTTATGGAATCAATTCCGCCTTGATCGACGCAGCTCTAACCGCACGAGAAAAAGGTGTGACCTTGATAGGAATAAGTTCAAGGATTCATGCCCAGAACACAAAACTGGACCATCCTGCGCGACATCCGACCAAACAGAACTTACACGATTTAGTAGATGTGGCGATCGACACCAAGGTACCAATTGGCGACGCGGTTTTGTCGATTCCGGGTGTAACGGAGTACACTTCGGCTATTTCGACGTTCACAAATGCAACAGCATTAAATACCCTCGTGATCCGGACCATTGTTCAGCTGCGAGATATGGGCGTGCAGCCTCCAATCTGGCGCAGTGGAAACGCGCCCGGCGGTGATGAGGCAAACGGACAGTTTCTGGATCGCTTCCGTGGAAGGGTGCGTGCGTTGTGAGAGGGACGAGGGCATATTCCGGCGTCGATCTCTATACCGGTGTTGGCCGGACCATAAATATTGAGGCGGGGGTGATCCAGTCTTATGAACCCTGCGCGGCCGAAGGTTTACCCATTTTCTCGCCGGGACTCATAGATCTACAGGTGAATGGCTATGGGGGTTATGACCTCAACGATGGTGATCTGTGCGCTGGCAAGGTTGAGGCGTTGAGTGAAGCTCTTTGCCGGGCGGGTATTGCTGCTTACCTTCCAACGCTTATAACTGCCAACGAACCTAATATCTGCAAACGTCTATCTGCTATTCAGGAAGCTACTGAAAAACTCCCCTATTCGAGCCAGATGATTGCAGGCATTCATATAGAAGGTCCTTCTATTTCGTCAAAAGAAGGACCACGCGGCGCCCACCCAACGGAACACATACGCTCACCATCAATTGAGGAATTCGAAAACTGGCAAGAAGTAGCGGGCGGATTGGTTGCGATGATCACTATTGCACCCGAGCTCGACGGAGCCATTGATTATTTACGAGAGGTTGCGAAACGAGGCGTTATTGTCTCACTTGGGCATTCCGATGCTAGCGAGGAGGACATTTACAAAGCCACAGAGGCGGGTGCACGGATGTCAACGCATCTAGGCAATGGCCTCTCGGCCACCTTGCCGCGCCACCCCAATCTGGTCTGGGCTCAGTTAGCGGAGGATCGTTTGAGCGCAAGTTTGATCTTAGATGGGCATCATGTGCCAAGTTCAACTGCGCAAGTGATGATCCGGGCCAAGGGAATCGAGCGCGTGGTTCTAGTCTCTGACTCAGTTAAATTCGCAGGTATGCCGCCTGGCCGATATAGCTCTCCCATTGGCGGTGATGTTGAAGTCTCAGGCAATGGACGCGTTTCTATTTTCGGAACACAGTTTCTGGCAGGAAGTGGCGTTAGTTTGTTAAAAATTATTTGTAATTTCAGTAACCTAATAGGACTTCCATTTTCTGATGCCGTCACCATGGCAACTAAAAATCCAGCTAAATTCCTAAACCGTTCAGTCGATTTGACGCCTGGGAAACGGGCAGATTTTATCCTATTCGACTTGGATTCTGATACGGGTAAGGTCAAGCCTAAAGACATTATTTTTGGTGGCGAAAGTGTGATGCAATGATCCAGGTTGGTGCATCAATCATAGACATCACCCCGCCTAGTGGAATTGCGATGGCAGGCTTTGCTGCACGCACCGCAGTGGCTGAGGGTGACCATGATGCATTGACCGTGCGGGCCCTTGCAGTGGACGATACCGCTGTTGTCACGGTTGACGTCATTGGTATAGATGCAAATTTGTCTGCCCGTGCTCGCGCGCGCGCTGTATTGCCGGATCACGCTATTACTATTACAGCGACGCATACCCACGGTGCGCCAGTGTCGATGTCCGGAAAATTGTCTGCGGTGGCTGATTCTACTTTCATTCTCAATCTTGAAGATGCGGTGGTAAAAGCGGTGGACGAGGCCATCGCCAAGCAAAAACCAGCTCGCTTGTTGGGCGGCATCGGTGCGGAGCCGGGGTTTGCGAGTAACCGCCGCCGATCAGGTGGTCCTGTTGATACGGGCATTCCTGTTTTGCGGTTCGAGAGTGTTGAGGGTTCGACGATTGCCATTTTAGTATCCTACGCTTGTCATCCAGTTGTCCTTGGTGCGGACAATCTGAGGTGGACAGGCGACTATCCACATTTCGTGCGAGAAAAACTTGAGATTACATTCCCTGGAGCCATTGCTCTATTTGCCACCGGATGCGCAGGCGATGTTAACACAGGCCATTCGGCAGCAGCCTCACTTTCTCCTGTAGCGACGCCTGAGCGAAGCTTTGCCAGAGCAAAAGAGATTGGGATTGGTATTGCGAAGTCAGTTGTCGACGCGCGGCTTGCCGAAGCGTCAGGCAATGTCGGTCACAGTGAAGCTTTTGGAGATATATGTTTCGAGCAGCGTGAACATGAGGCGCCTAAGATATTGGCCAAGTCCTGGCGCCTGGCAGCAAAGGATATTAGCTCCATTGAAGCGATTTGGGCGAATTGGGCCGAGAAGCACATGGGGCGGGACTTGAGCCCTCGAAGGGCACGGGTCACAGCGCTGAATTGGGGAGGTGCAAGTATCGTGGCGCTTCCGGGAGAAATTTTTGCTGAAACTGCCCTAGAGATCCGAGAAAGGCTCGCCCCAAAAGATCCACTGTTCATTTTCGCTTATGCCGATGACAACCCAGGCTACATCCCACCGGAAAGTGACTACTTGCGCGGTGGCTATGAGATTGACGAAGCACATCGTTTTTATGGAATGGGGGCCACTGTTGCGCCCAGGACAGCGGAGCGTCTGGCCGAGGTCGGATGTAAATCTGTCGAAATGGCTAGAGTCGTGGCCGCACAAAGTCGACTAACTAAAATTTAATCAACCCAAGGAGGAAAGTCATGACTAAATCAATACGAAGTAGGACCCTCACGTCTGCAGCAGGATTGCTTCTTGCAGGGACATTAACGGCTAACGCACAGGACGTTGTTATTTGGGGTGGTTTCCCGGAATTAACCGAGTATTATGAGCGTGTTGCTGAAAGTTTGAGCGGCAAGTATCCTGATTTAAATGTGATCGTCGAGCCCATCGGCCTTCGTGACCATGAAAAACGCGTTGCTTTGGGCTTATCATCTGGCCTTGATGACGCGACGGTTCTAGAACTGATCGGATCTACGGCAAACCGCTATATTGTGAATGATCTTATCCAACCGGCACCTGAAGGCGTAAGTGCTTTTGTTAACGATAGCTCGAATTTTGAGGCATTTTTTCAGGAGACCGCTACAGTCAACGGGTCGGTGTATGGCGTGCCAGTTTTCCGAGGCCAGGGCGCATTGTTTTATAACACCGACATGCTTGCGACAGCCGGTCTGGAAGGCCCACCAACAACGATGGACGAGTATGATGAATACGCTGCAAAGCTGACGCAACGGGATGCAGACGGCAACCCAACCGTTTCGGGTTGGTCTCTGCGCCTGTCAGGTGGAGGTGGCGGCATCGCCGAGAAGTTTTGGATCAACCTCCATCAGTATGGCGGTACGCTCTTAGAGCAAGAGGGTGATAACTATCGTGCTGGTTACGCCAATGAAATGGGCTTAGCAGCGTTGAAGCAATACGTTAACGCCGTGAGTGGTCTAAAGACCGTTACGGTGGAGATGCCAGCAGACTCTGCCGCCTTCCAGCGCGAACAGACTGCCATGTTTATTCGTGAAAGCTGGGTAATTGGAGACACGGCCAAGAAAGCACCTGACCTGAACTACAAGACAGCGGTCTTGCCACGTGGCTCCATAGCGCTGCCGGTAAATCTATATGTTTCAGGTGGTTCTGAAGAGGCGCAGGCGGCGGCTTGGGATTTCGCTATCGCAGCCAATGAGCCTGAGCATCTAATTTGGATGCTGGATAATGTGGGCTGGTTGCCAAATCGGAGTGGCGTCGATTACTCTGGCGTGGTTGCCGCGAAACCCCAGTTTGGAGCCTTTGTTGATTTGCCTGAGGACTATGTCTTCTTCACACTGCCCTCAATCGAGCCAATCAATGAAATACTAACACGCTTTGCCGCCCAATTGGTTGACGCCTATGCAGACGAGTCTCTCGTGGGAAACGATGCGGCTATGTTAGAAGTTCTGAAGGCCTCAGCTGAAGAAACCAATGCGATCTTGAAGCGTGCCGGTATTCTAGCCAATTAAACTTTAAATACGGCTCCGGCGAAGTCGCCGGAGTCACACTGCAGAGGAGCGAGGTATGCTAAGGCGGAAACGATTTTGGTTCGCGATCATGGCGATCCTGCCGACCTTTGCCATTTTTGGATGGGTACGATTGTTTCCTATAATTGAAACACTGCGCCTAAGTATGCACGAGTGGAATTTATTATCTAAGAACAAACCATTTGTTGGGTTTCAAAATTTTATTGAGCTATTTGGTGACAATCAGTTTCTGGATGCGCTTGCTAATACTGCAATCATTGCATTTGGAGCAATGGCAGTGACTATACCGATGTCGTTGGTTCTGGCAGCGGTCATCTATCGCAGAACGCGCAGCCGGTTTGCTGGGTTTTACGAGACTGCAGTCTTCATACCACACGTTGTTTCTCTCGTGCCTGCAGCTATGGCCTGGAAGTGGATTTTTGATGCGAAACTCGGCCCCTTAAACGCGGTGATTCTGAGTTTGGGGGGCGACGCGTTGCCTTGGCTATTTGACCCAGTACTTTCAGTGATTTGCATTATCCTCCTTGTCTCATGGCAAACGCTTGGCTACGGGGTATTAATCTATCTTGTTGGATTCAGGAACTTGCCAAAGTCGGTTTTTGAGGCTGCACAACTGGACGGAGCCAGTGGAGTGCAAAGTTTTCTATATTTGTCTGTCCCGCTTTTGAAGCCGATCACACTATACGTATCTGTTGTCACACTAATCTCGGGCTTCAATGTTTATGCTCAGGCATATGTTCTGGCCTCTGACACGCAAGGCGCGCCAGGACGGCAAGTACGAGTGCTAGTTCTTGATATGCTGGAGAACAGTTTCCAGAATTTCCGCGTGGGTTATGCGGCTGCCGAAGCCGTAATCCTCCTGTCAATAGTATTATTGCTGACCATGATCCAGTTTGGTCTGCTTCGAGGAAAGGGAGGTCGGTAGCCATGTCTGCCAGAGTTCGCGTCCAAAGAACTAATTTCATGTTAGATATCGTACTATTTGTAATCTGTATTCTGTTGCTGACACCCCTGATACTACTGATCGCGAATGGCTTCAAAACGCCGCAAGAAATGTTGGTATGGCCACCAACGCTTTTTCCAAAAGACCCTACTCTGCAGAATTTTCATAAGGTCTTTACAGAAACGCCACTTTTGCAATGGATGTTCAACAGTTTCGCCTTCGCGTTTTTATCAACGATTGCGATAGTATCTACCTCCGCTCTAGCAGGTTACATCATTGGGAAATTTCCGTTTCGCTCTATCAACATCATTTTTGTCCTTTTTCTCGCGACGGCGATTATCCCTTTCGAGGTCTACATGATTCCGCTCTACTTCCAAGTGAAAGCACTTGGACTTTTGAACAGCATTGGCGGTTTGCTGGTTGGATATCTAGTGATGAGCTTTGGTATTTTTTTGATCCGCCAAAACGTGATTGCCTCGATCCCAGATGAATTATTGGAAGCGGCGCGTATCGATGGTGCGGGCGAATTATGGATTTTTTGGTACGTTGTTCTACCGCTTCTGAGGGGGCCATTGGCAGCACTCGCGGTTCTCGCTTTTTTTCAAGCCTGGACAGCATTCGCCTGGCCAATCATCGTGACAACGCGCAAGACATCCTTCACGATCGAGGTTGGCCTTGCTAATTTTCAAAGTGCTTACACGATTGATCTTTCGCTTCTAAGTGCTGCTTCAGCTGCTGTGATGGTACCGTCGGTTCTGGCCTTTGTATTACTGAGAAGGAATTTTGTAGAAGGCATTGCAGCAAGCGGTATGAAAGAATAGGAGAACAAGAAGATATGGCGACAGTTGAAATCAACGAACTGCGGAAATCCTTCGGCGATGTGGAGACTTTACACGGAATATCTTTTTCGATCCCTGACGGTGCTTTCGTAGCCCTTGTCGGCCCTTCAGGCTGTGGCAAGTCAACCATATTGCGTCTGGTAGCCGGGCTTGAAGAAATCACCAGTGGAGATATTTATATAGGCAATAATCTAATAAATGATATTGAACCAAAGAACCGCAATATCGCGATGGTATTTCAAAATTATGCGCTTTATCCTCATCTGACTGTAGCCCAGAATATGGGCTTTTCGCTGAAGCTTCTAAAGAAACCCAAGGTTGAGATAGAACGCGCAGTAAAAGAAGCTGCTGAAATCCTTGGCATCAGTGAACTTTTGCATCGGTTTCCAAAACAGCTTTCGGGCGGGCAACGTCAGCGGGTCGCTATGGGACGTGCAATAGTACGCCAGCCACAAGTGTTTCTTTTTGACGAACCACTCTCGAACCTGGATGCTAAACTACGCGTTCAAATGCGGGCGGAGTTGAAAGCGCTTCATCGCCGCCTTGGCACAACAACTGTCTACGTTACTCATGACCAGATCGAAGCGATGACCATGGCCGATATCGTAGTCGTAATGCGAGACGGCAATGTGGAACAGGTAGGCCGCCCACTTGAGCTTTATGATAACCCTGTCAATCAGTTCGTAGCAGGTTTTATAGGTTCGCCTGCAATGAACTTTTTCTCCGTCAGAACCGAGGCGGGCTTTGACGAGATGGTGCTTTCAGATGGACAGACTCTTTTAAAACCCACGCATGCCGCCCTTGATGGATCTTACATAATAGGCATACGCCCCGAACACATACGACTGGATGGAGACGGCGCTTCATTCGAGGCGACTATTCAGTCAAGCGAGCAGACTGGATCAGAGACATTATTGCAGGCAAGTTTAGCAGATCAAGAGATTACGATCCTTTTGCGTGAACGTTTTGATACTTTCCTCGGTAACGACCATAAATTTGTTGTGGATGCGGCTGCAGTTCAGGTTTTTGATGCAAAGACCGGTGTAAAAATTCAACCCTGAGAAAAGCGGATACCTATGAAACATACTTGGCGCTGGTTTGGTCCGAACGATCCAATATCCGTCGACGACATGCTGCAAGCCGGCGTGCAAGGCGTAGTGACGGCCCTTCATCAAATACCGAATGGTACGGTTTGGGGAGTGGACCAGATCCGGAAACGTCAAGCTGAAATCCTTACAAATGGGCGTGGTAGCAACAGTGGGCTGACCTGGGATGTCGTTGAAAGCCTGCCGGTATCAGAAGATATCAAACGCCAAACAGGTCTATGGCGGGACCATTTAAAGGCTTATTGTGACAGTCTCAAAAACCTGTCCACTTGTGGTGTAACCAATATCTGTTATAATTTTATGCCAGTTATAGATTGGACTCGAACAGATCTACGCCACGAATTACCGAACGGTGCATTGTGCATGCGGTTCGACATAGTGGATTTTGCAGCATTTGATATTTACATCCTGCGCCGTAAGGGTGCCCAGTTGGATTTTCCAGAAAATATTGTGGCTGACGCCAAGGTCCGCTTCGATGAAATGGATACGGCGCGCAAGGCAGATCTTGTTTCAAACGTGCTCGCGGGACTTCCTGGCGCCGAACAAAGCTATTCGACAGATACTTTTCACGAAGTGTTAGAGACCTATGCCGGGGTTAATAAGGAGGGACTTCGCCGCCATCTTATTGATTTTCTCTCCGAAGTCGTACCCGTGGCGGAAAACCTTGGCATGACACTCAGTTGTCATCCTGATGATCCACCGTTTCCTCTGTTGGGATTACCACGAATAATGTCTTCGGAGGCTGATTATGGCTGGCTAATTAAGACCATGGCTTCATCCGCAATAGGCATCACACTTTGTTCCGGCTCTCTTGGCGTGCGGGCTGAGAATGATTTACCTGGCATGATGCAGCGTCTAGGGAAACATGTGCATTTCCTGCACCTCCGCAATGTGCGACGGGAAATAATGGGAGAAAAAATATCCTTCCACGAAGCAGAGCACCTTGATGGCGAGACTGATATGGTCGCCCTAATCGCGGAGATCCTAAAGGAGGAGGCGCGTCGGTCCAGTTCAATTCCATTCCGCCCTGACCATGGGCAGGAGATACTCTCTGATCTCGGCTCAAACCCTCAGCCGGGATATCCAGCTATTGGACGTCTAAAAGGTATGGCAGAGATTCGCGGTATCGAGGCTGCACTTTCCAAGACGATCCGTTAATCCTGTATCGCTCGGATTGCTGCTAGAAGACTAAGTCCGGTATGATATCCAGGATCCAGATCAGGCGTCGCCGGTACATAGTCTATGGGACCCTCTTTCGTTCTTGTTTGGTAGGCAAAACCTTTTTCAGATTGCCAGTAATTACCGAAAAATGCAGCATCTGCCTTTTGCCAGAGGTTTATCAGGCTTTGATCACCTAATAGTTTGTATCCAATCGCAGTCGCACGGATCGCTTCCGGCATTTGCCACCAAGGGTAATAGCGTGAATTTGCTTGGCCGGTTTTGGATGAAAGACTAAGCGCAATGCCAGGGCCTTGTAGGCCGGTCTCAAGACTGCTTCGAAGAATTTCTCCCAAGAGTTCTATCCGGGAGTCATTCGGATTCTGTTCTAGATGTTCAAATGCAAAGCCGCAGAATTCGATACCATGCCCTACGTTGCAGGCATCCTGTTTTGGTATGTTCAAGAGAAGGCCCGATGAAGCATCAAAATAGCGCGCCAAAACATCGTCGATGAATTGGTCAGCAAAACCAGTTTCATCGGAATGATTACATCGGTGTAACAAACCTGCTGCGCCTAGAAGGATCATACGTGGTCCGAAATCATCTGGCTCGGCCTTCGCATTTTCTAATGACAGCGTGCGTTTTTCTTCTATCTGAAAGCGTCCATCTTCAATGGCCGCGATGACATCATGCAGGTAGTCGAGAAATGGACCTGCATTTTCGAAATCAAATCGGCAGGCCGCAGCAACAAGCCCTTTTGCAATAAAAGCGTCCGAATAGGTAAAAATTGGATGCGAAGTAGTCTGGCTTGTAACACCATCATCCGATGGAATAACTGGTTTAAGCTCTTCGTCATAGAGAAAGTAAGAATGCCCGTCTCGCAAGTAGAGTTCGCGTAACCTTTGAAATAGTTGTTCAGCTCTTTCGCTAATACGTTGGGATAATGCCGGATCAAGCTCATGGTAGAATTCAGCAAATGTCACCAGCGCTTCTAGTCCACGTCCCTGGATCCAGCCATAGGTAAATTGGGGGCCCCTCAATCCAGAGGACGTGTCGTAGTCAACCCCAGTCAATGAATTTACTTTCGTGTTTAGAAACCCGTTTTGGCTAGGACGGTTGACCAACCAACGTATGGCTGCTTGGTTGCAGGCTTCATAGCGAACCGCCGCGTCTTCGCTCCAAGTACTCATCTTTTGCTGCCCCGTCTAAGTTTGGGAATTAATGTAATTATCGCCTGTTTTCTGTGATCGAGATAAAACCGCATCAACATGCCTAAACTATAATGGCTGGATAGAGATTGAAAAATCTCATCGCTCGCTGGTCGTGACGATATATATTCGTCTTCATACTGCGTACCCTTAGCGATATTTAAGAATTCTTGAATCAAAGTTTTTGCCATGGATAAACTACCTCATTTTATTCAGAAAAGCTCATAGTGGCCTGTTAATTATCACGTTCAAATTTGGGACTTATACATTTTCTTATACTTCCTTTGAGCGTGTTCTCACAAAAAATTAGAAGATAAAAGTTTGCACATGAAGTCCACAGAAAACTAATGAGGGCCGTGGGCCAAGGACTGAGTTTTTGGAAAACGGTTGTGTGGGGTTCTGTCAGAACAAACCTCATTGCCTCTAGAAGGCCTGGCAATTAGCGATCTGGCTATGCCTAATCAAGTTTCTTTCCGCTACTTCAAAACCAGCTCTGAAATTATCCAGCTTGCGGTGATGCTGTATGTGAGATTTCCACTCTCACTGAGAAATGTAGAAGACCTTCTGCATGAACGAGGCGTGGACGTAAGTTATGAATCTGTTCGCTATTGGTGGCACCGGTTTTGCTCTCAGTTTGCAAGTCAGATCAAAAAGCGCAGGGCAGGGGGAGTGCAGTCTAGTCATTGGAAATGGCATCTGGATGAAGTCTTTGTGAGGCACTGTCAGAATAAACCACCTTGCCTGACAGCATCGTGGAAATTAACTTCTGCGACATGCCCAATCCTGTATCCTTTCGCTACTTCAAAACCAGTCCAGAGATCATCCAGCTTGCGGTAATGCTGTATGTGAGATTTCCACTCTCACTGAGAAATGTGGAAGACCTGCTTCATGAGCGTGGCGTGGATGTTAGCTATGAATCTGTCCGGTACT
>MDSV01060817.1_pt1 | contig 13008 bp, 13 predicted proteins | sample 810851 | NCBI WGS metagenome assembly MDSV01 (sample SAMN05326640, study PRJNA326480) | marine metagenome | isolation source: seawater | place: Atlantic Ocean: North East | collected 2012 | reverse complement strand
CGGAACACGCCAAATGTCCCCATCGTCTAGAGGCCTAGGACACTGCCCTTTCACGGCGGCAACAGGGGTTCGAATCCCCTTGGGGACGCCATTTTAAATGCGTTTAGTATATATTTGTGTACGTGCTTTCTTTATGGATTTGAGAGTGTGTAAAATGTCCATATAGATGTTTTACTAAAATAGTGATAATCCAAAGTAATATATTATTGAAATGAATATACTCGTTACTGGTGTTGCTGGTTTTATTGGGTTCCATGTGGCAAAAAAACTTCTTGATCGTGGTGATATTGTTTATGGTCTCGATAATCTTAATGAATATTATGATGTTAATCTTAAATATTCACGTCTTGAAAAATTAAAAGATAATAAAAATTTTTCATTCAGCAAATTAGATATTTCAAATAAAGAAGATCTCGAATCATTTTTTGGTAAAAATTCCATATCTCATGTGGTACATTTAGCTGCTCAGGCAGGTGTTAGATATTCCATAGAGAACCCATATGCATATATAGATTCAAATATTTGTGGTTTTATGAATATTCTTGAAGGGTGTAGAAACAATAATATCAAGCATCTTGTTTATGCTTCATCAAGCTCTGTTTATGGCGCTAATACAAAAATGCCATTTAGCGTAAGTGATAATGTAGACCATCCACTTTCATTATATGCCGCAACAAAAAAATCAAATGAATTAATGGCCCATACTTACAGTTATTTATATAACATTCCTGTAAGTGGGCTGAGATTTTTTACTGTGTATGGGCCATGGGGACGTCCAGATATGGCTTTATTTATTTTTACTAGAAAGATACTACAAGGGCAACCAATTGATATTTTTAATAATGGCGAACACAGAAGAGATTTTACTTATATTGATGACATTGTTGAAGGTGTAATCCGCGTATCTGATAATATTGCTACAAAATCTACAAAATGGGACAGTGAGCATCCCGATCCTGCGATAAGTGATGCTCCTTATCGTTTATATAACATCGGCAATAATTCTCCGGTCGATTTAATGTATTTCATCGAGATTCTAGAGAATAATTTAAATAAGAAAGCAGTTAAAAATTTTTTACCTCTCCAGCCCGGAGATGTTCCAGCAACATATGCGAATGTTGATGCTTTGGTTGAAGGCATTGATTATTCACCTTCTACTTCAATTGAAGATGGTATAAAAAAGTTTGTTAATTGGTATATGAGTTATTATAAATAAATGAATACTATTGTTGATCGTAATATTTCGGTTATAGGCTTGGGTTATGTCGGCTTACCTGTAGCAGTTGCATTTAGCCAGTTCGGCAGAGTAGTTGCTTTTGATATCAATAAAAAAAGAATTGATGAATTAAATAACAGTATTGATAAAACTGGAGAAGTTGAATCGGGAGAATTAAATACCCCCAATATTTTTTTTACTAGCGACCCTGCTGAGTTATCAAATGCAAATTTTCATATCGTTGCAGTACCAACACCTATAAATGAATTAAAAGAACCGAACCTAGAGCCACTTTTATCTGCATCTAAAATAGTAGGTAATATATTAAAAAAAGGAGATATCGTTGTTTATGAATCTACGGTATATCCAGGTGCAACAGAAAATGAGTGTGCAAATATCCTTGAAAAAGAGTCAAAACTTATCTGTGGAAAAGATTTTTTTATAGGCTATTCACCAGAGCGTATAAATCCAGGTGACAAAAATCATACTCTCAAAACAATTAAGAAGATTGTTTCAGCGCAAGATGAAAACACATTAGACACCGTAGCTGATATATATTCATTGGTAATCGATGCTGGTGTTTACAAAGCATCTTCTATAAAAGTAGCAGAAGCTGCCAAGGTGATTGAAAATACGCAAAGAGATCTGAATATTGCATTGATGAATGAATTAGCAATTTTATTTAAAACAATGGATATTGATACTCATGATGTTTTAGAGGCGGCGGGGACAAAGTGGAATTTTTTACCATTTGAACCAGGTTTAGTTGGCGGTCATTGTATAGGCGTTGATCCTTATTACCTTACTTTCAAATCAGAGCAATTAGGATATACGCCTCAAGTCATTCTTTCCGGTAGAGTTATCAATGATAGTATGGGTAAATATATAGCTGATAAAATAATACATGAGTTAAAAAGAAAAGATAAAAAAATACAAGAAGTCATTGTTACGATACTTGGATTTACCTTCAAAGAGAATATTCCAGACATCCGTAACACTAGAGTAATTGATATTATTAATGAATTTAATCAGCATTCAATAAGCACACAAATCTATGATCCCAGAGCTAATGCTAATGATGTACGGACAGAGTATCAAATTGAACTAGTTGATTTTCAGAATATAAAAAAATCAGATGTAGTGATTTTAGCTGTACCACACAAGGAGCTCATTTCAAGGGGATGGGAATTTATTTTAAATATAATGGTTGCCAGTGGTGGCATTGTTTTCGACGTTAAGGGAGTGCTTAATAGAAGCAAAAAACCCAATAATATTAAACTTTATCGTTTATAAACTAATAATTTTATGGTGATTTGATAAATGAATATAACAATGGTTGGTTGCGGATATGTGGGACTGGTATCTGGCACATGCTTCTCTGAATTTGGTGCAAATGTAACATGCTTTGATATTGATGCAGATAAAATTAGTAGATTATCGAATGGAGATATTCCAATATATGAGCCAGGATTGGATAATTTAGTCGAAAAGAATATAAAACAAGGAAGGTTGAAATTCACAAACAAAATAGAAGACTGTATTCCAAATTCTGACATTATTTTTATAGCTGTTGGGACTCCTGAAAGACGTGGAGATGGGCATGCTGATTTATCATATGTTCACAAGGCTATTGAAAAGATTGCCCCATATTTATCTGGATATACAGTAATTGTTGATAAATCAACTGTTCCTGTTGGCACCGCAAGAGATGTAAAAAAGCTGATCAAAAAGAAAAATCCAGATGCAGATTTTGATATTGCTTCTAATCCTGAATTTCTACGTGAAGGAGCAGCTATATCTGATTTCATGCGCCCTGATAGAGTAGTTATAGGGGTTGAGACCGACCGCGCTAAAAGTTTTCTTAAGGAACTATACCGACCTATAAATTTGATCGAAGCTCCAATTTTATTTACAAATTTGGAGAGTGCAGAATTAATAAAATATGCCTCTAATGCATTTCTCGCAACAAAAGTAACTTTTATCAACGAAATTGCTATTCTTTGCGAAAAGGTCGGTGCTGATATTCACGCCGTTTCAAAAGGAATGGGTCTGGATGGGCGAATAGGTAGAAAATTTTTACATCCAGGACCTGGATATGGCGGATCATGTTTTCCTAAAGACACAAAAGCGTTAGTACGTACAGCAAGAGAGAATGATGCTCAATGCGATATCGTGGAAACTGTTATTAGGTCAAATGATCAACAAAAAATTAGAATGATTGAAAAAATTCGCATAGCCTGTGATGGAGATGTATCAGGTAAAAATTTGACCATATTAGGACTAACATTTAAGCCTGAAACTGACGATATACGTGAATCGCCAGCTCTAACTATTTTACCAAAATTAATTTTGATGGGAGCTAAATTAACAGTATTTGATCCAAAAGGTATGAGTGAGGCAAAAAAAATATTTTCAAAAAATGTTACATTCAAAGAAGATGGATATGAAGCTATAAAAGGTTCTGATGCAGTCATAATATTGACTGAGTGGAATATATTTCGTGGTATGGATTTAAAAAGAATTAAGAAATTAATGAAAGGCAGTAAGTTTATTGATTTGAAAAATATTTATGAACCATCCGAAATGCAAGCCGCTGGTTTTGAATATACTTGCATAGGACGAAGTTAATAATTATGAATCAAAATTCAAATATTAAGAATAAAAATACAAAATGGTTTGAGCCAACTATTAAGCGTATTCATCGTGAACGAAAGAACAAGCATAAAGGTATGATTTTGTGGTTTACTGGTTTATCAGGCTCAGGTAAGTCTACATTGTCTAATTCCCTAGAAGAAAAATTACATAAGCTTAGTATGAAAACATATGTCTTGGATGGAGATAATGTTAGAAAAGGACTTTGCAATGACCTTGGCTTTTCAGAGGATGATAGGGTAGAAAATATCCGCCGTATTGGCGAAGTAAGTAAATTAATGATGGATGCGGGACTTATCGTGATGTCTGCATTTATTTCTCCATTCAGAAGTGACAGGAGAATAGTCAGGAAATTAGTAGAAAAAGGTAACTTCATCGAAATATTTGTTGATGCACCTTTAGATGTTTGTGAGTCGAGAGATGTAAAAGGGCTATATAAAAAAGCAAGATCGGGTGAAATTAAAGATTTTACAGGAATATCATCTCCCTATGAAAAACCTGAAAATGCAGAATTAGTAGTAAATACCAGTTGTCATAGTGTCGAAGATTGCGTTGAGAAAATAATAAAGTATTTAAAAGACGAAGGTGTTATTCCGAAAAACCCAATATGAAATTCTGGTACCTAATATACACAAAGCCTAACCAAGAAGAAGTAGCGAAGCAAAATCTGGAAAGGCAGGCTTATGATGTGTACTTACCAAAGTCATTAACTCGTCGCAAGAAACGAGGCAAAGTGAAAAGATTAATCGATGTTATGTTTCCCAGATACCTATTTATTCGCTTGGATGATACTTCTGAGGATTGGGGGCCAATTCGCTCGACAATTGGAGTATCAAAATTAGTGCACTTCGGGTTATCACCAGCAAAGATTCCCAATGATTTGATTGGAGCGCTGAAAGAGAGAGAAAATAGCGAAGGTATTCATGATTTATTAAATAGAACCTTTAAAAAAGGTGAAAAGGTTATTGTTTCTGAGGGTTTATTCGAGGGTTATGAGGGGGTTCTAAGATCGACAGACTCTCAAGAGAGGGTGACCTTACTGCTAAAAATTGCTGAAAATTTGATAAAAGTTCAATTAAAACAAGATTTTATAGAACCTAGCAGCTAACCTGTGTTTCGTTTTAATTATTGTGTTCAAAAAATGAACATAATGATATATAGTGTTCATAATATGAACGAGAAAAAAGAAGATAATGTGACTCTAAGCATATTAGAGGCAATAGAAGATAAAAATGACATGACTCAGAGGCACCTTGCAGACAATCTAGGTGTTGCTCTTGGGTTAGCTAATTCATATTTAAAAAGATGCGTAAAAAAAGGACTTGTAAAAATTCATCAAGCTCCTGCCAATAGATATCTTTATTACTTAACTCCCAAAGGTTTTTCTGAAAAAAGCAGACTTACCACACAGTACCTGTCAACGTCATTTGAATTTTATCGCCGTGCTGGAGATTCATGTAAAGATATTTACATGAAATGTGATGAAAATAATTGGAAAAAAGTTCTTCTTATTGGCTCGTCTGAGCTTACAGAAATAGCAGTTTTAAGATCGCACGAATTTAAAACACAGATAATTGGCATTTATCATCCTAAAAGCACTCTAGATAATTTTGCAAATTTTCCGGTAATTAAAAAAATGTTTGAATTACCAGAATTCGATGTAGCTGTAATCACCGAGCTTTCAAATATCGAGCAAGTTGTTGATGACACATATGAGGCGATAGATGATAGAAATAAAATACTGATACCCAAAATATTGGGTTATAAGAAATAGATATTCAGTATCAGTTTTTGTAATAGAGTTTTTATTAAGACTGTACAGTTTTTTATAATAACTGTATGGCGGTAGCTTGCCCGAAGAAAGAAATTATCAATACTATATAAAACATGGCTAAATTTAGAAACGTATTTGTTATCATCAATGAACATGGTGTGCTGATATTATTAAAAGCAATATTCAATCTATGTCATGCTTCTTTTATAAAATATATGATAAGAGATAAATATATATGCAAAAAAATATTTAATTACAAGATGTATCTGGATCTAAATGACCCAGGGATTTCAAGATCATTGATATTATTTGGTAAGCGTGAAATTGACCACAAAATTATACTCGAGAAAGTTCTAAAACCTTCGATGACCGTGTTTGATATAGGTGCGAATATCGGTTATTACGCATTGATGGAATTAAAATTAATCGGTACCTCAGGAAAATTATTAGCTATTGAGCCATCTCCCAATAATATAGATCTATTAAATCGAAATTTGCTCCTTAATAATTTTACCGATATTGATGTTGTTAATGGAGCTGTTTCTAATGTTACATCTACTCGTGAATTCTTTTTATCAGATTTTTCAAACCTGAACACATTTCATAATATTGGCACTGGAGTAAAGCATCTATCAGGTAAAAAGATCGAAGTCAAAACGTACACTGTTCCAGAATTAGCTAAAAGATTTGGAGCGCCTGATTTAATCCGTATGGATGTTGAGGGGCATGAAGTTGAAGTTTTAAATGGGATGATAGGGGCAATAAGTGAGAATACAATTAATCCCATGATTATTTTTGAAACTCATTTAACTCGATACAATAAAGAGCATGATATGGAGTCGGTGCTTAGAAGATTATTTAATCTTGGTTATAAAACGAAATTTTTAGCATCCTCATCCGAGCGAAAGTCTAATATCATAAATCAAATGAATTATAAAAAAAGCGAACCAATACAGACAGATGGCGTTATCAGGAGAATTTATGAGGATATAAATGATGATGATGCAATTGAACTGATATGCCATAAAGGCGGCGCAAGAACAATTTTTTTAACCTCTAGATAATTGAAAACTAAAGATACAAAAATTATCATTTCAAATTTAGGGCGTGACTGGACCTTTAATGATTGTAATGATTTTCAGGTTTGGAACTCCGGAGATAATGAATTTTTAGAAAAATTATTAGAGAAAAAAAATAATGATTTTACGCTAAGTGAAATAAAATCGATTCTAAAAAATGTTAATAAAAACTTTTCATGCATTATAAAAACGGAACAATTAATTTATGCAATTGTTGATCACTGTAGAAGTATTCCGCTTTTTTATTCAGTAAACGATTCAAATAGAAAAGTTATTATTTCTAATGCCGCTAAAGCTATTAAAGAAGAGGCTAACCTTAATGAGGTGAATAGAACATCAGCTTTAGAGTTAGCTATGGCAGGATATGTTACTGGATGTGAAACATTATACAAAAATCTTTTCCAAATAAAAGCAGGTGAATTACTAATAGTTAATAAAAGCGGTATTAATAAACATACATATTATGATTATCTACCAGATACCATTTTTGATGCTAATAAAAATGAGTTATCCACAAAATTTGAAACTATTCTTGATTCTGTTATTGATGATACGATTAAAAAAGCTAATGGAAGAAAAGTATGGATTCCACTTAGCGCAGGTTTAGATTCACGTCTCTTACTATGTAAGTTTGTGCAACGTAAATATAATGAAATAGTTACATTCTCATATGGACCAAATAATAATGATGAGGCTCTTGCAGCTAGAAAGATTGCAAATATATTAGGTGTAGCTTGGTCATTTATTTGTAGTAGTAGAAACTACATGAAATATTTTTTTTCTAGTAAAGAAAGATTATTATATTGGGAATTCTCTGATAATCTATGTAGCATTCCAACATTCCAAGACTATTTGACTCTATCAAAACTAAATCTAGAAAAAAAATTACCGCAGAATATTTTAATGGTAAATGGACAGACTGGTGATTTTATTAGTGGAGGACATATACCAGAAAAATTAACTCAAGATAATGCAACAATAGACGATTTAATTGATTGTATAATAACTAAACATTATTCACTTTGGAGCTCACTAAAAACAAATAAAAATATTAAGATAATAAAACAAAAAATATTAAAGATATTATCCATGGACCAGACTAGTAATTATGACTCAAATGAATTAATAGCTGCTTATGAAAAATGGGAATATCATGAAAGACAATCTAAATATGTTGTTAACGGACAAAGAAACTATGAATTCTTAAATTTAGACTGGGCATTACCATTTTGGGATAAAAGAATTGTTGAGTTTTGGAGGAGAGTTCCAATTAAATATAAATATAATCAAAATTTATATAAATATTTTTTAGATAGGTATAACTTTAAGCAACTCTTTTCTAATAAAAATTATGTGGTATGGGAGTGGCCAGGTTTAATGAAGGTTGTATTACCAATATGTCGTATTATTCGTCTAACATTCGGATATAAAGCAAGAGATAATTTTATTAAGGCAATGTTATATTTTGGTATGTATAGAGATTTATATGCGCATATATCCTATAAAGAATACCTTAAATATTATCGTGACATAAGAAACCCCATGTCTTTTTTTGCAAAGCAGTGGTTGTTAGAAAAAGATATAAATTTAAATTCAATATAAACATCATATTTTTATATAGTAAGTATACTTTATTTTGAACATACTCGTTGTTAGCAGTAAATATCCGCCTGAATATTCTGGTTCAGGTAACAGAATCTCATTGTTGTATGATAGATTAAAGAAAAAATATGACTCTATCTCATTACATGTAATTTGTAATTCTACAGAATATGTAAACAGTAATAAGGAATATATTTATAAAAATATAAAAGTTTCAAGAGTCTCGTCAAATTTAATCAATAAAAAGCACGGATTATTTTATAAAGTATTCAAATTAGTTGATATATATATAGAATTTTTTAGGACATTATTGATTATAAGAAAAAGAAATATAGATTTAGTCCATGTAATTGGTACATCAGTGTCAACTGCAACCGCAATTTTTTGGGCTAATATTAAAAAGATTCCTTTACTAATTGAAATGGTCAATACGGGAGCTACGCCCGACCAAAATTTGCCATTACTAAAATATTTTTACCAACCAAACTTAGAATCTAACACTAAAATTATCGTAATATCTAAAGAACTCGAAAAAAAAGCAAAAAAGCTTGTCGATAAAAAGAGAATATGGTGTAGACCAAACCCAATTGATGAAGAAAAATTTAATTGCGAACTTAATAAGAAAGAAACATATCGAACTGAATACACATCATTTGGTGCGAAAGACATAATATTGACTTCTGTAGCTAAGTTTATGCCCCTAAAGAATCAATTATTTCTCATCAAAGTATTAAAGGAATTACCATCAAAATACAAATTAATTTTATGCGGTCCTATCGTCAAATCAGGGATACATTCGAGAAGAGATAACGACTACTTCAATAAAATTAAAGAGAAAATTAACGACAATGAACTTACTGATAGAGTTTTAATAATTAGAGAGTATGTTGATTCATCTAAATACATGAAACTATCAGATGTATATGTAATGCCACATCATCACGAAGGCCTAGGAACACCCATGCTAGAGAGTTTAGCATGCGGAACACCAGTAATTGCTAATAGTGAAGTCCCGAGTTTTCAGCAATGGATTCAACACGGTGTGAATGGATATCTATGCAAACTCAATATCAAAGAATGGTTGAGAGCCATAGAAAAAATTGATTCATTAAACTCAAATATTTTAATAGATAATAGCCACAATCTTATTAATAGTTTTTCTACAAAAAGGATAGATAGTGACTATTGGAAAATAATAAACAGCTTCAATTAATATAATTCTTTTAATCCTATAATTATGAGATATATAAAATTATGATAAATAGCAAGAACATAGACTTAAACAATAAAGTTGTGTTGGTGACTGGAGGAACAGGTTCCTTCGGTCAAAAATTTGTACTGCACTTATTGAATAATTTTAATTTAAAAAAGTTGATAATTTTTTCAAGAGATGAACAAAAACAAGTGGAGATGCAATTTTCACCATTGTTTAAAGGAAAAAAAGAATTACGGTTTTTTATAGGCGATATTCGTGATGTTAATCGCTTAAAAATGGCAATGAGAGGTGTTGATTATGTAGTTCATGCAGCGGCTTTGAAACATGTTCCTGTAGCAGAATATAATCCGTTTGAGTGTATTCATACGAATGTTTTAGGTGCTGAGAACGTTGTTACAGCGTCATTAGAAAATGGTATCAAAGGTGTCATAGCGTTATCAACTGACAAAGCAGTAAATCCAATAAATATTTATGGTGCTAGTAAATTAGCTGCTGATAAAATATTTGTTGCAGCAAATGCATTTGCTGGTGATGTACAGACTCATTTTTCAATTGTTCGTTATGGTAATGTCTTAGGATCAAGGGGAAGCATAGTTCCTATGTTTAAAAAATTAGTTGAGGATGGAGAAAAATCATTACCTATAACTGATGAGAGAATGACTAGGTTTTGGATCACGATGGAACAGGGTATCGGCTTTGTATTGAGTTCTATGGGACTGCAAAAAGGTGGCGAAATTTTTGTTCCCAAAGCACCAAGCATGAAAATCAAAGACTTGATATCTGCCTTTGCACCAGGAATGCCAACTCATACTATTGGTATTCGTCCTGGAGAAAAAATTCATGAGGTTTTAGTAACAGAAGATGACACATCAGATATTTTAGATATTGGCGATCGTTATATCATTACTCCTCAGTATGATCCCAGTATTACCAAGGAATATATTAAGGATGGGGCCACTCTCATCAAAGGAGGGTTCAAGTACTCAAGTGATAATAATAATGAGTGGCTTGATAATAAGGCATTTTCAGAGTTGTTAAAAAAATCCGAATTATAAATAGGAATTGGATAAGCATAAAAAATATTTACCATATGGCAAACATCATGTTGACGATCTTGATGTTGAAGAAGTTGTAAGTGTATTAAGAAGTGATTTTCTTACTACAGGCTCTAAAACAATAGAATTTGAATCAGATTTCGCCAAATATACAGACTCTAAATACGCAATAAGTTGTTCTAGTGGAACTGCCGCTCTACATCTTGCTTTATTGAGTCTCGATTTACCTAAGAATAGCAATATTATTGTCCCTTCTATTTCTTTTGTTGCAACTGCAAATGTTGTTGAATTGGTTGGCGGGAGAATTATTTTTGCTGACGTTGATGAGAAAACTGGTGTGCTTTCTGAATCTTCAATATTAGAAGCAATAAAAAATTCAAACAGTGAAGTAAGTGCTATTTTACCGGTACATCTAAATGGTTGTTCAGTTGATATGGAGATGTTGCAGCATGTATCCGGTCAATTTAATTTAAAAATTATTGAAGATGCTTGTCATGCACTCGGTGGAAATTACTATAAAGGTGAAACAATAGTCGGAACTGTAGGTAGCAATTTATATAGTGATTTAACAACATTTTCTCTTCATCCAGTAAAGGCGATAGCTATGGGTGAAGGTGGCATTATTACAACGAATAGCGATGCTATACAAAAAAAACTACTAAAATTTAGAAATCATGGAATGACACGTAATACAGATGATTTCCTAAATAAAAAATTGGCCTTTGATAAAGATGGAGAACCTAATCCTTGGTATTATGAAATGCAGGAGCTCGGCTTCAATTACCGTGCAAGTGATATTCATTGTGCACTGGGGTGTAGTCAGTTAAAAAAAATAAATAAGTTTATAGCCAAAAGAATTGAACTTGTTAAATTGTATAAAAAATATTTAGAACCATTCTCCTCGTTAATAACTCCTGTTAGAAATGATTTTCCTATATCAGCACCTCATCTATTTCCAGTATTAATTGATTTTGCTTCAATTGGTAAAACTCGTGCTGAATTAATGAAGTTTCTTGATGGGAAAGGGATTGGTACTCAGGTACATTATATTCCATTATTTCTTCATCCATATTATCAAGATAAATATAATCATAATCATTATAGAGGAGCAAAAAAGTACTATGAACGTTGTTTAAGTCTACCTTTATATTATGATATGGAAGAAGAGGATGTTATTAGAGTTAAAACAGCCTTACAGGAAATAATAGGTTAATGGCTTCTGATGAAAAAGTTATTCGTGATTACTTAAAAGAATTGATTTTGAATTTATATTCAATATCAGAAGAACCCGATGATGATACTGAATTAGTGGCTTCAGGAATAATTGACTCATTTGGTATCGTAAGACTGATTGATGAAATAGAGAAAGAATTTAAGATTACTATTTCTAGTGAGGAACTAATCCCACAAAATTTTTGTTCAATAACAGCTATGTCTAATTTTATTATAAGGCTAAAAGATAAAGATTAATTTTAACATGAAAGATTTGATAAAAAATATAAAGATTGAATGCAATGAATTTTCTTTAGAACTACTCGATTCGAATAAAATCTCAGATAGATATTTACATTGGTTAAATGACCCTGAAGTAAATAGATTTAGTCGAAGATCAGGAGAAAGTTTTAGTATTGATGACATCAGTCAATATATAGAAATATCAAATAAATCAAATGACGTATTATTGCTTGGTATATTTTTGAATAAAAGTAAAAAACATATTGGAAATATACAATTACGTTATTTCGATAAAAGAAATAGATTGGCTGAGATTTCTACACTTCTCGGTGAAAAAGATTATTGGGGTAAAGGGATCGTTGTAGAAGCAACTCGTAATTTAATTAACTTTGGTTTTAATGAATTAAATATCCATAAATTTATTTTGGGTAACATTGTACCGAATCGTGCTTCATCATTTAAATCAACGACATTAGGTGCAAAATTAGAGGGAACCAGAAGGTCTCATTTCTTATTTGAAGGTAAATACGTTGATGTACTTGAGTACGGAATACTAAAAGAAGATTTTTATAAAGTATTCCCGGAGTTCAGTAAAAAATAGAGTAAAAATTGGAAGCAATATAAAATAATGCAATTTCTATTAAATAATATCGGTAATATTTCAACTTGGGAGGATGGAAAAACTTATACCGGTAAACAGATTGATGAAAATTCATCTATAGTTGCAAAGAAATTGAAGGAAATGAATATTTCATCTGGCGATAAAGTGCTTATTTATCATGGTAACAGTGCTCATTTTTTTAGCGATCTTTTTGGAGTCTGGAAGTCAGGTGCATGCGCAGTTTGTCTAAATTCAAATCTTACAGAAAGTGAATTAATCAATATTATTAGTTTTATGTCCCCATCATTATTGCTTTATAAAAATGATATGCAAATTTCTCATGATTTAGATATACCAT